>Ga0247823_10002075_pt1 | contig 16572 bp, 14 predicted proteins | sample 13C_PalmiticAcid_2_FD_192426 | JGI IMG/M metagenome (GOLD analysis project Ga0247823, IMG submission 192426) | Soil microbial communities from agricultural site in Penn Yan, New York, United States - 13C_PalmiticAcid_Day30 | ecosystem: Environmental > Terrestrial > Soil > Agricultural land...
TGCGCAACTTCATCGAACTGGCGGACTATGTGACCGTCAATGATTACGAGTCCAACCTGCTGCAGGAACGCACCGGCTGGAACGAGGCCGACATCGTCAAGCGCGTGAAGGCCTACATCACCACCCGTGGCCCGCATGGCTCGCAGATCCATACGCCGGACAAGACCTACGACATCCCGCCGGCGCACGAGCGCCGCGTGACCGACCCCACCGGCTGTGGCGACGCCTTCCGCGCCGGCCTGATCTTCGGCATCGAGAAGGGCTATGACTGGCTGACCATCGGCCGCATGGGCAACCTGATGGGGGCCTTGAAAGTCGAGCACCCGGGCACCCAGAACCAGCGCTTCGACTACGACGAGTTCAACGAACAGTTCAAGCAGCAGTTCGGCTATTCGCTGTAACCGCAACCAGCGCAGCCCCGCTTCCCGCCGTGGCCTTGGCTGCGGCTGACACGCCTCCGGCCCGCCGGCACACTCGCGCTGCCGATGCGCAATGCGTAAGGTAAGACCGGGGGATGGCGCAGGCGCCGGTCCCCGCGCCGTCAGCAATCAGGCAGGGGCAGCATGGTCGGGCAGCAACGCCAACCCATTCCACGGGATCCAAGCGATCCCGTGCCCGCCATCGCCCTGTTCCGTCGGTTGTCATGCCAGGCCCTGCTGGTCGCCGTGGTGGTCTTCCTTGCCAGCGGCCTCGGCATCCTGACCCGTCCCGAGAAGCAGCTGGCCGCGTTCTGGCTGACCAATGCATTGCTGTTGGGGCTGTTCGCGCGCCGTCCGGCGCTGGCATCACCCGCCGGCTGGGCTGCGGCGGCGCTGGGCTATGTCGCGGCGGACCTGCTCACCGGCACCTCGCTGCCCACCACCGTGCGCCTGACGGCGGCAAACCTGGCGGGTGTACTGGCCGGGTATCTCGTGTTCCGGCACATCCGCGAGGAAGACCTCCGCCTGCAGCATCCGCTGTCCATGCTGTGGGTGCTGGCGGTATCGGCAACGGCGGCGGTGGGCGCAAGCCTGGTGGGCAGCCTGACCTCGCACGCGATGATGCGGATGGGCTTCCTGACCGCCAGCGGTTTCTGGTTTTCCGCCGAACTGGTCAGCTACGTCGCCGTCCTGCCGGTCGTCCTGCTGGCTCCCGCGCCCGGGCAAGCGCTTCGCGAACTCCGCGACGGACTGGACCGCGCACGCCAGCGGCCCCTGCTGCTGATGCCGCTGGTCGCGCTGGCGCTGACAATCCTGCTGGGCGTGGCCATCGGCGGCCCCGGCGCCATCGCGTTCCCGGTGCCGGCATTGCTGTGGTGCGCGTTGGCGTATCGGCTGTTCACCACGGCGGTGATCACGGCATTGCTGTGCATGTGGACACTGATCGCGATCGCGACGGGCCTGATCGATCTGCAACTGCAGGAGACCAGCGTGCAGCCGGTCATTTCGTTGCGCATGGGCATGGCCCTGCTGGCCGTGGCACCCCTCACGGTCGCCAGCGTCAACGCGATGCGCAACCGCCTGCTCGCCACCCTCAACCACACCGCCGACCACGATGCGCTGACCAGCGCATTGAACCGTCGCGCCTTCCTGCGCCGCGGCGGCGACCTGATGGCGCACGCCCATCGGCATGGCCAACCCGTTGCCGCGATGATGCTGGACATCGACCACTTCAAGTCGGTCAACGACCGCCACGGGCACGCCGCGGGCGACACCGTACTGATGACTTTCGCGCAACGGATGCGCTCGCACCTGCGAGAAGACGGCCTGTTCGGCCGCCTGGGGGGCGAGGAGTTCGCCGTCCTGCTGCCGGGGGTCGACGCGGTGTCGGCCATCGCCGTGGCCGAGCGCCTGCGCGAACTCGCAGGCGAACCCATGCCGCTGGACGACGGACGCGTCCTCGACATCACGGTAAGCGTCGGCGTGTCCGCGCCCTCCAGTCCTGAGAGTGCCGATGCGCTGGAACGGCTACTCAGCCAGGCCGACGTGGCGCTCTATCGCGCCAAGGCGACGGGGCGCAACCGGGTGGTGGCGTAGCGCCGTCGGCCTCAGTCCCATCCCGGCATCTGGCTGCCGTCCAGGCCGCCCGTTTCGAACACGGCCTTGTGCGTGCCGCCATCCTTCACCGTGAACTCGATCTCCAGCACCTTCGTCTTGCGCGCGAGTCGCCACAGGGCCTTCTCGTCGTCGATGAACATCGCGGTGGCTTCATCGGTATCCGGACGGTTGGCCGACATGCGCCGGGGCGCGGCGCCGTCGGCGACCACGGACACCTGGCAGCGGTTGTAGCAGGCCCGGGCGAAGTCGCTCGCCTGCAGCACCAGGTAGCTGCTGCGCTTCCAGGTGGGATGGTCGCGGAACACCAGTTGCACCGGCTTGGCGCCGCTGCCGTCCACATCCACCGGCTCCTTGCTCAGCAGCGCCGCCGAACGCTGCGTGCCGCCGTCGGTGCCGACCTGCGAGTAATCCCACAGGGCTTCCATCCGGCGCTGCTCGCGCGCGGCTTCAGCCTTTCCCTTCACGTCATCCAGGCCCGGGCCGATGCGGGCAGCCGCCTCGCTCTGCGGATACTGGTCGAGCAGCGCCACGCCGTGGATGCGCGCCATGTCCCAGTCGCTGGAGGCTACGGCGCTGTCGTATTTCTTCGCCAGGTCGGCCGCCTGCTGCTCGACGGCGGCGGCCTGCGCGGCAGCAGCGGCGGCGCGTTCGGCTTCGCGATCGCCGCAGGCCGAGACGGCCAGGCAGGCGATCGCCAGCAGGAGGGACTTCATTGCGTGCTTCTTCATCGGGGTACGCCTCGCTGGATCAACAGGGCGACTGCGGCCGCCACCTCGTCGGGTTTTTCCATGATGGACATGTGGCCGCAACCATCGAGTGAAACCTGCATGGCCTGCGGCATCTTCGCGGCATACAGCGCCATCGCGCTGGGATCGATCACGCGGTCCTGCCGGCACCACAGCAGCAGCGCCGGCTGGCGGATCGCCGCAGCCGCTTCGCCGGGCAGGAAACGTTCGTCGCTGCGGCCGATCCGGTCCAGCACCTGCTGCTCGAATGGCGCCTGCGCGATACGCCAGTCGATCACCGCCCGCGATGCCGGCCACGGGATGGACGGCTGCACGCCGCGATCGTGGAAGACGGTATCAAGGTAGCGCTGCAGCGACGCGGCATCGTGGACGGCGAACGGATTCTGCCCGGCCAGCACCTCGATGCCGAAGCGGTTGTCGGCGAACCGCACGCCCGCCGCATCGATGAGGCCCACGCGCGCGACGAGTTCCGGATGCCGGGCCGACGTGATCGCCACGATGCCGCCGCCCATCGAATGGCCGAGCAGCACGATCGGGCTGCCATCGCGCCGGACCTGCGCCAGGAACGCCGACAGCCTCCCGGCCTGCGCGGAGAATCCGTAGTCGGCCCCGGCGACACGCTGGCTCTCGCCCCAGCCCGGCAGGTCGGGGATGACGAGCCGGTACCGGCCGCGCAGCCGCGCCGCGAGCGGATACCAGTTCTCCTTGCTGCCGGTGAAGCCATGCACCATGACCACCGTCGGGGCATCGTCCGACGCCGCTTCGCGCTCGTCGTAGGCCCAGCGGTGGTCGCCGATGACGATGCGTTTCTCGGACAGCCCGACCCATGCTCCCTGCACGGCCATGACGGCACGCAGCGGCGCCATCGGGTCCCGCCATGCCCACGCCACCAGTGCACAGACAAGAACGGCCGCCCCCAGGGCGACCGTCCGTGCGCGGGTCAGGCGGAGCGGCATGCCTTACGGGCCCGCCGGTGCCTTCGCCAGCGTCGCCTCGACCGAACCCGTCGTGATCGGGTGGTAGCCCGGCCTGGCGCGCGCGAAGCTCTCGCGTGCGAAGGCCAGGCCGTCCGGTGTCTTCGCCAGTTCTTCGTAGATCGGCATGATCAGCTTGCGGCGGCCGACGCGCTCGATGAACCTGGCGATCTCCGGACGCGCGTCCACGTAGCCGCTGCGGATCGTCAGCGGATACCAGCGCATCGCGATCTCGCCATTGGCGGTACCCGTGAAGTGATACGCGTCGTCGAGCTGCTTGAGCTGCTCCACGGTCAGCTTGTCGCCCATGCCCTCGATGAAGTGCACCCACTGCTGGGTGATCCAGGTGCCGGTGACCTGCGGGTTCGGCAACTGGCCGCTTCCCTGCCAGGCGATGCGTGCGGTGTCGGTGCTGGAGAAGCCGCGCGACTGCACCTGCGGAGCGCGCGCCGGGATGCCCGGCGCATAGATCCATTCCTGGATCTCGGCATCGCTGACCAGGTTCGGATGCTTGTCGAACAGGTTCTTCTTCGCGTAGTCCAGGAACTGCTCGGTGGTGATGCTCTGGAAAGCGAAGTGGTCGAAGTAGCCGCGCAGGAAGGCGTCGAACTCCTGCCGGCCGAAACGCTCCTCCAGCATCTGCAGGAACCAGGCGCCCTTGTCGTAGGACACGGCGCTGAGCGCGTCGTCGGCATCCAGCTTCGTGCCCGGCTTCACCGCCAGCGCCTGGGTGGCCTCCGGCATCGTGCCGATTTCCTTCTTCAGGCTGTTGCGCGCGATCGCGTATTCCATGCTGGCCTGTTCCTTGCCATACAGGGATTCGACGATGCGGTTCTCGACGTAACTGGTGAAACCCTCGTTCAACCAGCCGTGCTTGGCGCTGGAGAAGGTCACCAGGTTGCCCGACCAGCTGTGCGCCAGCTCGTGGGCGATCAGCGAGACCAGCGTCTTGTCGCCGACGATCACGGTGGGCGTGATGAAGCTCAGGCGCGGGTTCTCCATGCCGCCGTACGGGAACGACGGCGGCAGCACCAGCATGTCGTAGCGGTCCCAGCGGTAGGGGCCGTACAGCTGCTCGGTGGTGGCGATCATCTTCTCGGTGTCTTCGAACTCCTTCGTGGCCTTGTCGACCATCGCCGGTTCGGCCCATACGCCGCTGCGCGCGGAGATCGGCTTGAAGACCAGGTCGCCGGCGGCGATCGCCATCAGGTACGACGGGATCTTCTGCGGCATCTTGAAGGTGTAGTCGCCGTCGCGCACGGCGGCCGGATCGTTGTCGGCGCTCATCAGCACCATCACGTCCGGACGCGAGGTCACGTGCGCGCTGTAGGTGTAGCGCACCTGCGGCGTGTCCTGCAGCGGCACCCAGCTGCGCGCGTGGATCTGCTGCGACTGGCTGAACATGAAGGGCAGCTGCTTGCCTTCGGTCATTTCCGGTGTCAGCCACTGCAGGCCGGAGGCCTCCGGCGAGCTCGTGTAGGTGACCCTGACCTTGGCGTTGCGCGCGGGCGTCTCGATGGTCAGCTTGCTGCCCAGCACCGGATCCTTCGCGGCCAGTGCGTACTGCAGCGGCGCCCAGGCGTTGTCGGCTTCGCCCTCGACCTTCTCGATGGTCAGGTCGCGCGTGTCCAGCACCAGTTGGGTGGCGGCCTTGTCCTTCCAGTCCAGGGTGTAGGTGGCGGTACCACCGATGGTCTTGGCGTCGAAGTCGACGGCGATGTCCAGCGCCAGGTCGGCGATGGCGACCTTCTGCGGTTCGGCATAGGAATGCTCGTCGCGGTCGACGGCCTTCTCGATGGCGGGCTTGAGCGTGGCGGCCACGGGGGCGGATTCGGGTTCCTTGGAACAACCGGCCACCAGCACGGCGGCGCAGGACAACAGCAAAGCCAGTGAACGCATCAGGGGACTTCCAGCGATCGGGGGAAGCGGGCAGTTTACCGCGCCACCTTCCTGATCGACCCGTTTCCGTTGCAGAAGTGCCCCGTGGGCGCTCCTGCGGGGTCCTGCACAGCGTGGGTCAGACCTTGTAACCGGTATGGATGGCCACGATGCCGGCGGAGAGGTTCTTGTAGCTCGTCCGCGCGAAGCCCGCAGCATCCATCATGCCCTGCAGTTCGGCCTGCGGCGGATGTTTGCGGATGCTCTCGGCCAGGTACTGGTAGCTGTCCGCGTCCTGCGCGAACAGTTTCCCCAGTTTCGGCAACACCTTGAACGAGTGGAAGTCGTACACGGGCTTGAACCAGTCCACCGTGACTTCGGAAAACTCCAGCACGCGCGCCTGGCCACCGACCTTCAGCACGCGGTGCATGTCGCGCAGCGCGGCGTCCTTGTCGGTGACGTTGCGCAGGCCGAAGGCAATGGTCACCAGGTCGAAGCTGGCATCGGGAAACGGCAGCGCCTCGGCGTTGCACTGCACGTACTCCAGGCCCTGGACCAGGCCGCGGTCGGTCATGCGATCGCGGCCCACCGACAACATGCCGGCATTGATATCGCCCAGCACGATCTGCCCGGTCTCGCCGACGCGGTCCTTCAGCAATGCGGCGATGTCGCCCGTGCCGCCCGCGAGGTCCAGCACGCGGTCGCCACGCTTCACCTGGCAGGTGCCCACGAAGTAGCGCTTCCACACCCGATGGATGCCGAGGCTCATCAGGTCGTTCATCAGGTCGTAGTTGCCGGCGACCGACGTGAAGACCTCGCCCACCAGCTTCTGCTTGTCCTTGGCGGCGACATCGCGGAAGCCGAAATGGGTGGTGCCGCGTTCGTAGGGGGATTCGCTCATCACCGGATTATCGCACTACCGGCCGGGCCAGCCCACGCCCGGGGCATCCACCCCGCATCCAAGCAGGCCGGGCGACCCCGGCCCGAGTGCTCAGCGCTCCATCAGCGCACACACGGCCTGGAGGCGCAGCGCCCTGGGCAGGACGTCGCAGCCGCGCCTGCGGGCCCTGCCGGCCGCGACGGCCACCGGCGTCACGCGTGGTGGCTGGCTGACCGGCGGCGACGACGAAGCCGCGACCGTGGCCGGCCTCACGAGCACGGGCGCCGGCGAGCTCATCGAGCGCGGTCTTGGCCCGACGCGCACCACGAAGCCATTCGCCGTCGCCGACACCACCTCGACCCAATGCAGATCGTCGGGCGTGTTCCAGCGACCGCCCACCTTCAGCATCGAGCCTTCATTGCTCGACAGGGTGGCGGCGGGAACATCACGGTCGACGCTGTAGGCGATGCCGTAATCCTCCAGCTTGTGGATGATCACCGCGTCACCGGCCAGCTTGGCCTCGTAGGTCCCGGTGCGCCGCCGCGCTTCCAGCGTGTAGATCACGGTCTTGTACGGATCCGGCTGCGACGGCATGGCCAGCACGACCAGTTGCGCATTGGTCGTCTGCACCAGACTGGCGGCATCCAGCACGAACTCCTGCGTCTCGCGGTTGTCGGCGGCGATGGTGCGCTTGCGCGACGCCGGCAACCAGCCCAGCCGCTCGCGCTGGTACATGTTGATGTGCTTGGGCAGCAGGCCATAGGTCGTATCGCTGGTGGCGTTGCGCCAGGCATCGCTCATCAGGTCCCACGGATTGTCGTAGGTGTCGCTGTCACCGTCGGAATTGTCGGAATGCGGCAACCCGTAGCCATGCCCCATCTCATGGGCGAGCGGAGCGAGGTTGATGAACGACCAGGGCGGACTCCATGTCACCCGCGTGCAGGTGTATACGCCGTCGAGCGTCGCGCAGGCGCCGCCACCCCATGCATTGCCATCCAGTTCTCCGTTGAACATCAGGTTGACGCCCTGGATGTTCCTGAAGTCCACCTCGGCATCCGCCGCCGCCGCACAGTCGGCGAAAAGCGTGGACAGCTGGGCCTTCTGCTTGCCGTTGGTGGTGGTCAGGTACGCGGCTCGCGGTTGCGGCAAGGTGTACCAGCCGTGCGCGGTGCTTCCCGCAAGGTTGACCTGGCCGTAGGACACCTCCGACCAGTAGTGGCCCAGCTGGCCCGGCGCGTTGCCGTACTGCTCCTGGAAATACGCGCGTGGCTTCTGCTCGCTTTCGATGTCGGCGAACTTGCACATCAGCGTCACCCAGCGCGTCGCGCCGAGCACGGGCGCCGCGGCCATCACGCGCCCATCCGCGCCTACCGATGTCGCCCGTTGCGGAACCCGTCCGGTGGGCACGATGGTGTCGATCACGGAGCGTGCAGACGAGGACGACATCACCTTCGTGGCCGGTGCCTGGTACGACACCGCGACATGGCGGTTCGCCAGCGCATACAGGTCGCCGGCCGCGCGCCGGGATTGCGCGACATCCAGCGGCATGCGCTGGCCAGGACCGGTTTCCAGCCATACGTCCAGCTGCGGCGCTGCCTGCACCCGGCCAGGCAGCGCGCGCGGAGGGTCCGCCCACTGCAGTTGCAGGATGCCTTGCACGACGGTTTCCGCCCGCAGCGGAAAGGCCGGAAGAGTGCCTGCCAATGCCAATACACATCCGGTGATGAGCGCCCGAACGCTCATCTGCCGTGCATCGGCCGATCGGTGTTTGAACACGCGCGACCCCGCTCACGATGGGCGGGCCGACATGACACCGCCATGGGGGGTGTCGGCTGGCTTGCGCGGGTCTTGAGCCGGTTTCGCGGCGAATGCGCCCATTCGCGACACGGATGTTCCGAACTGCGATGCAGTGCAGGAATCGAACGCGAACCTCATCGTGTTCGCGGACAACGCCGCGCACTGGCGCCGCGTCAGGGAATGCCGGAGCGTGTCGGGAGATCCCCTACGGCTCAGCGCTCGCGCAGTGTGCACACCGCCGCGCGCGAGTTGCCCGTACGCGCGGGGCTGCAACGGGCAGGTGGCATCGCGCGCACGCCATTGCCGCTCGCCGGTGCGACGACCGGGGATGACGCGGATGAGGACGTCACGGGCGTCGTCCTCACCAGTGCGGGCAGCGGACTGCTCATGACGCGCGGCGGACCGATCATCAACACGAAGCCGGTCGCCGTCTGCGCCTTGACGGTGACTACATGCGACCCTTCGGGCGTAACCCAGCGCTCGCCCACCTTGAACATGGAGCCTTCGTTGTTCGCGCGATTGGCCGCCGGCACGTCGGCATCGACGCTGTACGCGGTACCCGAGCGCTCGACCCTGTGGATGATCACGGCGTCGCCGGCGAGTGCATTCTCGTAGGCACCCTGACGCCTGCGCGCCTCCAGCGTGTAGACGATGGTCGCGTACGGATCCGCCTGCGGCGACAGTGACAGCACCAGCATCTGCACATCGCCGGACGTTGGCAGGTGGGCATAGTCCAGCGCGATGTCGCGCGTGGCCAGGTCGCCCAGCGCGATCACCCGCTGGCGCGCCGTGTCCACCCAGTTCAACCGGTGCCGCTGGAACATGTTGATGTGCTTGGGGCGCGTGCCGTACGTGGCGTCGCCCACTGCATTGGCCCAGCCATCGCTCATCACGTCCCACGGATTGTCGTAGGTGTCGTCGTCACCGTCGGAGTTGTCCGAATGCGGCAAGCCGTAACCGTGGCCCATCTCGTGCGCGAGTGGCGCAAGGTTGCTGAAGGACCAGGGCGGATTCCATGTCACGCGCGTGCAGAAGTTGTTCCTGCCTTCCAGCGGCGCGCAGCTCCCGCCTCCCCAGGCATAGCCATCAAGATTGCCGTTGAACATCATGTTCACGCCCTGCACGCTGTTGAAATCCACCGTCGCGTCCGCCGCCGCACCGCAATCGGCGAACAACTTCCTGAGATCGGCCTTGTCCTTGCCGTTCTCCTGCGTGACGTAATGGCTGCGGGGCTGCGGCAGCGTGAACCAGCCGTACGCACTGCTGCCCGTCAGGTCGATCTTGTTGTAGGACACCTCGCGCCAGTAGTGGCCTAGCTGCCCGACCGCCTCGCCGTACTGGGAATCGAAGAACGCCTTGTTCTTCTGCTCGGCATCGATGTCGCTGAACTTGCACATCAGCGTGACCCAGCGCGTGTTGCCACCCACGGGCGCTGCGGCCATCACGCGCGCGTTGGCGGGATGCACGGGCGCCGATTGCGTGACCCGATCCGCCGGCACGATGGCCTGGATGGCCGGCGCCGACGACATCACGCGCCCCTGTGCCGCGAACGCCACCGCCACGCGGCGATTGGCCAGCACATACAGATCGCCTGCTGCCAGGCGTGCCTGCGCCGCGTCAAGCACGATGCGGCTGCCATCGTCCTTCACCAGATGCGCGTTGAAGCGGGGCTGCAGGCGTGCCTGTCCGGGGGCCGGCCGCGCGGGATCGCCCCACTCCAGTTGCAGCAGCCCCTGTTCGATGGTCTGCGCGCGGACATCACCCATCCCGGCAAGACCCAGCATCGCCAGCACGATGATCGTCCACCTGCGACCCTTCGCCGCTCGCGTCTCCATGTCCACTCCCCCACTCCATCGTCATGCGGATGCGCGCCGCGCGCGCGTGAGGCGTTGTAGTGCGCACGCATCATGCGCGCCGTGAGTGGCATCACATTCGGGGATGTGTGATGCTGGATTCTTGAGCAGCGTCACGCTGCATGCCGACGACGACCCCTTCATGAGCCACGTGCCCGACTACCGCGCCCTCCTCGAAACCGCCATCGCCGAAGCGCGCCTAGGCCTGGCCGAAGGTGGCATTCCGATTGGCGCGGCGCTGTACCACGACGACGGGCGACTGCTGGGCTGCGGCCACAACCGCCGCGTGCAGGAAGGCGATCCTTCCGTGCACGGCGAGACCGATGCCTTCCGCAAGGCTGGTCGCCAGCGGCGCTACCAGGACACCATCATGGTCACCACGCTCGCACCCTGCTGGTACTGCAGTGGACTGGTGCGCCAGTTCAACATCGGCACCGTGGTGGTGGGCGAATCGGTGAATTTCCAGGGCGGCATCGACTGGCTCCGCGAAGCCGGCGTCAATGTCATCGACCTGCAGAACCAGGAATGCATCGACCTGCTGGGCGACTACATCCGCGCCAATCCCGAGGTGTGGAACGAGGATATCGGCGAGGACTGAAGCCTGCGGCCCTCAGGCCGGTTTCATCACCATCAGCCAGAAGATCGCGATCACGCTGATGAAGGCAGGCCAGCCGAGCCAGAACCACCAGCGCATCGCGTGGTAGTAGGCCGGCGGCAGCGGCTGCGATGCTGCCACCGCCTGCAGGGCCAGATCACGTGCACGGATCTGCAGCCACAGCACCGGCAGCCAGCACGCGCCGATCACGAAGAACAGCATCAGTGCCGCCTTCACCCAGAAGACATCCAGTGGCAGGCCCAGCAATCGGGTCAGCCACCAGCCCGTGGCCAGCTGCACGATGACGGCCGGCGCAGTGAAACAGGTGTCGGCGATGACCACCGTGCGCGCGGTGGATGCGATCACGCGCGGATCGCCGCGCAGGTGCGCCAGCCACATGAAGAACGCGATACCCAGCCCCGTGCCGAACAGCAGCGTGGAGGCCAGGATGTGGATCCACTTCACCCACAGGTAGGTCATCTCAGCGTCGCTCCGTCAGGACCCACAGCACTGCCAATGCGGGCAGCAACACCAGGTTCTTGGCCATTCCACCCAGCGGATCCCACCACAGCGCCGGGACCATGCCGCCGAGCACCAGCGTGTAGGCCAGCAGCAGAAGCAGCATCGCGCCGATGGCGGCACGGGGGCGCCAGCCGCTGGCCAGCCAGAGGCCCAGCAGGAGATCGGCCACGCCACCCACGCGCGCCAGCATGATGGGATCCCACGCGGCCAACGGCGTGCCCGACGACAGTCGCAGGATGTCGGCGGCCGGCGTGACGAGGCCGGCCAATGCCGACAGCAGCCACAATGCCACCACGGCCCAGCGCAGGGCGGGCGCGAGGAAGTACAGCTGCGCCTGCCAGCGGTCCTGCACCTGGCTGGGCGCCTGCGCCAGGGCCTCCGCAAGCGTACGAGGCCGCAGCCCGAACGAAGCCTCCAGTCGATCGGCCGCCTCCGGTGCCGTCGTGTTGCCCCGTCGCAACATGCGCCACATCGTTCGCCCGACAGGCCCCCGCCCCACGGCTTCCATTACCGATACCGCGAGCGAGACGCAGGCTTCCGGCACGGCCACAACGCGTTCGCCGGGAACGCGCAACCAGCGTCGCCATTGCCGCTGATAGTCGTGCAACGACATCGGCGCGGGGCCGCCCACTTCGTAGGTGCCGGAGACCGTGCCATCGACCGCGCGCGCGACAAGTTCGCCCAAGTCTTCGGCTGCGACGGGTTGCACCTGCCAGCGGCCATCGCCCGGCAGCCACTGCGCGCCCGGGAATCCCGCCAGGGCGCGCAGTAGCGATGTGCCGCCGTAGGAACCACTGACCGAATAGACCACCGACGGACGCAGCACGACGGACGAGACGGCGAGCGCAGCGAGCTGTTCGTCGAAACGATGCTTGGACGCGATGAAGGGCCCGTCTTCCGGCAGGCCGAGCGCGGAGACCTGCACGAACCGCTTCACGCCACGGTCCACGCAGGCGTGTGCGAGCGCCAGCGGCGCAGCCACGTGCACGGCCCCGAAGGTCTGCCCGCCCTCCTCGCGGAGGATGCCTGCGGCATTGACCACCGCATCCACGCCGTCCAGCAGTGGCCTCCAATCCTCGGGACGCTGCATCGCCACCAGGTCGCAGGCGCGCTCGTCATCCGCGAGCGCGTGTTCCTTCGGACGCACCGCGCGCAGCACGCGCCAGCCGTGGCGATGGAGCGCCGCCACCAGATATCCTCCGATGAATCCCGCACCTCCGACCACCAGCACGGTGCGTCCATTTCCCTCGGGAGATCGCTGCGCCATGCCTGCCATGCGGTCGTTCCGTGTCCGTGGAAATGAAGGGCAGCGCAGGATCAGGCCTTGCGCACGAACTCCGACTTGAGCTTCATCGCGCCGATGCCGTCGATCTTGCAGTCGATGTCGTGGTCGCCATCGACCAGGCGGATGTTCTTGACCTTGGTGCCCACCTTCACCACCAGCGAAGAACCCTTGACCTTCAGGTCCTTGATGACGGTGACGGTGTCGCCATCCTGCAGCAGGTTGCCGTTGGCGTCCTTGATGATGCGCACTTCATCGCCAGCGACGACGGCATCGGCAGACCACTCGTGGCCGCACTCCGGACACGCCAGCTGCGCGCCGTCCTCGTACGTGTAGGCGGAGGCGCATTGCGGACAGGGAGGTAGCGTGCTCATGGGAATGGAGATGGTGTTCGGGGATGCGTCGATTGTAACCGACGCACCCACGCGCTCCGGAAACGAAGAACCCGCCTTGCGGCGGGTTCCAGGGGTCACAGGATGTAGCGGCTGAGATCCGGGTCCTGGACCAGTTCGCCCAGGTGCGCATCGACGTAGGCACGGTCGATGACCACGCTCTGGCCATCGCGATCAGGCGCCTCGTAGCTCAGCGTGTCCAGCAGGCGCTCCAGCACGGTATGCAGGCGCCGCGCACCGATGTTCTCCTGGCGTTCGTTGACCAGCGCGGCGATCTCGGCAAGACGGTCGATGGCATCGTCGCTGAAGCGCAGCGCCACGCCTTCGGTCTTCATCAGCTCGACATACTGCTTGCTCAACGCGGCCTTGGGCTCGGTGAGGATGCGGATGAAATCTTCCTTGCTCAGGGCCGAGAGCTCGACGCGGATCGGGAAGCGACCCTGCAGTTCCGGGATCAGGTCGCTGGGCTTGGCCAGATGGAACGCGCCCGAGGCGATGAACAGGATGTGGTCGGTCTTCACCGTGCCGTATTTGGTCGACACGTTGCTGCCTTCCACCAGCGGCAGCAGGTCGCGCTGGACGCCCTCGCGGCTGACGTCGCCGCCGCTCATGTTGCCGCCGCGCTTGGCGACCTTGTCGATCTCGTCGATGAAGACGATGCCGTGCTGCTCGCAGGCCTCGATGGCGGCGGCGCGGATGTCGTCCTCGTTGACCAGCTTGGCGGCCTCTTCCTCGACCAGCTGCGGGCGCGCGGCCTTGATCGTCACCGTGCGCTTGTGGGTCTTGTTGCCGCCCAGGTTGGAGAACATCTGCCGGAGCTGCTGGCCCATCTCCTCCATGCCGGGGGGCGTCATGATGTCGACACCGACATTGGCGGCCAGCTCCAGCTCGATCTCGCGTTCGTCCAGGTCGCCGTTGCGCAACTGCCGGCGCAGCTTCTGCCGGGTTTCGGATTCCTTCGACGACGGCTCCGCGCCGATGTCGACCGTGGTGGTGTTCGCACCGAAGCCGAACCCGCCGCCGGCGCCTTCGCGTCGCGGCAGCAGCGCATCCAGGATGCGGTCCTCGGCGCGGTCCTCGGCCTGGGTACGCATGCGCGCCTTGGCCTGTTCGCGGTACATCTTCACCGCCGTGTCGGCCAGGTCGCGGACGATCTGCTCGACATCCTTGCCCACGTAGCCGACCTCGGTGAAGCGCGTGGCCTCGACCTTCACGAACGGCGCGTTGGCCAGCGTGGCCAGGCGGCGCGCGATCTCGGTCTTGCCTACGCCGGTCGGGCCGATCAGCAGGATGTTCTTCGGCATCACCTCGTTGCGCAGGCCGGCATCCAGCTGCATGCGGCGCCAGCGGTTGCGCAGCGCGATGGCGACCGCGCGCTTGGCGGCGTGCTGGCCGACGATGTGGCGGTCGAGTTCCTGCACGATCTCGCGCGGGGTCATGGTGGAGGACGTGTTTTCGGTCATGGCGATGGTTCTGTAGGAGGGGCTTCAGCCCCGGCCGCGATGGCCGGGGCACGCGGATGGCGGGAGCGTCAGAGCTCTTCGACCACTACGTTGCGGTTGGTATAGATGCAGATGTCGCCGGCGATGTTCAGCGCTTCAACGGCGATGGACTTCGCGTCCAGTTCGGTGTGCGCGAGCAACGCGCGGGCGGCGGACAGCGCGTACGACCCGCCAGACCCGATGGCGATGATGCCGTCCTCCGGCTCGATCACGTCGCCGGTGCCGCTGATGATCAGCGACGTCTCCTTGTCGGCGACGGCGAGCAACGCTTCGAGCTTGCCCAGGCGGCGCTCGGTGCGCCAGTCCTTCGCCAGCTCCACGGCGGCACGCGTCAGCTGCCCGTGCTTTTCCAGCTTGGCCTCGAACAGCTCGAACAGCGTGAAGGCATCGGCGGCGGCGCCCGCAAAACCGGCCAGCACCTGGCCGTCGCGGCCGAGCCGGCGCACCTTGCGCGCATTGCCTTTCATCACGGTGTGGCCCAGCGTCACCTGCCCGTCGCCGGCGACGGCGACGTGGCCATTGCGACGTACGCAAAGGATGGTGGTGGCGTGGAAGACGTTCGGGTTCTGGCTGGGGTCCATGGAGGCCTCCGGGGTGTTCCCCCAGAGGTGGGGACGCCGGTCCCCGGTTCAAGCATGACCTTCGACTTGATTGATCTCCTGCGGGAGCGACGTGAGTTGCGACCGCACGGCTCGGACCATCACGGACCCGTCTCTGCAGCCACCATCGGACAACGCGCCGGGACGTGCCTGCTGCGTCGCGACTCATGTCGCTCCCACAGGGGATCAACGCTTGCGCTTCGCCCTGGGATGCGCCGCGTCGTACACCTTGGCCAGGTGCTGGAAATCGAGATGCGTGTAGATCTGCGTGGTGGCGATGTCGGCATGCCCCAGCAGTTCCTGCACGCCACGCAGGTCGCCGGACGATTCCAGGATGTGGCTGGCGAAGCTGTGCCGCAGCATGTGCGGGTGCACGTGCTTGAACAGGCCCTGCCGCTGCGCCAGCTGCTTGATGCGGATCTGCACGGCGCGCTGCGAGATCGGCCCCTCCCCTCGCCCCGGGAACACGAACGCCTCGTTGCCCACCGTCCGTTCCTGCCGCCACTCGGCGAGCGCGTTGCGTGCATGCGATCCCACGGGCACCTTGCGTTCCTTGTTCCCCTTGCCCAATACCGTGACCATGCCACCCACCATGTCGAGGTCGCGCCAGCGCAGCGCGCACAACTCGCTGAGGCGAAGCCCGGAGGAGTAGAACAGTTCGAGCAGTGCGCGGTCACGCTTGCCCAGTGGCGCATCCACCGGCACTTCCACCAGCCTGACGGCCTCGTCGGCATCCAGCACCTGTGGCAGCTTGCGTGGCGCCTTGGGTGCGCGCAGCGCTGCCGCAGGACTGGCCGCGATGCAGCCATGCTTGAGTTGCCACTGGTAGAAACTGCGGCAGGCCGACAGGCGGCGCTGCAGACTCTTCGGCGACAGGCCGCGTCTGTGCTCGCTGGCGACGAAGCCGCGCAGCTGCTCCGCATTCACCTCGACCAGGTTGGCGACGCCCTGGGCCTGCGCCCATTCGGTCAGCGCGGCGAGATCGCGGCGATACGCGTCGAGCGTGTGCGCGGAGACGCGGCGCTCCACTTCAAGATGGGCGAGGAAGTCGGCGACCGAGTACATCCCTTCGCCCCGTCATTCCGGCCAACGCCGGAATCCACCTTGTTTCTGCTGTCGCGCTTGCATGCAACGCGCAAGGGCGACATGGATGCCGGCATTGGCCGGAACGACGGCGTGAGGCGCGGGCCTTCCGTCAGGCATCGAACCGTTTCAACGCCGTCACCAGCGTCTCGCCCATCATGCGCAGGAACAGGGTGCCCATGCCGGGATAGAAGCGGTTGCCGTCACGGCTGCCCACGGCCACCAGGCCGATGCCGGGCAGCGGCAGCAACGCCGACGAGGCGACTTCCTCGGCGCGCGCGCCGTACAGCAGCACGTGTTTCTCGGGCTGCAGGCGGCCGCAGATCGGCTCGCCATCGCGCAGGCAGTCGCGGAACGGGGCCATGTGCGGATTGTCGGCCGGCACGATCTGCAACCAGTCGTTCTCCACCAGGCCGTCGACGGGCTGCAGCAG
>Ga0247823_10002076_pt1 | contig 16571 bp, 14 predicted proteins | sample 13C_PalmiticAcid_2_FD_192426 | JGI IMG/M metagenome (GOLD analysis project Ga0247823, IMG submission 192426) | Soil microbial communities from agricultural site in Penn Yan, New York, United States - 13C_PalmiticAcid_Day30 | ecosystem: Environmental > Terrestrial > Soil > Agricultural land...
GCACCGGGAGTGCACGAGCGACCAGGTCGGCAGCAGCAGGATCGCCGGATCGCCGTGGCCGTAACGCGCATAGTGGATCTTGACGCCATCGCGGACCACGATGCCGTCGGACTCCGGTGCGCACGCCCTCATCGTTCTTCCAACACCCGTAACAGCTCGCCGATCTTGCGCAGCGCCGAGCGGGCCGCCACCTGCGTGTCGTCCAGGCCAAGCAGGATCACGGCCTCGGCGCCGAGGAACGGCAGCCCGGCGAGCGCGGCGATCTCCTCGGCGGTGAACGCCGAGAGCCCGCCGAACCGGCCCATGGCCCGCTTCGCCACCTCGGCGAGCAAGTCGAACCACCCGCGCAGCTCGTCGCGGACCACACGCGCGATCTCGGGGTTCGACCAGCCCGCCGCCGTCATCTCCAGCAGCAAGCGCACATAGCCGGACTCGATGTCGTCGTCGAAATAGTCGCAGGCCTGCATCCACTGCTTCCACAGCGGCAACTCGGTGTCGAACATGGCCTCTTGCCGAGCCAGCCGAGCCTGGTTCTCCTTGTCGAGCAGGGCGAGCATGAGGTTCTGCTTGGACCCGAAGTGGTAGTGGATCTGGCTCAGCGGCACCCCCGCCGCCTCCGCGATCCCGCGCGTCGACACGTTCGCGTACCCGGCATCCAGCAGCGCCCCCTTCGCCGCGGCGACGATCCGCGACCGGGTGTCCTGCTCGACTGGTGCCACGGGAGAACTCCTTCGTTCGGTCGATCGACCGAAACTACGCCGCGGGCCCTGCGGTGTCAACGCGGTAGTCCCGGTTGCGGGTCACCACCCCCGCTGGCGGACACCCCGGCGGGCCGAGGACGCGTCCGCCATCACCGGGTCGCCCGTCCCTCGGGCTGAACCCGGCGCAGTTGGAGTCAGCGATGCGGCAACGCGCGCGACGGTGAACATTTGCCCCGAAGCCCGGTAGAGCCCACCCACGCCGCCGCGGGAGTTCACGGCCCGTCAGTCGGTGGGTTCAGCCAGTTCTGACGCGCGCTGGTCGCATGAGTCGCGTTAGGTCCACGCTCACTGAGTGCCCCTTGACCGCGCCCACACTCAGGCGCGGTCAAGGGCACTCCGTCCGGGATTCGTCAGTCGTGCGCGACGCCCAGGTCGTCGAGGGTGGTGCGGAGCCAGGTGAGGGACCGTTCGAGCATCGGGCCGTTCTGGCCCTCGCACTCGATGCTGAGCACACCGTCGTACTCATTGTCCCGCAGCAAGGCGAGGATCTCGCGGATGTTGTCCGCGTTGACGCCGTCCCCGATGGCGCAGTGGCTCACCGCGATACCGGTCTGGCCGCCGCGGACGGCGTCGGCAAGGGACTGGGACACGTCCTTGACGTGGACGTGGCTGATCCGGTCGAGGAAACGTTTGGTGAAGGCGACCGGGTCCTGGCCCGCGATGTAGGTGTTTCCGGTGTCGAGGTTCATCCCCAGCAGCGGGGAGTCGACGAAGTCGAGCATCTGCGCCATGCGGTCCGGGTTCGTGGTGAAGTAGCCATGCGGTTCGATGTTGATCCGCATGTCGTGCGCTTCGGCGACTTCGAGAATCTGCTCGTAGCTGCGCTTCATGAGCGCCATGGACTCGTCGTCGGTCAGCCCTTCCGGCCGGTGCAGGCCGTCGGTGGTGTCCACGCGGTCGCAGCCCGCCTGGGCGGCCCAGGCGATGGACTTGAGCACGTACGGCACCCCGCGCAGGGGTCCGTCCGGGCCGGACAGGGGATAGGCGGCGTCCACTTGGGAGAAGCGGATACCGCGCGCTTCCATCTTGCGCCGCAGCAGGGCGGGGTCCTCGTAGAGCGCGACGTGCGGCTGGTAGCCCAGGCCGTGGATCCAGCTGACGCCGTCGATGAGGCCGCACTCGATGTGGTGGACGTCGTGCGCCTGCGCCCAGTCGAGGCACTTCTCGAACGACCAGTACGCGGAGTTGAACGCGTCGGTGTGGAAACCGATCTGCATGTCTCGACCTTCCGTGATCAGATTTTGGTGAGGAACACGCCGGAGAGCACGGCGTTGGGTCCGGCGGTCGACGTCACCCGGACGGTGACCGGCTCGGCGACGGTCCACGACAGCCAGCGCCCGCCGTTGAACGACGTCGCCAGGTCGGTGCTCGCCACCACCGTTCCCCCGGCGCCGACCAGCTCGACGCGCTGCCTGCGCGCGGTGGAGTCCCAGTCCACGAAGTACGCCGACACCGCGTACCGGGACCCGGCCGGGATCGAGATGGCCGCGCTGACCTGCGGGCCGAACCAGGTCGTTGCCGACCGCCCGCCGCCCGGCTTCTCCAGCGCCCGCGCGTCGGTCGTGCTCGCCGCCCAGGTGTGCGCCTGCGCCGAGGTGGTCACGCTGACGCCGGACGGCAGCGACGTGCCCACGGACGGGATGGCGTGCCCGGACTGGCCGTACGAGCCGGTCCAGGTGCCGCCCGCGGCGGGGTGCGAGGTGAGGAACAGCCCGGACAGCACCGCGTTCGGGCCCGCGGTCCGCCGCACCCGCACGGTGACCGGATCAGTGACCGTCCAGGTCAGCCAGCGCCCATCGGCGAACCCGCTCAGCGCGGTCGAGCTGATGACCTGGCCCGCCGCGTTGACCAGCTCCACCACCTGCGCGCGGCCGCTGCCGTCATAGTCGGTGAAGTACGCCGCGAGCGTGTGCGACGTGCGGGCCGGGACGGACACCTGCACGTCGAACTGGGTGCCGTTGAACCAGGTGGTCGCCACCCGACCGGTGCCGGAGGGATGCTGCAGGGCGCGGGGCAGCGTCGACGGGTTCGCCCAGGTGTGCGGTGTCGCCGACGCGGCCGGGGTGACCGTGACCCCGGACGGCAGCGACGTCGCCACGTTCGGGATGGCGTGGCCGGTGCGGCCGTACACGCCGACCCAATCGCCCGCTGGGCGCTGCCCGACCCCGACCCCGGCGCCCGTGACTTCGACGGTGTCGAGGATCAGGGAGTAGTTGACCCCCGCGTTGCCGCGGAACACCAGGTACAGGTCGTGCGTCCCGGCCGGTGCGGTCACCGGGACCGGCGCGGTCTCGGTGAAGGTGAACCAGCCGCCGGTGTTGGCCACCTGCGTGGTGGCGACGAGCTGCCCGGTGGGGCTGCCAAGGCGGGCCTCGATGCGGCCGCCCGCCTCGCCCGCGGCGACCCGGTACTTGATCGCGTCGATGCCCTGGAAGCTCACGGTGCCGTACTTGACCCACTCGCCGTCCTGGATGTTGCCGACGAACTGGCCGTACTCGGCGTTCGCGTGGTTCTCGATCGCGACGCCCTGTCCGGCGGTGAAGTAGTGCGCCTGGAACCGCTTGGGCCGGTAGATCGAGTTCGCGGTGCCGGTGAGCTTGCCGGTGCCGTTCGGCAGTCCCGCGTCGGTGTACCGGGCGTCGATGGCCCAGAACGCGTTCGCTGCCGCGTGCCCTTCGTCGAGGAACGTGGGCGCGACGCCACTGCACGCCCGGACGGGATCGGTGGGGTGGGCGTGGTCGTCGTGGCCCAGCGCCGCCTGGACCACCACGTCCGCGCAGCTCACCGGGCCGTCCGGGTCGGTCGCGGTGACCTGCCATGGCAGCGAGTCGCCCCAGCCGAAGAACCCGCCGTTGACCGGCGCGGTGATCGCCACGGTCGGCGCGGTGTTGCCCGCGACAATGGTGACCTGCGCGGTTCCGGTGCGATGTTTCTCGGTGTCGCGTTCGGTGACCGTGAGGGTGACCGGGTATTCCCCCGCCGCGGCGAACGCGTGCGTCGGATTGGGGTCGGTCGACGTGGTGCCGTCGCCGAAGTCCCACCGGTAGGTCAGGACGTCGCCGTCCGCGTCTCGGGTGCCCGCGCTGGTGAACGCCACGGTGAGTGGCGCGGGACCGCTGCGCCGGTCGGCCCCGGCGACCGCGGTGGGCGCGCGACCGCCCGCGACGTAGTCGATGCGGTAGAGCCCGGAGTCCGGGTTGTCGCGGCCGAAGCCGCCGCCCCACTCCAGCAGGTACAGCGAGCCGTTCGGCCCGAACGCCATGTCGACTGGCGCCTTGTAGGGGAGGTTCGACAGCACCGGGTTGATCGCCATGACCTTCCCGGCCGCGTCGAGCGGGAACTCCTTGATGTAGTTGCGGCCCCACTCGTAGAACAGCGGTGTGCCGGAGAAGTACGCGGGCCACTTGGTGTCCGACTGCAGGTTCGCGTCGTACCGGTAGACCGGGCCCGCCATCGGGGCGCCCGCGCCGGTGCCCAGCTGCGGGAACTCCGCTGAGGCGCCATAGGAGTACCAGACCTCGGCGGCCCGGGAAGACGGAAGGTTCGTCAGGCCGGTGTTGTTGGGCGAGGTGTTGACCGGGTTGGCGCAGTCGAACTTCGCGCCCGAGGTGTTGGTGGCGAAGTTGTAGTCGTTGAACGGGATGTTGTTGCCGATGCAGTACGGCCACCCGTAGTTCCCAGCGGACTTCACGATGTTCCACTCGACGATGCCCGCGGGGCCGCGGTTGGCGTTCGCTGAGCCCGCGTCCGGGCCGTAGTCGGCGAGGTAGACCGTGCCGTCGATGTCCACTGTGTACCGGAAGCCGTTGCGGAACCCCATCGCGTAGATCTCCGGCCGGGTCTTCGCGGTCCCCGGCGCGAACAGGTTGCCCGCCGGGATCGTGTAGGTCCCGTCCGGCTGGGGCTTGATCCGCAGCAGCTTGCCGCGCAGTTCGTTGGTGTTCGCCGAGGAGCCCTGTGCGTCGAAGTACTGCCTGCCCGGGCGCTCGTCGATCGGGGTGTACCCGCTGGACTCGAACGGGATCACGTCGTCGCCGACGGACAGATACAGGTTGCCCGACCCGTCGAAGCGCAGCGTGCCACCCGTGTGGCCGATCTCGTTGGGCGTGCGCCCGGCGGGCACCTCCAGCACGACCTTCTCGCTGGCGAGGTCCATTGTGTTGCCGGACATGGTGAACCGGGACAGCCGGTTGAGCGGACCGCTGCCTGCGGGGGAGTAGTAGACGTACACCCAGTGGTTGGTGGCGAACCCGGGATCGATCGCGAGGCCGAGCAACCCGTCCTCGCCGCCGCTGTACACCGGGATCGTCGCCGCGGTCACCGTCCGGCCCAGCGTCGGGTCGTACACGCGGACCTGCCCCTTCACCAGCTCCGTGTAGAAGACCCGGCCGTCGGGGGCGACCGCGATCCCCCACGGGGCGGAGGTGTCGAGATCCAGCGGCACCTTCTCGTAGTTCGTCCAGTCGGTCGCGCCGCAGTCGCCCGCGGCCACACCCGCGGCGTACTCGATCCCGCCGAGCGCGTGCGCCTGGAAGTCGGGCTCGCTGTAGACGGACTTGGCGTGCCCCATCGAGGTGATCCAGGTTCGGCCGCCCTCGTAGTTGTCGCACCAGGTCACCGGGTGGTCGGACCCCATGCGCCCGGAGGAGGAGGTGTAGCTGCTCTCGTCCAGCTGCGTCAGCACGTGCTTGGCGCCGCGCACCGAGCGGTCGAAGGCGTACCACTCCTCGCTGCGGCTGATCTCGCGCGGCAGGTCCTTTGTGGATGGGTGCGCCCGGTCGGTTACCTGCAAGGTGGCTGTGACACCGGAGGAGGCGGTGTGCGAGGTGAACTCGGCGCCGATCAGGCCGCGGTAGAACGCGTTGCCCTGCTCCATGTCCAGTGGGTTGTGGATCGCCACCACGCCGCCGCCCGCGCGCACATACCGCTCGAACACGCCTTCCTGCGCGGTGTTCCACACGTCGCCGGACGCCTGCGCCAGGATGACCACGTCGAAGGTGGCCAGGGTGGCGTCGGTGAACTGCGTGGCGTCCGTCGTCTGCACGACGTCGAAGTCGTGGTCGACACCGAGCCGCCCCACCATGGCGATGGCCTCGGGGATCGAGTCGTGCACGAACCCGGCGGTCTTGGTGAACAACAGTGCCCGGAACCGGTGCTCGCCGTGCCCAGGATGGGCGGCGGCGGCCCCCGGTGGCACCAGCACCACCAAGGCGGTCAACAGCGCGCACAGGCGCGCCAGAAGTCGTCTCATCGAAGCTCCTCGTGCAGGGAAGTGTTGCCGGAGCGGGGAATCCGCCCGAGCCCACGAGCCCCGCGTCGCCGGTCGCGAGGTTCGTTGCGATCACACGACAGCCAAGTTACGACGCACTATTGGCGAGGGTCAATCAAAAGTGTGGGGTTTCCGGACTAAACTCCTGAACTTGGACTATTCCGCGCCCGCGGGTCCCGGTGGGCGCGCATCAGGATCTCCGCCCGGAACCGTCGCGGCGTGCGCCCGGTGCGCTGGGAGAACAGCCTGCTGAAATAGGCCGCGTCCGAGTAGCCGACCGCGGCGGCGACCTGGGCCACCGGCCAGGCCGTCTCCGCCAGCAGGGTCTTCGCCCGCGTAAGGCGCAACCCGATCACATACTCGCCCGGCGTGGTGCCGGTGCGAGCCCGCACGTCGGCCCGCAGCGCGGCATCCGTGAGCCCGAGCTTCCGCGCGACAGCGGACACGGTCACGTCGCCGTCGAACGCCGACGCGGCCAGCTCCCGCAGCGCCGTCGAAGACCTGGCCGTCACCGCTGACGCGATGAACTGGTGGGTGAGCACCGAGGCCCGCACGTGCGACCCGGGATCATCCTGCACGCACGCGGCGATCGTGTCATCGATCAACCGAACCAGCGGCTGTGGCTCCGCCAGCGTGCCGTCCCGCAGCTGCCCGAGCGTGCGGTAGGCGTCGACGTCCGGCCCCTGGAACAGCAGCCAGTGCTCCTGCCACCCCCCGGAGTCGGGTCCGTACGAGTGGGGACGACCCGACCGCAGCCAGAACACCGCGGGTGCCACCACCGGCAACACCGCGTCCCTCGTCCGCCGCCACCCGGTCCCGCGCGTCACGAGAACCGCCGCGTCGCACGCGAGTACCCGGTCCACCACGTCGTACACGGCCCGTCCACGTCCCGCGCCCAGGCACACCAACCCCAGCCCGCACACCTCGATAGGCGGCGTCAGATACCGCGCGACACCATCGACGATGGCGCACCGGTCCCGATCGCGGAGTTGCTCAACCACGGCGAAAGGCTAGTCGCACGCTCACGCCGAAGACCAGACGTGGTGGCGTACAACCTCTACGGGCACATCCGAGCGCACGGCTAATCGTGGTTCGGCGCGACGAGATTCGGAGCAAACCCGGCCATGACGGAACAGTTCACGACGAAGGCCACCTACGGCCAGGTTTCGCGGTCGCGCGGTTCCGCGTGATCTTCGCGGCTCCTGGGGCGTCATGGCGGACACGTTGCGTGCGGTGGCGGTGGCCGCGTTGGTGTACCGGCAGGCCAGTTCGCCGTTGCTGGCCGCGATGACGATCACGATCAACTTCCTGCCCCGGGCCGCGGGGGTCTGTTCCTCGAGTCGATGGCGGACCGGTCCCCGCCGCGGACCCTGATCAGTACGGGGATACGCGCTGCAGTGCGCGGTCGGGCTGATGCTCGCGTTCGCGGAGTTCCTGCCGGTAGGCGTCGCGATCGCCCTGACCGGCGTGAGCAGCGTGATCACGACACTGCTGCTACGCGACGTGGCCAGCCCACGTGCGTCCGGCTGAGGCCGGCCACCAGCAGCGCTACCGACCGGTTCACCCGGTCGTTCACGGACTTCATATTCCGCAAGACGTGTTCGGGAGGGGCGCGCGACTCCTTAGACCAGTTCTTCACTCGGCAGGACCACGGACCTCATGACGGTGTCTTCGCCGGGTTGACGGTGTCGAAGTAGACGGTATCGGTGGCCTGATCCAGGTAGAAGCGGCCGCGATAGCTCTTGCCGGTGGTTTCCTCGTCGAAGGCCGTGCTGGACAGCCACCGCGCCGACGGGGGCAGGTGGGCGGCGATGCTCGCGGGTGGGCGGCTGAACTCGTCAGGCAGGCCGGAGAAGCCGGGTCCCACCAACTCGGCCAAGCGGAAATCGTGGGCCGCGATAATCGACGTGACTGTGCCGGGAGTGAGGCGGGCGACGCCGACGACGCGGATCTCCGGATCATTCTCAGGCAGCGAGGAGCGGCTGCCGTCCTCGCGCGGGTTGTAGCCGAGCCAGTGGGCGTCGGACAGCGTGCCGAGAGCCCCGAAGCGAGCCTGCAGCGGAGCGAGGTCGGTGCGGGGGACCGGCCCGGTGTCGGTGTCCCGTGTCAACGCGTAGCCGACAGCGCCGCCCGCCACAACGATGGCGGCCAGCGCGCCCACAATCAGTCTCCGCATGGCGCCGAGGCTAACGGGCTCCCAGGACCGTATTGAGAAGAACGCGCAATCCGGCTGATCCTCAAGCCGACGATCACCGTGTGGGATCTCGCCACCGACGAGCGTGTCATCACCCTCACCGGCCACACCACCCGCGTCCGAGCCTTGCTGTCTCTCCGTGCGACCTGACCGAAGCCAGGTCACCCGTAACGGGGAGGTTCGGGGTCGCGATCCATTTCGGGAACAGGCAAGCCCGAAATGGATCGTTCAGTGCGTGCAAGGGGAGCGCGGCTATGGGCATGCAGGGTGGGTGGCGGTGGTGCCAACGGTGCTATTGCCTGGCGTTCAGCGCATACGGCGACGGGGTGTGCGGCGAGGGTGTTCCGCACGACTTCGGAGCCAGCGGCGAGTACTTCGTGTCCACCGGGGAGGTTCCCGAGGGGACCCAGCCGGGGTGGAGATGGTGTTGCCGGTGCCAGAACTTCTGCTACGGCGGTGTCGGGGTCGGCACCTGGTGTCCGGCCGGTGGTCCGCACGACTACACGGGCAGTGGCGACTACGCGGTCCCGCTCGACACCGTGCCACCGTCCGCGCAGGAAGGTTGGCGGTGGTGCCGGACCTGTCTGTGTCTGGCCTACGCCGGTGACGACGGCGGGCGGTGCGTCAGCGGGTCTCGGCACGACTTCGGTCTCAGCGGGGCCTACGCGGTGCCTACGGCGATGCCGCCGCCGGAACCGCGGCCGAGCGTCACGGTCAGCACCAACAGTGGGATGCTGCTGGTCACCGGCGAGGAGTTCACCCCGAACGGCGCGGTGAACGTCCGCTACCACAACGGGTCGAAGACGCTGGACATGTCCACGCGCGCCAACGAGATCGGCCGGATCTCACACAGCACCGGCTACCGGCGCACCGAGGGCAACTGCATCCTGTTCGTTCGCGACGAGGCCACCGGGCATCAGGCCATCGGGACTGCGGGATCGTCGGTGCCCGACGGCTTTCCCCCCGAGCCGGTTCCGATCGATCCGGGCACCGAACTCGGCGAACCCGACCCGCGGTACGAGTAGCCATGGCCGACTTCCTGGTCGTGCGCGGCGACGACCACGTCGTCCTTGGGGTGCGGTGGGTCGGGATGACGGTGGTCGGGCCGATTCGGCGGACGCGCGGCTGGTGCTCACCTTCCCGCCGCAACACCTCGGCGAGGAAAGAAGCGCGTGGTTGGCGCGACCAGGGGTTGAGTACGCCGGTCAGGCCAGTGCGGCCATGTGGTCAGGGTGGCGGGCGGCGACGTCGTGGGCGGCTTGGACGAAGGTGGCGACGGCTGCGGATCGGGAGGTCTCCGGCCAGGCGACCATGACCGCGCTGGGGCTGAGGCCGGTGACCGGCCGGTATGCGATGTCCGGGCGCTGGTGCCGCTCGGTGGTGGAGCGTGACAGGAACGCCACCGCCTGCCCCAGCGCGACCACCTCCAGGAGTTGCTCGACGCTGGCCACGAGCGGTCCCTCAGGAGTGTCGGCCTGGCCATCGTCTGCTTCTGCGCCGTCGTGTCCGGTGTAGTAGGCGGTGGTGGAGGGGGCGGCCCCCTTCCAGCGCGGGATCGGTTCGCCCTTGAGGTCGGCCAGCCGCAGTCGCCTGCGTCCGGCCAGGCGGTGCGCGGCGGGGAGGACGGCCAGTCGCGGCTCGACCACGAGTGTCTCGGAATCCAGCCCTTGACCGTCGAACGGGCCGCGCAGCAACGCTACGTCGGCGCGGCCGTCCCGCAGCATGGCGATCGGCTCTCCGCTGCCGCCGACGACGACTTCAGGCGGCGGCAGATGCGAACCCGTTTCCCGGTAGGCGGCGAGGATCTCCCGCAGCAGCCCGGCATCGCCTCCCGGCTTGACCGCCACGACGAGCTGGGGTGTCGGCCGGCCGGCCCGGCGTGCTCGCCGGGCCGCCGCGTGCACCGCGTCGACCGCGATCCGGGCTTGGTCGAGCAGCACCTGACCGGCGTCGGTCAGCCTCACCTGCCGGGTGGTGCGCTCGAGCAGGCGTACCCCGAGCCGGGACTCCATCTGAGCGATCGCCTTCGACAGCGGGGGCTGCGCCATCCCCAGGCGTTGCGCGGCCCGGCTGAAGTTCAATTCCTCGGCGACCGCGATGAAATACCTCAGCTCCCGCACCTCGAGCTCACTCATACCTGTGGACTATAGATACAGAGTCTTCTGGTCTTTCCCTGCCGCCCGTGGCTGAGGGGAGTCTGGGTGCCATGACGACTTCGCAGAAGACTGCGCTGATCACCGGCGCGAACAAGGGCATCGGCAAGGAAACGGCGCGCGGGCTCGCGGCCCTCGGCTTCACCGTGCTGATCGGCGCCCGCGACGCCGAGCGTGGCGAGGCGGCGACTGAGGAGCTTCGCGCGGGCGGCGCCGACGTACGGTTCGTTCCGCTGGACGTCACCGACGAGACCTCGGTCCAGGCCGCCGCCCAGCACATCGACGCCACGTTCGGCCGCCTCGACATCCTCGTCAACAACGCCGCGATCGCCGCCGGACCGCAAAAGCCGAGTGAAACCCCAGCCGCTACCGTCCGGCAGGTCTACGAGACCAACGTGTTCGGCGTCATCGCGGTGACCCACGCCATGCTCCCCCTGCTCCGCCGCTCCGCCGCCGCGCGCATCGTCAACATGTCCAGCGAACTCGGCTCCCTCACCCACTTGGCCGACCCGGGCAGCCCGTGGTCCGCCTACTACTCGATCCTCCTCCCTTACTGCACCTCGAAGAGCGCGCTGAACGCGATCACCGTGCTCTACGCCAATGAACTGCGCGCCGAAGGAATCCTGGTCAACGCGGTGAGTCCCGGCTACTGCGCGACCGACCTCAACCGCCACAACGGGATACGCACGGCGGAGGAAGGCGCGGCCGTGGCGGTCGACCTGGCGACGGCGGGCGAAAACGGCCCGACGGGCGCCCTATTGGCAGAGGACGGGCCGATTCCCTGGTGAGACCACGCCGCGCCGTCTCCGCCCGAAGCCTGCCGGGGTGGTTTCGACCCCCGCCGTCACGATCACTGGCCTCTTGGGCTGCGGATCGAACGTGGAAAGACCTGGCGTGACCAAATATGACAGCAGAGAACCCGCTCCGCGTATGGCGGAGGGGTTCTCTGCTATTACCGGATGGGTGTCACAGGAGCAAGTTCGCGCTAGGCCGCGTCTCGAAGTCGTGTGTGCTGGTCACGCTTGGCGCTGAGTTGGTCGTAGGTGGGGTGACCAGGGTCCCGGCAAGCGTCGGCCCGAGTTTCGGCCGTAACCTGCCTCAGCCCCGCTGTTCACTCCGTAGCAGGCCACTCGGGCTACAGCGTCCACAAAGGACTCGACCTGGGACGGTCGTGCGCACGTGATGTAGCGTCCGCCTAATCGGGACCCGTGCCTACGACACCGGACCACTTGCCCGATCACAGCGAAACTCACCGGTAGCCGTAGGTACTTTCAGACACCCGTCGAGTCCGGCTGGGTCCTCTCACTAGGAGGACCCAGCCGGACGCTCGCGGGCGATGGAGGGGCCGACCCGCGCGGCGAGGTTGGAGTAAATGAGCCAACCGGGCTCAGTTCGGTTCTCGCCGACCTCAGCCAGTTACACCCGCCTGGGAGCTGGCTGAAGGCTGTCGGGTCAGCAGTGGGGGCCAGCCACGTAGTTGTAAATGTGGCCCTGCCACACTATTTCGCCCCACGCCCGGATGCAGTTGTTCGGTGCGTAGGTCGATACCGGGCCCGCATAATAACTGAAGCTTCCCTGCGACGACTGCACCACAGTGCACGTTCCGGGATTCGATTTGGTGGTGCCGGTGCATTTGGAAATGTCGACAGAGGTGGACGCGGCGACTCCATAGGAGGCGCCCAGGTGGTTCATTCGGGCGCAGTTATAGCCGGTACTGGCGTTGTAGTACACAACCAGTTCGCCGATGGAGTTGGCTGTGCGGCCAATGATGCTTCCGGAGCAGTTCGTTGCCGCTTGCGCTGATGTGGTGGGCACGACTATCGCGCCGATGGCGAACAATAATGCGCCCATCAGCGTCCGCTTGCGTAAGCCGATCATGCACTCCCCTTGGGTGACTGGGCGTCCCGGTTGGACACCGCGTATTTCGGTGGCGACCCTAACAGCAACAGTCCAGGTTCCGTTGTTGACCCCGCATCGGCTGCGTTCCGGACAAATCGGCGTGAACCACTGCATGGCTCGAAGAATGTGGTTTATCTCCCGCTTTCCAAGAGGTGAACTGATAGAGATCAGGTAACTACGTCAGGGTGCTAGCACCAACCCCAGTCGCTGCCAGCATAGGCGTAGTTGGAGGTGTTCGTCGAAGTTCCGCTGTAGATGTAGCCGCCATACATCACACACGAATTCGGGGCATACACAGTGTCGTATGCATAGTAGGAGTAGTTGCCTTCTGCTAATGCGCCGTTGCCGTTCTGGGCGTCCGCATATGCCATCGTGTGGGTCGAGACTCCGACAAACGAGGACTTCAGGGTGACCACGCAGTTCTTCTGAGCGCTGCTACTCCAAAGCAGGTAGACCCGCCCCCAGGTGGCGCCGCTATTGGTCTTCACTGGCATGCTGTCGAGCACGCTGTAGCTGGAGCCGCACACCTGAGTCGGGGTGTACGGGTTGGTGACCGCGGCGGCGGTCCCCGCCCCCAAACCCAGCGTCGCGACGGCCAACAACGCGGTTACGGCGACGCCAATCAGGCCTCTTCGCACAATTTCTCCTTCTCGCGATCTTCACGACCCGAAGGTCAACCAAAGAATTACACTTATGCACACCTGGGCACCCTTATGCCGCCTCGTCGGCCACGCCAGTGCTGGACCCTCCCTGTCCACACGCAGAGCCGGGGAGGGCGAGACTGAGCAATCAGTGGGCACTGGTGCACCGTGTGCACCACTGGCGCGCCGCACCTGCAGCCAGGACGTCCGGGCACTTGAGGATCAGCAGTGCTCAAAGCCGCTGTACCACCACTGGGCGTTTGTGCCGCCGCCCCACTTGACGCACTTGTCACGCGCGTATGCCTTTGTGGGGCCTGCGTAGTAGCGGTAGTCGCCGGCCGAGACGAGCGCGGTCTGGCCCGGCAACTGCAGGTAGGTGCCGGTGCGGGTCGGGACGCCAATGTTGGTCGTCTTCATAGTGACGACGCAGTTGTAGCCGCTGGTGTTGTTCCAGAGTAAGTGGACGCGCGAGCCGGTCAGTGTCTGCGAGTCGATCTGCACGTAGCCGGAGCCGCAGATCTCAGCAGGGGTGGCCGCGGCGGCGGGTGAGGCGCCGAAGATGGTGGCGGCGGCGATGGTCGCCCCGGTGACCATCGAGAAAACTGTCTTCTTGTGTAGCTGCACGTGCCTCCGATCGTAGGTATGAGATGCGAACGCCACATCTCAGGCATCGCTGCTATACACGCCGACCACGCGCCTTTTGCTGCGTGGCAAACGGGTGAACCGCCACTTGTTCACGCAGGCGCGTCACGCGCCGAGGCGCCAAGTTCTCCACCCGACCGCGAACCGCCTCACCACGGCCGAGCGCAACCTGGCACCGCGGCCATGCGGCAACGCGTGCGTCGTCGTCCAGGCCACCATCTCGACTACCGAGACGGTTCACCAGCGACAATCTCTACGATTGACGTCTACAAGATTCTGTATAGGTGCATGGCCCGGGCGCGGTGCTGAGCGGCCGAGGGCGGGCGTTCATGCACGGCCCTTGGGGCTCGACCGCACCCGTGAACTCCTGGTCCGATCGACCACCACCCCGCTGATCGCCGCGGGGTGACGGCGGGTACGAAGACGAGTCCGAAGCCGATTAGTCATATGTATTGTGGGCGCTCCGCAGGCCCCGGAGGACGCTCATGGTCTCCTGCTCGCGCCCATCACGCGACCTTGACCCGCTCCGCGCGGCTGGGCGGGCCGCGATGGCTGGTCGCGGCGCGTTCGTGCTGCCGCGCGGCGAACCGGGGGTGTGGGCTCACCACCACCCTCGACGTCCATGCCGAGCGGTCGACGACGAGCCGGTTCACCTTGTGCGGTCCTCCGTACCATGTGGACAGTTCAACCACCACGTGCTTGATCACCTCCGGTGACTCCAGTGCCGCCGCGTCGACCGGGATCCCCTTGTGGCACAACGCGTACGCGAGCCTCCGGGGTCACGTCGCCAGGCACCCCAACCGGCCAAGCGCGGCGCGTCCTGCGGTATCTCCATCGCCTGGGCCCTTCCTGTCGCCCGGCCACGGCACAGCCTGCCGAGGAGCAGGCGACGGGGAGGGCGATCAGGTCGGCGACGAGACGGCTGACTCGGCACGAAGATCGGCACGGATGGCGGCTCAGGTACCGCAGAACGTCTGGTACGCGCCCGATCCCGCAGGCGCGGGCTCGGCGAGTTCGGCCCGGTCCCCGGTCTCGGCGAACGGGTCGGTCACCGCGTCGAGCAGCCGCGTCAGCGGGGTGTTGTCGCCGTCGACGGCGGCGGCGAGCGCCTGTTCGACGAGGTGGTTGCGCGGCACGTACGCTGGGTTGACCAGCCGCATCGCGTCGGTGTCCGGCGACAGTGCCCGCCACCGCGCGAGCCAGCCGTCGATCGCGGCGAGGTCGAGCACCAGGTCACGGGCGGCGCCGGTGGCGAGGCGGCGGTGGAACGAGGTGTGGTCGACGTGGTTGTCGCGCAGGATCGTGCGCAGGTCCTTGACCAGCGTGCCTGCGTCGATGCCCTGGGGCAGGCCGAGTTTCGCGTGCGTGCCCGCGGTGACCGCGTTCTCGTACCGGCCGGGGAACGCGCCGAGCGCGTCGACGGCTAGCGTGATCGCCCGGTCCTGGTCGTCGGCGAACAGCGGCAGCAGGGACTCGGCGAGCCGCGCGAGGTTCCATCCGGTGATGCCCGGCTGGTTGCCGTACGCGTAGCGGCCGCCGTGGTCGATTGAGCTGTACACGGTGGCCGGGTCGTACGCCTCCATGAACGCGCACGGCCCATAGTCGATGGTCTCGCCGGAGATCGTGACGTTGTCGGTGTTCATCACGCCGTGCACGAACCCGACCAGCATCCACCGCGCCACCAGCGACGACTGAGCGGCGACGACCGCGTCGAACAGCGCTAGGTACGGGTTCTCGGCGTCGGCGGCGGCCGGGTGGTGCCGGGCGATCGCGTGGTCCGCGAGGCGACGCAGCAAGTCGACGTCGTCGGTGGCCCGCGCGTACTGGAAGCTGCCGACCCGCAGGTGGCTGCTGGCGACCCTGGCGAGCACCGCGCCGGACAGCACCGTCTCGCGACGGATCTCCCGTCCGGTCGCCACGACGGCGAGCGACCGCGTCGTGGGGATGCCCAGGGCGTGCATGGCCTCGCTGACGATGTACTCGCGCAGCATCGGCCCCACCGCCGCGAACCCGTCCCCGCCCCGGGAGAACGGCGTGCGGCCGGATCCCTTGAGGTGCAGGTCGCGGGGCAGGCCGTCGGCGTGGACCAGTTCACCGAGCAGCAGCGCGCGCCCGTCGCCGAGCCGGGGCGAGTAGTTGCCGAACTGGTGGCCCGCGTAGGCCTGGGCAACCGGCATCGCCCCCTCCGGGACGTGGCGACCGACGAGGAACCGCACCCCGTCCGGGCTCCGCAGCCAGTCCGGGTCCAGCCCCAGGTCGACGGCGAGCGGGTCGTTGAGCACGAGCAGCCGGGGCGACGGCGCGTCGTCGGCCGCCCAGGGGATCGCCATCTCGGGCACGGCGTCGGCGAACCGCCTGCTGAGGGGGATGTTCACGCTGGCCACGGTACGTGGCCCACGGCGCGCCGCAGTGCTCGGCCAGCGCCTTCGACAGGGTCGTCAGGCCGTTCGACTCCGCGCCGACGACCTCGACACGCCGCCTGCCCGGCACGGGTAGACGGCGCGACGAAGTCCCAGAGCCAGACCCCCGGCGGTCAGGATGCCTTGAAGTACCAACTCTGCGCCGAGCCGAACGCTCCGCAGGTGCTTTGGTCCAACGGCTGGCCGCTCGCGGTGCTGCCCCAGGCGACGGTCAGGCACAGGCCCGAGGCGCGGTTGCGGAGCCGATAGGTGCTCGGACCGATGGGTTCGGTGATCCAGACCTGGGTGTCCAGGCCGCGGCAGTAGTCCTGGGTGATGACGGCGTGGTCGGCGGTGCTGTGGGCGCGTGGGGTCACGCACATGTTGGTCGACTTCACGATCAGGGAATACGCGTCAGTGCCCGCCCACTTGAACGCGAACCGCTTGTTGTCCTTGTAGTCGCACTTGTACTGGATCAGATGCATGTGAGGTTCCCCCCGGGAGTCGGACACCGGGGTTTCATGCCGCGAGGGCGATGGTGGGACTGTAGCTGATGCGGGTTTCGTGTGGTGTGTGGTAGCCGAGTGTCGAATGTAGACGGTCGTGGTTGTAG
>Ga0247823_10002077_pt1 | contig 16568 bp, 14 predicted proteins | sample 13C_PalmiticAcid_2_FD_192426 | JGI IMG/M metagenome (GOLD analysis project Ga0247823, IMG submission 192426) | Soil microbial communities from agricultural site in Penn Yan, New York, United States - 13C_PalmiticAcid_Day30 | ecosystem: Environmental > Terrestrial > Soil > Agricultural land...
TTGCTGCGGTGCTGGGTTTGGTTGTGGGGCGCGGGATGGTGGGATCTGGGGTGGATGGATAGGCGTCTCGACGCGCGACCGGAGTTGAGTCCTCGAATGCTGCGGCGGCCGTTCCTGCGCAAAGAACACATCAGCCACGCCCGCGGTGGACAATGCGTGCTGCATGCTGCATGCTGCACTTACAAAAGGAATTGCCGGCTGGAGGCCCTGCGGTGGTTGGAATTGTTGGCACGTGTAATTATTCGACATTGCGGACGTGGTTGCGGTCGGTCTCGTGGTCGTGGCCGATAACGTTTGATGCTCTTCAGCGCAAAACACAAACGGCCGTATTCGAAGAGTCGGAATCCAGCGCCTGGGCCATGCTACACTAACCTTGTTAGGCTACCAAGCAGAGCATATAATTCGCTGTGTAGTCCAGCAAAGAGTGGGGCCGGCTGTTCTGTGAGAACTTTCATCGTACCTCGACCAGCCCTAACCCTGGTGTTTTACCCCTGACGCTTTGTTGACTACTTGCCTAGCTCACCTGGCAACAGAAGACCAGCCCCTGGGACAAGCTAGCTTTGTTCTACGGCGGGCAACATGTGTGAAAGGTTGAATAGCAAGTTGGGGTTCTCTGCTCAACCCACCACTTCTTTATGAGCATGTATACATGTATATATTGGCTCTCGAGCATGAAAAACGCCCCTAGCCCCCTGGCCGTTGTCTCAGATCCTTCTCGAGGGGCCATGGCATGGGCTCATTCTCTCCTGCTTGCCCTTGCCGGAATACAACGGACAGGATGGAGCAACGTAGAGCAGTAGAAAAGTGGTGTGACCAAGATCCTCGGGAAACAACTCAACTCTTGTACACACACCCGAAGCCAGTTGGGATCTTGACATCTTTCTTCGGTTTAATGGCCCGCCACTCCAACATGTCTACATCCTGTCTTGGCCAGGCTGAACTATACCATTGCATACGGACTGCCAGGAACCGTAGATTGGCTTCCAGCTGACGACGGCGGGCCGAACTCCTCGTCATCCTAGCTTTCGGTGATCGAGCATGCGGGGCGAATGAAGCGCATCCAGAGGTTTCCATGTTCCCGTGTGTGATACAGGGGCTCAGAGGGGGTAACCCGAGCGGTGCTTCCCATGGGCTTGATACGTACCAGGTAAACCAAGAATGCCCGGGACGTCCGAAACCCTACATCATGGTGAGGAGCCCATTCGTGCGGATCAAAGAGTTGGTACATCCCTATACAGAAACTCCACTATGACCTTGGCAGTGTACCCAGGCGAGCCAGGACAGTACTGGCTTCTGTGGGCGCTCGAGGATGCCTGTGATCTTGACAAAAGGGTCTTTGGATATTTCTCCAACAACCAGCCGGATGGGACTACGATCCACGTTTACCCGGCTTGCCCCTGGTTGAATATTACGCGGCTACGGCATCCCGAGCCCCAGCGTTCTAAACTCCGATTTAGCCAGAGTATTTACCCAATCGCCAAGAACAGAAGCAAGGATCGCATCACTATGCGATAATCTAATTTGCCTCGGCCGACTCTAAGAAGGCTCCGAGCGTGCTCCTCGGACTACATGCGTCCACGAACATCCGGAGGAGGCGTTCGCAGCTCTCGAGTATATTAGAAAGCAGTGCTCCGGGAGCAATCACGACACCATGTGCTTCTCGAACAGTCCCTACCTTGCACTACCACCGCACGTGAGCCACCAAACGTCAAGATGCGATTCTCTACTTCCCTTGCTCTGGCTCTGAGCGGCCTCGCCACCGCCAGCCCCGTGCCGGCCAGCAACCCGGAGGAGTGAGTGCTGGGCATTTCAGCGGCCGACCTAAACGCGGAACTAATGCCAATATTACAGGCTGTTCCTCCGGCAAGTGCAGACCCTCAATGGTGCCATGAAAGCCGCCGGCCGCGAGTACATCGGCACCTCCCTCACGGTCCGCAGCGACTCTCAGGAACAGAACATTATCAAGAGCGAGTTCGGCTCCATCACCCCCGAGAACGCCCAGAAGTGGGACCAGACCGAGCCCAGCCGCGGCAACTTCAACTTTGGCGCCGCCGACCAACACGTCAACTGGGCGACGCAGAACGGCAAGCATGTCCGCTGCCACACGCTCGTCTGGTACTCGCAGCTGCCCAGCTGGGTGTCCAATAGCAACTTCAACAACGCCACGTTGATCCAGGTCATGACGAACCACATCAACACGGTCATGGGCCGGTACAAGGGCAAGTGCAACCACTGGGACGTTGTGAACGAAGGTGAGCACCCGGTATGCCCGAGACAGGAGACGAAGTGTCACTGAAATGAGTGGACAATGTCAAGCGCTCAACGAGGACGGCACGTACCGCGACAACGTCTTCCTCCGCGTCATCGGCGAGGCCTACATCCCCATCGCCTTCCGCCTCGCCGCGGCCGCCGATCCCGCGGCGAAGCTTTATTACAACGACTACAACCTGGAGTACCTGGGCCCCAAGCTCCAGGGCGCCGCGCGCATCGTGAAGCTGGTCAAGCAATACGGCGTCAAGATCGACGGCGTCGGGTACCAGGCCCACCTGGTCACCGAGTCCACGCCGACGCAGTCCACGCCGACCCCGTCCGAGGAGGACCTCACGGCGGCGCTCAAGGTCACGGCCGATCTGGGCGTCGACGTCGCCTACACCGAGATCGACATCCGCATGAAGACCCCGTCCAACGCCCAGAAGCTGCAGGCGCTTGCGGACGCCTACGGCCGCGTTGCCCGCTCGTGCATCAACGTCCCGCGCTGCGTGGGCATGACCATCTGGGTACGTCAAACGTATCAAATTAAGTGCTGACCAAAAAGGTGCTAACAGTTGTGTCCACAGGGTGTCTCGGACAAGTACTCCTGGGTTCCACAGACGTTCAGCGGCGAGGGGGATGCGCTGCTCTGGACTAGCAACTACCAGAAGAAGACGGCGTACACCTCCTTCTTGCAGGGGATTTCTGCCACGCCTAAGTCCTCGTAAAGAGACAAGAACAAACCCTGTACATACAATTCATACGCAGCGCCGCTCCCTTCAACGGGAGCGGGGGTTGGCTGTCAGTCAAATAGTTGGATGAATCAAGCGACTAGCAAGCGCTAAATGCAAAACTCGTGATGAGCCATGGCGGAGTTGTGGGAGATTTAAATTGCCGTGTACATCGGTTCTGTGAATGGTATTGGGTTACAATTTGCAGCATAAATATGACTAAGGGAAACCAAGTAGGGGGGTCAGGAGCCAAAATGAAGGGACGTAAGATTGACGCAGAACTAGAAGCGAGCGAGGAAGCGTGAAATGTTTCCAAGAAGAAAGACCTTCCTCTCGGCTTGTGTTGGGACGTAAGAATTGTGCAGAATGCATCACAGTCTGTCTGTCTGTCTGCGTTATTCCTACCAGAGTTACTCGTTGTGAAATCAAGAGACACGTTGACCACTGCAACCCCTTTCATGTCGCGCCAACATAATCCTCGGGGCTCAGTTTCCAGTCTTGGGCCGGCTAGCAAGAGTACTAGTGTGACCACCCGTCACATTGCCCGTGCTGCCGCTGCTACTACTGCTGCTCGTGGTTGTAGTAGTGGTGGTGGTGGCAGAACTGCCTGCAAGTTTGTTCAAGGCCTCCTCCCACGCCCGGGCATTGACGGCACGGACTTGCACGCCATCGGCGGTATCCTTCTCGATCTTGGTTTTATATCGGTTGAAGAAAGTCTGTAGGGCACAGAAAATGTTAGCTGATTGCATCTCTCACTGAGCCGCTCGTGAACTCCAAGACAAGAGGGCGGTATCACTCACCGACAAGTAAGGGTGTGTTGTCTTGGGCAACGGGACTGGGCCCTCCTGGTCTTGCGGACCGCCACTGAGCCACGCCGCCAGCCTGCCATCGCTGACATCCAGCGCTTGGTACGTTCGGTTGCCCTTGATGATCTCGAACCCTTTGATGTCCAGCGATCCCGTCACGACAGCGGGGAACTGGTTGAACAGCCTCAGGGCCTGTGGGCCCTGTACTCTGTAGTAGCTCGAGTTCCAGGCCCCGGAGATGGTGGGATTTGCTTGCCCGGGCGGCAGTGCCGCCAGCAGCGGCTCCTCCCACGAGTACACGCGAACGCCGACGAAGGCGGGGAGGTCTGTCGACCCGCTGCGTCCGCCGATTAGGCCGACTACAGGGGGTCGTTCCGGACCGCCCAGAATTCCCGCCAGGCCGGCCGGAGCCTTGGTGGTGTCAGGGTGGCCCAGCGGGGACAGCTTCCCCTGCAAGAAGCTTGCCGTCAGATGCCAAAAGTATGCCTTGGCCGTGTTGTCCATGTATGGCGCCGGGGCGCCCTGCGCTGGGGCGACATCAAGTAAGTCAAAGGTGTAATCGCCCATGAACGGCTTCGAGGCGGCCGGCGCGGTAGCGGGAATGGGGACGGCCAGCTTCTTGTGGAAGTCTTTTTCGTAGGTGACGCTGTCCATCTGCGGGATGGCGATGGTCACATACCCCTTGGCGGCAGCCTCCTTGCGGACTTGGCCCAGAATCGACAAGTTGGAGTCATGCTGCGTGTTGACGTCGCCGATACGGAAGTTGAAAAGCACAACGCCCTTCACCACGGCGCGAGAGTCATGCTTCTTCACCTCGGCGACCGCGTCATCGATGGCTCTATGGAGCCGCACAACCTTGTGCTCGGCTGTCGTCCTGGCCTCCTGGCTCAAGCTCTGGCCGCCGCTGAGTCGGTAGCCCAAGATCTTCTGGGCCTCGGCCACGCCAAGGTGGTCCATCATCTGCATGACGACGCTGGTTGAGCACAACAGGTCGATCAGCCGAGGATCGTCGGTCGGGCCCTTGCCCGTGGGCCATGGCATCCCCCTCGGGTGATCACGCCACATCTGCGCAATCTGCTCTGCCATGACCCTGTCAAAACCCGTCTTGTCGAACCCGGTGGTGCTCGCATGGGTGTTGATGAAGTTGGTTTGCGTGGCAAGGTAATTGTCTGCCGTGGTTGCGCTGAGCAGGCTGTTGGCGAGGGTCACCACGCTCGAGCCCCTGGCATCCGGGACGATGACCAGCGACGGGACGCAGCCAATGGCCTTGAGATAGAACCAAGACTTCCGGCCGCGGACCACACAGTTCGCTTCCGTGAGGGTTCTGGGTTTCTTAGCAGGAGGCCCGGTGTCCACTGCATCCGAGTCGCTGCTGGTCGGCTGCTTCTTCTTCGGCCGGTCTCCGACAGGTTGAGGGGCAGTGGGGTGGACCGTCTCGTCAAAACCAGCCCATCGGTGAGCGGCTTGGACCGCTCTCTTGTCGTAGTCCATGACAGTGAGACAGGTGTGGATGGCATGGTGTGCGAAGGGGTGGGGCTCTTTGGTCGGATGGGCATACTCGTTGAGGATCTGAGCGGCCGCAACATGCCAGATGTCGCCAGTCAGCGTCCCGTACAAGGTGATGTACGCGTTACTGGTATCGGCTGGAAAGGTTCTCTTGGCGGCCGTGGTGGACCAGAAGGCGAATGTCTTGTTGGCTGCCATGTTGCCGGAGGTACCAAGGTACCTAGTTGACTTGACTGGAGCAAAGTTATGACCAACTCAAGGATGCAGCGTGGAACGGACACGGATGAGAGCCCGAGGGAGGGAAGCGGACAACAATTATATACACATCTGACCGTTCAATCTGTTCTCGCACCTCGGCTGAACATGTCCGTTTCTGTCGTGACAAGCAAAGGTTGAGACTGCTGGGCAGAACTATGGTCGCCCGCCCAAAGAACTCGGCTACCATTCTGGGGTGCGCTACACCCATCCGGATTCGCTAAGAACGAGCGTCGAGAGCAGCTGAACATTGCATGCCAAGAACCTCAAGGCTTGCACCTTGATGCCGTCGACACATGCGGTGCTACGCTCTCAGCTGCTTTAAAGGGCGCGTTGATGCCCTACCCCTCCCTCTTTGATCCATCTCGGGCACTTTGCGTGCGCCTCCGGTCCGAATCGTGAGAACCGGCAGAGTCGAGCAGCAGTGGGTGGTGCCTGAGACTAGAGGGACGAGCTGAGTGAAACATGGCACCCAATGCGCGTCGTGTTTTTTGCTGAGAGGGGGGGAGTGACCGCGGCGATTGAGGTAATTGAATGCCATCTCTCGATGTTGTCCAACCGAACCCATGTTGCCACTGTCTGCAGCAAGAATCAGGCAAGCAGCAGAACCTGGACAGCCTCAGGTTGCTTTGGCCAAGCGAGTCAGCGCCCTCGCCAATTCAACTCACCCACATGTCACCTCATTTCGCAAGCGAGCGCGAAGCGCGCCCCCATCAGTATGATTGTCTTTCTATGATGCGAGTAGCTGTTGTCTTGTCGGGTGCCCTATTTCAGGCACATGTGGCATGGTGTCACGGAGTAACCCTCTGCACCATGGAAACATGCATCCCAGCTAAAAAGGGGGTCAGCATTGTTAGTTGGCAGGGTGGACGCCCAAGCTTGTATGGGAATAGACTGGAGGTAGGGTAACCTTGCATGAGTGAGGGTTCTTGTCTCTAGGTGCTTTGGGCCACTTTACAAACACATGACATGAGACAAACCATCTCCCATTCGTTCATTCCCCAAGGTGAAGGAACCTGTACACTGCATGCACCCCAGTACTGCTCATAAGCTCGCCGCGCTCGGGAAAGGAGGGCTATGTTTCAGGCTTCTGCCCATAACAAACGACGCTGCTTCAGTCAGGAGATCTGCTGGTCCGCTGCATCGTTGGGGTTCGACTTACATGTCCTGGTAGGCGTGGATGGAGCTGTTGTTCAACTCTCGTCGGATCTGCGCAAGGAGGACCTGGACCTCCTCGACTCGCCACTGTAGGGGCACAGTTAACAGGACTGAGCGCGACTGGCAACGTATCTCGGGCACATACCCCCAGATACTTGGTGAACAGGAACAAGGCCCATCCTTCCAGTCCTTGCTGCCACCCGAGCCGATTATAACCACCAATTGATTTCAGGGCCGGATCCTTTGCCCACGGCCCAATCGGCCAGGGAAACACGTGTTTCTTGATATTGACAAAGCCGGCAGCCGTCATCAGGCTCTCGACATCCTCGGCGATGCCGAAACTCTTGCCAAACTTGACGCCGGCCTCGAGCGCCAACGGGCCCCATCGCTCCATGCTTGTGCCCGCGAGACTGCCGTCGTGGCACCGCGGTATGACGCTGATTTCGGCGTGCTCGAACCACGCGCCGGGCTTGAGGTGCGCGAGCACCTCGCTGTACAAGGCGGGATAGTCGGCGACGCAGCCGTAGATGCAGCGGGCGTGGATGAAGTCGAAGGACGCGAGGGGAGAGAAGGTCCATTGCTCGCAAAAGTCGTCGATTTGGAACTCAAGGTTCGGCGGCACCAGCGACGGCTGGATGGGCGAGAGGTCCGTCGCAATGACCGAGGCGGATGGGTGGTCGTCGGCAAAGTCCATGGCCCAGATGCCTGTCCCTGTTCCGAGGTCGAGCACACGTTGCGGATCGGCGTGGATCGGCGCGAGATACAGGCGGCCGCCAAGCATCATGGTGAAGATGTGGTGATAGAGGTCGAGGTTTTCTTGCGCTATCTCATCGTTGGGTCCCCTGTCCAGTCGAGTGGCCGAGAGCCGGCCCTGCCGGTTCAGCGACTGCATCCAGCACACTGGGTTGGGAGTTCAGACGGAGCTGCGCCGAGGACTCACCAGTACGCTCCTTGGCGATAGCTGTGATATCTCCTTCCATTGTCATAGACGTGTCTGGTGATGGCTGAGTACAACGACTGCGTAGAGCTGCTGTCGTCGTCCCAGCTGTACGATGAGTCGGCATCGGAGTCGTCGGTAAAGTCAGAACCGACTTGAATCCCCGCCTCATCGGCATTCCCGACCTCCGGCTCGACCTCCGGCTTGGGCTCGGGCTTGGGTTCGGGGACTGGATCCGCCATACTCGGTCGTGTTGTGGAGAGCAATTGAAGCTTGAAAGGGCGCTGACAAGAAATGTCGCGCAGCAAAGGGCGACAAGGGTTCGAATCAAGCTCGGACGGACGACCCGGAAGAGGGACGGGGAAAGCTTATCTCGTCAAATCGCGGCCAATGGGCGGTTTCAGGGACCTTGGTCGAATCAATAGGATTCGCTCCCGCAACCCGCCAGCTGGGGGAAGCGAGCTGCGCACAGCCATTCACTGTTGCTGTCGTGCGCCACATCAAGCAGCTAGTCCTTGCAGAAATGCGACATGAGAAGACAGGGGCAAGGTGGCGCTGTGGTGTGCTCAGCGAGGGGTGACCCCCAACTGGCAGCCGAGCTTCCCTTGTCAGGAGACTGGGGGAGCATTCAGCACACGTGCAGCCCTTTGCTCACTAGGTGTACCTTTCCCGGGATAGCTTCCACTTGACAACGAGCCAATTAGCAGCCTAGCACATTGTGCGGTACATAATCTGTACAGAGAACTAGCCCCAATGAAGCAGCGAAGCTCAGCTAGGGCACTGTGGACCTTGGCTTGATGCAAGGGTGCATTGCAGGATTGCGCGGGCGGGGGTGGGTGTCTTTCTAGGCCTGGTTCAAAAAGCCCTGATCATTCCGCGCATCCTTCCGTTCCTGCCCTTTCCATCTGCAGTTGTGTAGCACTCGACACTTGTTGTGTCTCACCACCCGAGACATGGGCATGATTCTATTGGGCGGTGCTTACCTCGCCTTCGGCGCAGGGGCATTCGTCGTTTATCTCGTGGCCCTGGCTGTCTACCGCCTCTATCTCAGTCCCATCGCCAAGTTTCCCGGCCCGAAACTCGCTGCTCTCAGCAACTGGTACGAGTTCTATTACGACGTGGTTCGGCAGGGCGGGTTCACGTGGCACATCCAGGAGCTGCACAAAAAGTACGGGCCCATTGTCCGCATCACCCCCACCGAGCTTCACATAGACGACCCGGACTACTACGATGTGCTGTACGCCCGCGGCACGGGCCGACGCAACAAGTACGCCTACTTCTCAGGCCGCTTCGGCTACGCGAGTGACAGCTTCTCGACCGTCGACCACGACCTCCACCGGCAGCGCCGCAAGGCCATCAGCCCCTTTTTCTCAGTGGCCAAGATTGCAGACTTTCAGCCCGTGATTGCCGCCAAGGTCGGCAGGCTGTGCGAGAAACTAGATGTCTATGCCGCCAACACGGGCGCCGTCGTCCGGCTGAGCAGGGCGTGGATGGCCCTGACGACCGATGTCATCACCGAATATGCCTTTGCCAAGTCGTACGACCAGCTCGAGAGCCCCGACTTTGCCGACACGCTGCACGAGGCACTTGTGGCCATTTACGTCACGGGCCACTTTGCTCTGCATTTTCCCGTCGTGTTTCCCATTCTTGACCTCCTTCCTGAATGGTTTGTCAAGTGGGGGCAGCCTGAAATCATGCCGGTTGTCGGCCTGAGAAAGGTAAGGGGCCAAAAGACGCATACGCCAACATGGTGCTATATGGTATCTAACCTTGGCCCTTTTAGGACCTGGCCAAAAGGGTACGACAAATCCGCGACGGCATCAACAAGGGCCACAAGACGGTGGCCCATCCAACAATCTTCCACGAGGTGCTGAACAATGACGAGCTCCCCGAGGAGGAAAAGTCGGATGCCCGCCTCGGCGACGAGGCCCAGCTGATCATCGCCGCAGGGCTGATCACAACGTCGTGGGTGCTCAGCGTCGCCAGCTATCATCTCTCTGCACAGCCCAAGCTCGCGGCGCAACTGCGTGCCGAGCTCGCGGCCGTCGAGCAGCCATACGACTGGCGGCAGCTCGAAAAGATCCCCTTCCTCTACGGCGTCGTGCACGAGGCCATGCGTCTGGCCCACGGCATCGTCACCCGCGATCCACGCCTCGCGCCGGACGCAGAGCTGCAGTACGGCGACTGGACAATCCCCCGCAACACGCCCGTGAGCATGACGACCTATGACATTCTCATGAACGAGAAGATCTTCCCGGAACCGACCACTTTTGTGCCGGAGCGGTGGATCGACCATCCCGAACTGGACAGGTATTTTGTGCCGTTTGGGAAAGGATCGCGCCAGTGCATGGGCATCAAGTAGGTGTTATCCACGTCTTGGGGCGTGCAGGAGTGTCGGATTGGCATGCTAACGCCGAAATAGCCTTGCATTTGCCGAGCTTTATACAACCATCGCGACCGTCTTTACGCGCTACGAGTTTGGGTTGTTTGAGACGGATAAAACAGATGTCCAGATGGCACATGCCTATCTCGTCCCATACGTAAAATGGGAGTCGCGGGGAATCCGGTGCACAGTAAGGAAGTTGTAGGTTGAGATGAGGGGAACACTAGGTACCTAGGTAGATACTTGCAAATAGCTTCATCAGCGCTCCCAAGCACTGGCCGCAACGCGAAACTACATGTCGTCCAACATTCTCATCATATGCTGGTTGGTGTAGAACCACGGTGCCAACTCTGCGCCAGGACGACTCGCCTCCACGCCGAACTCACTCAACATCTGAGTTTCCCACGACAATGGCTCCCCCACCAACCCGTAACTGTCTGGTTGGCCCAGTGATTGGTCCATCTGCGCGTGGACACCAGCTTGAAGTTCCGGAAGAGACGCCGTCTCCGGTGCACCTGCCGTGGTTTCCTGTTCCGCTCTTGGCTCGAGCGTCCCGGCCCTTGACGCACTCAAAGACGCGTTTCTGACCTCGAAATATTCGACCGCGACGTCATAAAGAGCCTTGAAGAGGCTCAGTTGCTTCTGGCAAATGTGGTTGGGTGAAGTCTTTGACACTGAGAGAAGAGCTTCGACTAGGTGTCGAAGGTGGGCCAAATCCGAAGAGTTGGACGTCTCGATCATGTGGCAGAACAAGACGATGAAGGGAGTAAAGGGGGATTGGAGGAAGACCCTGGATCGCCCGGTTTGGCCTTGTCAGCATACTTCTCGTCTGAGATCGGGGCAGATGTGGTGTGCTCACCAGCTCATGTAAACCTCGAAGTAGCTCGACTGGAGGTCTCCCTCGGCGAGAAAGGTCAGGCATTTCTCGTGCGCTCTCAAAGCATCCCTCGCGGTGTCAATGCAATCCTTGGAAAACACGGAGCCACTGGCCTTGTCTGGCGGGATGCTGCGATAGATGAGCGTGAGCATGGACAACCCGGTCACTCGTTCTGCACGCCACATCAGCAGGTTGAAGCCGTGTTCAATGGCATGGGACCCCGCTTCGATATGCTTCCTCTGGGTTAAGTAGGCCGTGTTAGGAACACACGTCTTTCCTGCCGGCAACAGTTCCCACGCACCTGTATCTCGTCCTGGACTTGAAGGAGCCTCTTCGCCTCATCGGCCAAAGCTCGTGCCTTGGCCGTGCGGACTGCCTCGGGTTGTGCCAGGGAGCCAGGGCTGTATATCTCGTCATAAAGCCGACCCTGAAGATCCGAGATTTGGATCCAGGTTGGGAACAACTCATTTACCAGCGTGTGTCGTGACATTGTAAAGCCGATTCTCGGCACTGTAATGTCGTTGTCCCGTATCGTCGACGAGCGGCCAAGGCGGAGAGCAAGCATCCTCTCCACCGTGTATACCGACCAGAACAGCTGGGTCTTTCCCTGTTTCAATTCGCTTGTCTCGGCTCCCAGCGGCGCGTTGCTGTGAAGCCCCAGCGTTTGGCACATCTGGGAAGCGGAGCACATGAAGCTCCAGGCGGCTGACGGTTTCGACTTTTGAAGACAATAGAGACACTAAACACATGGGGGTGAGCTCCCTGACCTCGCAGCGATCGCCGTTGGTTGATGAACTCACTGCCATGATCAACGCGTAGATGTAATCCAGCGTTGCGGGAATGTGAAATGGCAACCTGGAAAGGATTGTCTCAAGATTGGCCATCGAGACGAGGGCCTGCTCGCTGTAATCATGCTTCAGGCTCTCGTCGGTGGCGGCATTTGCACACTCCAGAAACAGCCAATAAAGGCCAGCGTGGACGATGCACATATCTGCTGCTGTTGCGGGTCCTGGCGAACACACCTTGATGAAATAGGTGGTGAATTGGCTGACAGTCTGAAATTCCATCAGCCAGAGAATTTGGATTTGGGGATTTTCTGTGCTTTTTGATCAACAACTATGCGTAGGAATGTTTGGAGACCAAGGTACCTAGGTAGGGAGGCGCTCCAAATCGTTACTACCTTCCTAAGGTAACTTACCTTGTGCCATTCGAAGACATGCCAACACCTTGCTTGTATCGGGTAGAGGGAGGTCTCGTAGGTTTGCGCCGGGAGGGAGTGGCCTGGCGTTGGGGTATAGATTCTGGAGTGTGTCGGTTCGCTGCTTTTGGGCGTCGACGGCATTTCGCAGCGCGTTCAGGACCGAGTTCATCTCCAACGCGGCCCCAGATGACGGATCGCAATTCAGAGAGCACTGGAGAAACTTCGTCGCGTACACGGCTTGGGCGAACAGAGACGACTCGCCCTCATATTCCGGTTTGGCAGAGTCATTCTGGTCTTCTCCGCCGATAAAGCCAGAATCATCAACCGGGGTCCCTGTCACGGATGATGGGGTCGGCCGTGAGGAGCATGGCGACGGGTTTGAGTGAGGGCGTAGAGAGACGCTGGGAGAAGCGTGTGAATCGGGGGTCGGCTGATTAATGGCCATTTTTCGTAGCATGCTGTTGAGTTGTTCGACGCTCTGCGCGATGCGATCTATCTTGTTCTCGCTGAGCAGCCCAGGTTAACGAGGTGAGGTTGGCAGTGCCCAAGCGACGGCGGTGCGCGTGAGACTCACTAGATGCTCGAGATGAGAACGCGCTGTCGTTTCGCTCGGGGCCTCTGTCCCAATGGAAAGATGCATGGCACGTTGCTCCTGGTGCAGTGAGAACATGGGTACGCTCGATCGCATTTCACCTGGCATCACCGGGCGGTTAGCGAAGGGAGACTCGAGAGCAGGACCCCGATGCTTTGAGCGCGCGTCTCGCACCTTTCGTTGTCGACAGTTCTGGCACTTGAGATCACAGCACAGTCAGCACGCAACGGTCATCAGTCCGTTTTCACACATGCGCCACGCAAGGCCATGGTCAGGGCGAGGGGGCGCACAGCAAGCTTTTCGGGAGCAGTTCCGGTTGGCTGAGGCGGAGGTGACTCCTGCTCCTCAAAATTCGTGTCGTCGGCGCCGTCAGCCATTATTGTTGCCAGGGGCTTCAGGTCGTTGCTGGGTTGGCGTTCAAGTTGATGATCTCGTTCGAACTCGGCGTCAAAACGGGCTGGGTCACGGATTTCACAACAAGAACGTGCTACCGACGTGGACAGATACCGTGACGGTCAGTTGTCATGAAGCACTCCCCACTTCAGCAAGATAGATCTGCGCCAGTCTCGCATTCCGCGGGCATCATCCCGGGAACACCTCGCAACTCCTCAGACCCTGGGGGCCTTGGCACGGAGTTATGGAACACTACGGTTCCGGCCTCCGCGGTCGGGATCCCAGATCGCCAGCTGGACCCGCAGCAACACCCTTCAGTGTCTTGGCACGGACTGTTGGAACCCTACGGTTCCGGGTCCCGAAGGAGCCAGTTGCGAATCTGGTGTTGGCTCGCCCGGAGTCGCGATCCGCTAGAATCCGGGTCCGATAATTCCTTCAAGGTTCTTGGTTCTTCAGACGTAGTTCTCTCTTGCGGACTGAGCTGTCGCAAGAGATCCGAGATCCGGCGCTTACGATGGCAAAGCCACATCAATTAAATCATCCACTGGGGTCCCAAACACATGGACTTTTGGCAGAGAGACACCGGGTCTTCGTCATGTTTCTCGACTCTCGCTTTCCCAATGTGTCCTCTTCTTTATAACCTAGGTGGTGTGCTGTTTTTTTCCATCGTAGTTTTGGCCATTTTGCGATCGGAGCATCAAGCATCATATCATTCCATTCGTTTCTTTTAGAGTTATTCTTTTTTCCACGCTCGTCAACATTAGCCTTATTCTTTCTCTCCTCAACCGTCAACCGTCAGTAAGGTACCTACTTCGCCATGGCCACTCTACCGCCCCCCGAGAAGCACGCGGTCGCAGCGGATGGCGTCCTGCTGTCCATGGACAAAAAACGTGTTCAGGAAGACGAAGAGTCGGAAGGCCCCGAAACGACTTCGTCTTTCAAGGCTTTGCTTGTCAGTCTCCAATATCTTACTCTGGTCGGCATTCCTCCTCCTAACAACTCCCCCCGCGCCAGAGAGTCTTCACGTATGCGAACCCACGGGATTACCTCGTACAGTCGATCGGCATCATCGCAGCCATTGCCTCTGGCGTTGCGCTCGCCATGGTCAACGTGGTTCTCGGCCGCTTCATGTCGCTTCTGAGCAACTTCACCACGTCCGGTTCTGTTCCGGAAGAGTTCATGGCCACAGTGCAAGAGACGGCGTTAGTTCAGCTGATGCTTCTCCCGGCTCAGGTAATTCGCTGATATTGTCAGGCTCTACTTCGTCTACATTGGCATTGTCAGATTTGCGGCGACATACGTCTACGCGTCCCTGCTAACCTACGTCGCCTACCGCTCGACCCGAAATCTCAGACATGCCTACCTCAAAGCCGCCCTCAGCCAGGAAATCGCATACTTTGACAGTGGTGTTGCCGGGTCCATCGCCATGCAAGCAACATCCAATGGCAAGCTTATCCAGTCAGGAACCGCCGAGAAGCTTGGGATCGTGATCCAAGCGATTGCCACTTTTATCGCCGCCTTCATCATCGCCTTCATTAGTCAGTGGAAACTAACGTTGATCTTGATCTGCCTCGTCCCTGCCCTTCTGCTTATCGTTGGCTCCGCGTCGGTGCCCGATGCAAAGATCGAGACCAGGATCCTCAAAATCCAAGCCCAAGCCGGCAGCTACGCCGAGAGCATATTCGGCGGCATCCGGACTGTCCATGCCTTCAGCCTTCGCTCGAGAGTCGTCGCGCGCCTTGATGGATACTTGCAGGACGTCATCCAGATCGGGAAGAAGAAGAACCTTCTCTACGGAGCCATGTTTGGCGGAGAGTTCTTCGTCATGTACGCTGGGATGGGCTTGGCCTTTTGGCAGGGCATCGCCATGGTTGCAAGGGGCGAGGTTCCGGACGTTGGCAAGGTGTTCACGTACGTCCCTCTTTTCCCTTCCAGTCCTTTGTCGAGAACTCCTGCCTCGAAAACGATGGGCTGCTGACCATTAATCCCCAGCGTCCTTTTTTCCGTCCTTATTGGTGCCAGCACCATCACTTCACTTGGTCCTCAATTCGTCGTGTTTGCGCGGGCTGCCTCGGCAGCCGCTGAGCTCTTCAGCGTGATTGACAGGAAATCGAACATCAACCCGTTTGAAGAATCTGGAGAGAGGCCTGTCAAGGCCGATGGAGTGATTGGCCTTCGGGAAATCAGCTTCAGTTATCCTACCCGGCCCAATGTCGCGGTTCTGAAAGACTTTAGCCTGCATGTCCCGGCAGGCAAAGTCACCGCTCTTGTTGTAAGTGTTTGCCAGTCCCATTTTGGCCAGCGAGCTTGAGCTCGAGCAACAAACTAAGACAAGTCAAAGGGGCCCAGTGGTTCGGGCAAAAGCACCATCATCGGCCTCCTGGAGCGATGGTACAACCCAACAGCAGGCACCATCACCTTAGATGGCCGTGAGATCGACAAGCTCAGCTTGTCATGGCTGCGTACAAACGTCCGGCTAGTTCAACAGGTGCGAGAATATTAGAACACACTTCATCGACAACAAATTAACTAGCAGCGGTGATCAGGAACCCGTCTTGTTCAATGGCAGCGTATTTGACAATATCGTCAACGGCCTAGTTGGAACCCCCTGGGAGCACTCATCACACGGAGACCAAATGGCGAGGGTGGAGAAGGCGGCCAAGCTCGCCTTCGCCCACGATTTCATCACCGCGTTGCCCCAAGGCTACGACACACGCATCGGGGAGAGAGGCGGCCTGCTGTCAGGCGGCCAGAAACAGAGAATTGCCATTGCACGAAGCATCATTTCAGAACCCAAAATCCTACTGCTCGACGAAGCAACGAGCGCCCTCGATCCCCATTCCGAGACCGTCGTGCAGCAGGCGCTCGATAGCGCCTCGAGAAACCGCACCACCATCGTCATCGCCCACAAACTGGCAACCATCCGGAACGCCGACAACATCGTGGTCATGTCCAAGGGTAAAATCATGGAACAGGGGCGTCACAAGGAGCTTGTGGCCTTGGACGGCTTGTACGCCAAGCTTGTGCACGCCCAAGACCTCTCCCCGAGCGAGGTCAAGGGCGATGCCGAGCAGACGACCGACGACGATTCCACGATGGGCGACGTCGTCGAGCCTGTGCAATCCTTCGCCAAGATTCGAACCACAGAGGCGCAACAGCTCGCCATGTTGGGAGACCGCGAAGACCACGATTTGTACAAGGGATCTGGGCTGATCATCAACATCCTGAGAATTGTTTCCGCCACACCCGAGCTCAGGTTGTGGTATCTGTCCACAGTGGTGACCTGTGTCGTCGGAGGTAATGACGAGATCCGTCGCCCCTGATTGCGCTTTGAAGCTTCGATGCTGACCCCTGAGACAGCGGCGGTATATCCTGGACAGGCTTTGCTGCTTGGAAAGACCATGGACGTCTTCACCAGTCCGGATATGGTCTCTCGGGGCAACTTCGTCTCGCTAATGTTCTTTGTCCTTGCGCTCGGC
>Ga0247823_10002078_pt1 | contig 16566 bp, 14 predicted proteins | sample 13C_PalmiticAcid_2_FD_192426 | JGI IMG/M metagenome (GOLD analysis project Ga0247823, IMG submission 192426) | Soil microbial communities from agricultural site in Penn Yan, New York, United States - 13C_PalmiticAcid_Day30 | ecosystem: Environmental > Terrestrial > Soil > Agricultural land...
CTGGTCCTGCGGCAAAACGTACCAGCTCCGGTTTAATTCCCGAACAACTAGGACTAATCATCAATGACAACGATCCTTACAGTGTAGAGATCGGCGAGTATTATCGCGTAGCACGTGGAATACCAAAACAGAACATTGTGCACGTTAAGCTTCCCGTCAAACAGGCCATAAGCCGTCAAACATTTGCACCGATCAAACAGCAAATAGACAAAGTTTTACCTCCGCATGTACAAGCACTTGCTGTGGCATGGGTAAATCCGCATGCCGTTGAATGCAACTCAATAACATCTGCAATATCACGGGGCTTTCTAGCATCCGGTTGCGAGAACCCCAAGGTTCCCAAACATTGCGGCTTCAGTGAAAAGAACCCGTACTTCAATAGCTATTCATTATTGCCTTACTCTCAATTTGGCATCAGGCCCTCTATGCTATTGGCATCACCCTCTATTGAGACTACTAAAGCTCTTATAGACCGGGGCCTGGCCGCACAATCAACACACCCCAAAGGCAAGGCCTATATCATGAACACTTCTGATGACATTCGTAACGAGAGAGCTGAGATATTTGATCGCGCCCTTGTTGGAACAGCCATCAATCCAAACATCTCTGTCGAGATACTTAATTCAGACTCGATAAAGAATACAAAGGATACTCTTTTCTATTTCCAAGGCATGATGAATATTCCCAATTTAACAAAAGGTAATATCTACCCTCCCGGCGCAATCATAGACAACCTGACATCAAGTGGTGGCATACTGGGTATGGATACAGGCCATACAAAGGCAACTGAGCTTATATCAGCAGGTGCAACAGGCGCATTTGGTGCCGTAAGCGAACCATGCGTGCACACAGAAAAATATGCCAATCCAGCCACACTGATTGCTTATTACACGGCAGGCCAAACTCTCGTAGAAGCTTACTGGAAAAGCTTTGAACAAACATTCCAGGCACTTCTTATTGGCGATCCATTGGCAAATCCATGGGCCAGAGAAAAGGAATCCGGATATTTAGGCTCTCCATAAATTTCCCTAATGCCAAGAATGGGTGGGGATGCTTTTTTGCACCGCAGCTTGTTCTAGAAACCCAACCCTTATAACTTAGACGAAACCTCAAGGGATGGATTCTATGACCAAGTCAAAAAACGTACTGAAATTCGAAACTCTGGCCGTACACAGCGGCACGCAGCCTGACCCGATTACAGGCGCAAGTAGCCCAGCCATCCATCAATCTTCATCCTTCGTGTTCAAAGACACGCAGCATGCGGCCAATGTGTTCGCGCTGAAAGAACCCGGTTTCATTTATTCACGTGCGACAAACCCAACCGTTGGCCATCTGGAAGAAAAGATCGCAGCACTCGAAGGCGGTACAGGTGCCACCTGCACATCATCCGGTCTTGCGACAAACCTCCTCGCTTTCAGTGCCCTGATGGATTCAGGTGATGAATTCGTTGCCACGCAAAAACTGTACGGCGGCACCGCTGGCCAATTCCGCGACACCTTCTCACGCTCCTTCGGTTGGAAATGTAATTTCACCGATCCTGATAAACCGGATGATTTCAAACGCAAGATCACCGAGAAAACAAAACTGATCTTCATCGAAAGCCTCTCGAACCCGCAGGGCGTTATCCCTGATCTGGAAGCCTACGGTAAAATTGCTGCCGACGCAGGCATCCCCCTGATCGTCGACAACACAGTGGCCACCCCCTATCTGTGCAAACCATTTGAATACGGCGCCAGCCTCGTCGTGCACTCAACAACCAAATATTTCAGCGGCCATGGTCAATCCATGGGTGGTGCTGTTGTTGATGGCGGCACATTCGACTGGATGAAACACGCCAAAAAATATCCGCAGCTCACCACCGAAGTCTCCGGATATCGTGGCACCGTGTTCGCACGTGATTTCAAGGAAGCACCGTTTGCGATGTACAACCACGCTGTGGGCCTGCGCGATCTCGGCATGAACCAGCAACCGATGAACGCGTACCTGACAATGCTCGGCATGGAGACACTCCACCTCCGCATGAAGGCGCACTCGGAGAACGCCATTAAAGTGGCCGAATTCCTGAGCAAGCACGAAGCCGTGAGCTGGGTCAGCTTCGCGGGCCTGCCATCCAGCCCTTATTACAAAAACGCGCAGAAATATATGCGTAACGGCTGGGCAAGCTCGCTCTTCACATTCGGCCTTAAAGGCGGATATGACGCAGGCATCGGCCTGGTTGAGAACACCAAACTATTCCGCCATCTCGCCAATATCGGCGACACGCACAGCTTGATCATTCATCCGGCGTCGACAACCCACGCACAATTGACGGATGAGCAGAAGATTACCGCAGGCTGCGGCCCTGATGTTATTCGCGTTTCTGTCGGTATCGAAGCTGCAGAAGACCTGATGGCAGACCTCGATCAAGCCCTGAAAGTGGCGAAGGCGAAAGCCGCCTAACGGTAACGGGTAATCTCCGTCCCTACGCGACCTTCGGGATAGACTTCGAGCTTTTCAATGGTCACGGTGACGCATGACGTACGCGCATCGATAAGCGCCACATTGGCCAGATGCTCAGCCATCGTTTCAACCAACTCGAAATGTTGCTTCGGGAGATCACGAATGGCCGCGACCAAACCTTCGTAAGACATCGTATCTTCGATATGGTCACGCTTGATCTCATGATCTTTCAGTGTCACGACGACAGACACCTTGATCTGTTGCGGCGCCTCATGCTCACGCGGATAAATGCCGATCCGCGCCGGAACAACAAAATCACGCACTAGAATTTTGGTTTGGTTTTGCATGGCCGGAATTAAGACTGCACTTCTTCAGGCTCATCCGCATACCACCAATCGATATGCGCCCGGGAAAGGCAATACAGTCCATCTTTGAACATGATCATGATTTCATGTTTTTCCTCAACCAGCCCCAACAGCTGATCGCCACTGATCTCAGCCAGAACAATACGCGGGTTGCTCTCAAGAAAATCCTCCAGCAAGTCGGCATCTTCTGAAACGCTGATGCACAGTTGATCAGGGTTCTGGGAGGGCACGAGATATATCTCAGGTGCGGCATCTTCGCTTTCTCGTTCACAAACCATATAGAACGTAGTTTCCAATATCTTCGGCAACATCAGATCGACATTGTTCTCACGGATAGCATGACCAATGATGGTTTCTAATTCAGACATATGACGCCCCTTAAAAGAGTAACTGCGCAGCTTTATAAACAAAAAAGACAGGCATGAAACCTGTCTTTTTTTTAAAAATGGTCGGAGTGACAAGATTCGAACTTGCGACCCCTTGCACCCCATGCAAGTGCGCTACCGGGCTGCGCCACACTCCGACACCGGAAAAAGCAAGATGAATCAAGCTTATTGCCCCCCTTTATTGCACATGATAGCTTTTTCGTTCAATAGTTAATTTTATAGTTAAAAATGCCCCATACCCCCAGTTCTAGGGATCATATTTTAATCATGCGTAATTTAAAGAATAGCGACCTAAAAGCGCAATACATCCAGCGCAAAACGCTCTATGCGTCTGTTAGTGCTGCAATTGTTGATACCTGGGCTTTTTTGTTTGTAATCATGACAGCTCAAGGAATATTTGTAGATACAATCTCGCTATTTTTTACCTTACCCGAAATGGGAGATAATCCCCCGCCTGAAACCATACGGGCTGCAATTGGCTGGCTTTTCATTTTTATAACCATCTCATACTTTTTAAATGTCTGCCTCATAATGTCGCCATGGAAGGCAACATTAGGAATGAAGGTCGATGGGATTTTTTTGGAAGGCATCGAAGGCAATCGTCCATCCCTGATTCAAACTCTGAAATTTTTTCTTCTTTCTCCGGTTTATATGCCACTGCTAGCCATTACCATTTATATATGGTGTACGCCATTACCACCGGCGCTGTATTCATCAACCACTGCCTTTATCCTTTATATAAGCGGCACAGCCATCCTGACAGCCATCTATACTCTTGCTTTCGGAAGCGTGCAAAATGCACGGCATCGACTTACAGGGCTTACGACAAGACTGACACCTAAATATCGCACCAAACTCGAGAAAAAGGCTGGCAAGAAAGAAAAGTCACTGCAGCGCTGGTTGACACCTCTGACTTATTTCGACAAAGGTATTCTGGCTGTATATCTTGCAGTGTTTCTATATTTCCCTGCAATGCTGGCCTTTAACCATCTGATACCAGCCTCATTTAATAACAGCATATACAAGCCCTATGAAATTAACTGGGGTAACGATAACGCCTTCTTCGCCTTGAACGGGTTAGGCGCCCCGGCAAACATCTCGAACGCCTACCAATTCGGCAAAAGCCACGCCTATAAGGATTTTGAGCTGATGGAGAGGTTAAAGAAGGACGCAAAGATTCCGCATCTGTTTGACATGCCGCCCGGCACTGATTTTCAAGAGTTTGCCTTTGATCAACCAGCGCTAGAGTTTAATTCTTTAAAAAACACCAGAGGGAAAAATATAAATTTCAATTGCTTGTTTGATATGGATGAACAAGGGCCGTCGTTAGAATGCAGCACACCGGATGACGTGCAGAAAGCCATCACTGCCAATGCCATTCTTTGGAAACGTTTCAATACCATTACCAACTATAACAATTACTCATCTCCACCACCGATACCAGATGACATTAACCTTAATGAATATCTCGCTTTACCCGCGAGAAATGGTCATCTGATTTTCAATGATTACATATTTGATAAAGAACCATTACGCGGTGAGTTTCTGATCGAGCTTGCACAACTTAAGGCAGCGCACATTGTATTAATGCAAAGAAATGAGGGCTCCGAATCTGCGTTCAAAGAGTGGAACAGATTCATGAATCTCTACCGCAATATGACGGAGTCCAGAACCACCATAGAGCTAAAAGCAATTTTCATGATCGTATTTGGAATACATAGAAATGCGCTCGAAACCCTGCTTTATAAAGATCCAGAAATAGCACAGAACCATTTCGATGAGATCAAAAGTACACTGAACCCTCAGGGAATAAAAACATTCAGGGGGGAATCATTACTACTCGACAATCAGACCTCTTTTGAGCCAGCGCTAATCCATGAAACAGGACCAAGCAACAGCATTCAGAACAAGATCTTTGATTGCACAACTAAAATTCAAAAACTCGAAACGTTTAGCGCAAAAGAATTATTCCAGATTGATCCAGAAAAAATATGCCCCGCTCTGCAAAGCAATAATCCTTGGGCATTTGGAACTGCTTGGTTATCAGCAGGAAACCCTATGATTAACGCCGTATGGGGCTTGATGTACAACCATAACTTAATGGGTGCGATGTTCTTCCAAAATATGATCGCGAGCGACGCACAATCGCGCATGATTATTCTGGGAGCAGAGATTTTGAATAAGAATATTCCTAAAGATCAGATTGAAACATTTGTGAAGAACGCGCCGCGAGAATTGCAAAACCCAATAGAAGAAACCCCATTCCATTGGAATGCGCAGAATTCATATCTGTGGTTCGACCCGCCCGGAGATAGAATTTCCAAGCGGACGATGCATTTAAATCTTAAAAATGCAGATTAAAGAAGAACTCTATTGCTCTTCACTGCGGATCATATCGCGCAGATCCTTGAGATCACCGAGCATCGCTTCGAGGATCGCTTTTTGCTTGGTGCTCAGAGGCGCTTTCTGGCCCTTCGGCTGATCAGCGATAACATCGTCAACCTTAGCCAGCAGAGCTTCAGCAGCAGAGGCACGCGGCGCAGCAGCAACCGGTGCGGATGCTTGTGGTGCAGCAGGTGCTTCAACAGCAACAGTCTGGGCTTTGCCCTGACCTTTCAGCAGTTTCTGAACGCCCTTGATTGTGTAACCTTCCGTGTACAGCAGGTTATGAATACGCTTCAGCAGCGTCACATCTTCAGGACGGTAATAACGACGACCACCACCACGCTTCAACGGCTTGATCTGTGTAAACTTTGTTTCCCAGAAACGCAGTACGTGTTGTGGCACATCCAGTTCATCAGCCACTTCGCTGATGGTGCGGAAAGCGGTTGGTGCTTTTTCTTTAGCACCGCGCGTTACGGTCGCGGTCACTTTGTTAGTGGCCGGTGCCTCGGGCGCGCTATCGCCTTCGTAAGACTGCACTTTGTTCTGGTTATAAGTACTCATAGCGTTCTGCTTTCCTTAGAAGGATGTTGTTCTTATTCTTGTATTACTCTGCGGCTTTGCCGTTGATGCTGTCTTTCAGGACATGAGAAGCACGGAACACCAGCACGCGGCGTGGCAGGATCGGCACTTCAACACCTGTTTTCGGGTTACGGCCCACGCGCTCGCCCTTTTGGCGGATCGAGAAACTGCCGAAGGAAGAAATTTTGACGTTGTCGCCCTTGATCAGCGTGTCGGCGATCTCATCGAGAACAACCTCGACCAGTGATGCTGACTCATTGCGGGAAAGACCGACTTGCGCATATACGGCTTCAGCCAAATCTGCTCTTGTGATGGTACGTTCACTCATCGCGACCTCGTGTGTTGGTTATGAGTTAAGACTAGCCCGCCGCCCCTATCCCCGTCAACCGGAGAGTCAGAGCAAAAAGGCCAAAAAAGTGATTCAATTCAAAGGGTAACAGGATTTTCTTAAATTTGGGTGAGGCATAAAAAATGGCGGAAATCCGCCATTTCATTAGTACCGTACCAAGGCCGCGCCCCATGTAAGGCCAGAGCCTAATGCCTCCAGAAGCAGCATATTTCCCCTGTGGATACGTCCGTCACGGACTGCTTCGTCAAGCGCCAGAGGGATGGAAGCCGCCGATGTGTTGCCGTGGTGGTCCACAGTTACGACAACTTGGTCCATAGACATGCCCAGCTTCTTGGCTGTGCTTTCAATGATACGGATGTTCGCCTGATGTGGCACCAGCCAGTCAATCTTGTCGCTGCCAATGCCATTATGCGTCAGTGTTTCGTTCACAACATCGGCCATCAGGGCAACAGCATGACGGAAGACTTCCTTGCCTTCCATAACGATGTGCCCGGCTGTCCCGGTCGAACTGACGCCACCATCAACATAAAGGATATCTTTCAGATTACCATCGGCATGAAGATGCGTAGAAAGAACGCCAGAATCATCGAGCGTCCCCTGGCCTTCACGCGCTTCAAGCACCACAGCGCCGGCACCATCACCAAACAGCACACAGGTACCGCGATCTTCCCAGTTCAGGATAGATGTCATTTTTTCAGAACCGATCAGCAGCAAGCGCTTCGCAGCACCCGTACGGATCAGGCTGTCAGCCACGGTCAGCGCATAAACAAAACCCGCACATACCGCATGAACGTCAAATACAGGACCCTGCTTTACGCCAAGCGCTGCCTGCACTTTTACCGCGACTGAAGGAAATGTTGTGTCCGGTGTCGATGTGGCAACGATCACGCCATCAATATCTTCACCCTTAAGGCCAGATGCCTCCACCGCACGACGTGCCGCCTCAATCGCCATATCAGCGGTGGTTTCATCTTTGGCGGCCACACGGCGCTCACGGATACCACTACGCTGAACAATCCATTCGTCGGTTGTATCGACAATTGACTCAAGTTCCTTGTTGGTCATGACGCGTTCCGGAAGATAGGAACCCGTGCCCAACATTACACTGCGGATAGTCATACTGTATCTCCACCCTGCGCGGCGACGGCAGAGAAAAACGATTCTTGATTCATAACCTGCTCCATCTCTTTGGCAACGCGACGGTTATAATCATTTTTAACGAGGTTAGCGGCAACCATGATCGCGTGGTAGAAACCAACATCATTCATGCCGCCATGGCTTTTGACACAAATACCATTCAGGCCGAGGAACATGCCGCCATTATATGCGCGGGGATCAAGGCGCTTCTTCATCTTCTTCAGCGGGCCATAAGCCAACATCGCACCCAGCTTAGATCTAAGCGATGTCATGAAAGCTTCTTTCAAGAGATCGTTGCACAGCTGCGCCACACCCTCTGCCAGCTTCACAACAACATTGCCCGTAAAGCCGTCTGTCACAACAACATCGACTGTGCCCTTTGGAATATCATTACCTTCAACAAAGCCATGATAACGTCCGGGGAATTTAATGCTGGAAAGAATAGCAGCGGCGGCACGTACTTCGTCGTGACCCTTCATATCTTCAGAACCGATATTCAAAAGACCGACGGTTGGTGTCGCAACACCCTTCACAACACGCGCATAAACTGAACCCAGAATGGCAAACTGTGTCAGGATTTCGGCATCGCATGTAACGTTCGCACCCAGATCAAGCATCACGATGTCGCTGGTCTTGGTCGGGAACACACTGGCAATCGCCGGGCGTGTAATACCGGGTAGGCATTTCAAAACCATTTTGGCTGTCGCCATCAATGCGCCTGTGTTACCGGCAGAGACGATAGCATGCGCACGCCCCTCTTTCACGGCATCAATCGCCAGACGCATGCTCGAGTCACGACCCGCGCGCAAAGCGACTGACGGTTTATCGTGACTGGAAATAACCTTGTCGGTGTGGATGACTTCGGACGCTGTAATCAGCGCGCTGTGATTGTTCAGAACTTTTCTGATGTCTTCTTCACGGCCATAGAATTGGAACCGCACCTGGCCCCCGAGCTCTTCGAGTGCCATAGCCGCAGCAGGAATGACAACTTCGGGGCCGAAGTCACCACCCATGGCATCCAATGCAATGATCAGGGAATTTGTCATGAGATCGATATAGGTCTCTACAAAGTAAGAACGAGCCGGTTACCCGGCCCGCCAAACTTCGCAACACGCTGATTGAATGTCAATCGCGTTGTTCAATAACCTGACGGCCTTTGTACATGCCTGTCTTCAGGTCAACATGGTGACGGCGTACCGGTTCACCTGATGTTTTGTCTTCAACCCAGTTAACGGTCTTCAGCGCATCGTGAGAGCGCACCATACGGGTCTTGGAGTAAGATTTGCGTTTCTTAGGAACAGCCATGTTAGTAATCCTTATCTATAAGCGACTGAGTAAATATCGGATTTACCCCATTGATGCAAGGAAATATCCCTGCTCTTGCGCATTTTTGTTAGACCTCAGTACTTACTTCAAATCACAAAAAATTTAAACACAATAAAAACAATGCCTTAGCCGCCAGGCTAATGGCCATTTTGCCGTATAACATACTGAATTTGTTAATATATTTTTGCTATTATCACGATGATCGCTTGAATTTGCCTGCGATAGGCATTTTCCGGTATTTTAAAAGGAACAAATAATAAGGAATACGGGTGTGAATTTTAAAGCAATCATAGCAAGCACTTGCGCGGTTTTTGGGGCTGCTTGCCATACGCCCCCGGCAGAACCTCCGAGACAGACGGGCAAATTGGTCACCGATCCATCGGGTTGTACCTATTGGCATGATCCTGCCGATAAAAACCCAAATCCAGACATTTGCGTTCTAAAAAAAGGGACCGCCCCTGAGTAACAACTAAAAGGACTGCACGAATTTGAATTTTATGGAGAAACTCATCCGCGCGCTACAGGACGACTATAAAGTCGGCGTAGAAGCCAGCGCTAAATCTCCCATCGTGTATATCAATCCTGACGCCCTTGATCGCTGGTCAGCGGATCGGGTTCTTAACTTAAAACAAAGCCAGATCCTGACCCGTCAGGACGAAATGGCCAAGAAAATCCTCTCTGATCAAATCAGACAGCAACTGGATGAACAAATCCCCGGAATATCCCAAAAATTTTCACCAAGAGACATCGAAGGCTTATATAACCAATCACTCGTAACCGGCCCTTTTGCTGATCAAACTAAAAAGGAATCTCTCGGCATAACTATTATCAACATGCCGAAAAGCAACCAAGTCGATAAAGACAAAATTCTCGAAACCTTCGGTATCCTAAAGACAGCCTCGGATGATCATAAGGATTATTCAGATCCTAACGACCCTTACGATGGATGGTCCGATGATGATCTCCCTCACAAGCATTTTGATAGCAACCACATCAAGCCACTCCCCGGGGAATCATCCACATGGAGAGAGCTGGTCGGACAGCACGAAGGCGAGCATGTCAATCAGGACCTAAGAGGCAAGCCTGGTGACGAGCGCCATAAAAAAGTTTTGGGATTTGAAGGCGGCGCTGACCGCGTGGCCATCGCGCATTTACAAACCCAAGGCCAGCATGAGGTGGCGCAAGCCTTTATTGATATTCGTGCCCTAAGCGCCATTGAAGGCGATGTCACACACGCAACAGGTCCTCTTATCACTAAAGGTCATGACGAAGCAGCAACAGACCAACACGTAGCCGCTGCTAAAAGCGCAAAAAAGCAAATGCTTGCCGGTGTTTCTGAAGAATTGGGAATTTCCATTCTACAGGCAGAAGACCTGCGCAAAACAGACCCTCAAAAATTTGTGCGTGCGCTTGATGCCGGATTGGAAGCAGGCAGGATTCCCCTGCCCGAAGAAATAAACAGCGGCAAGAAATGGGACGCGATTAGAGACGCCATGGGCGTTACACCGGATGAGTTCAACAAATACGGCATTGATAAGGTCCCGGAAACATTAAAAGTACATGACAGACTCAAACAGGAAGGCGCATTCCGGTCGAAAGAAGAACCAAATCCACATGTCAAAGAATACATGGAACAATATTCCGGTGCTGTTAAACGCTTGTTTATAGAGGACACAACACCAAAACCCGGTGCTGATAAAAAAGAAACACCTACCCCATCTGCACCGAAAAGATCAACCGAGGAAGTTATTGCCAACCTGACGGATGCCCAGATGAAAGAGGCCGCATCAAGTCAATCAATGGAAGCGATTGACAGTGCAGTGGCAAAACGTCTGGGCATAACACAGATTGAAGCCGGGAATATGCGTTATGACGGCATAGAAGCCCAGAAAAAATACATTGCCCTCTCAGAAGAAGTCCTGAATGCCGGTGAAGTGAAAACAAGCCAGCATCGTACAAAGACCGAAACAGAAGAATTACTGAAAAAAACGCTGAATGTGTCCGATGATGAATTTGCAGTAATGAAGCACGCGGATAAATTCAGAATTGATATTGCGTATGATGGCCTTCTTAAATCGGGAGATCTATTTGTTGAATATAACAACCCCCATATGGAGATCGAAGCCAGAGGAGATATAGAACTGCAACGCATGTACCTTCAAAGAAAAATAAATGCAGAAGAATTAAAGGCGAAAGATACCGCTAAAGACCTTACTGAAGAAGAGCCTACCCCAGAAGAAGAGCCAGCCCCGGACGAAGAGTCCGCCATGCCGGATGCCCATTCAGCACCAGCATCGACCTCAGCACCCACATCCGGCACTTATGATTATTTGCGCTCGAAAGAACAGGATACAGGCAACGGCACGCCAAAGGTTGACCTGAATGGTGATGACGGCGCAAAAATGCGTATGGGTTCATTAATGCCGCGTGAGTATTTCGCGCTTCAGGCGGACCCGGTACTGGCACAACAGCAGCTGACCGCTAAGCAAGCGCAGGCACAACAGCCGGAGCCGGAACAAAGGCCCGCCCCTGCTGCACGTCAGCCTGACGCCTTACGCATCTGATTTGGATTTTTTCCAGTTCTTGAGGGCCTCGAACGGGTTCTTGCGTAAACCGGCACCCGGCTCACCTACAGTAACCTCGACGACTTCCGCTTCTTCCAGACCACGGCGACGTGGATAAGAATCCGCAGCCAGTGACAGGTGTTGTACAACCAGTTCGCCAATATCGATCATGCCATTGACTAGCGGCTCAGGATCTTCGCTTTCATCCAGAATAGGAATTTCTGAATCAGCAAGGCGGCCCAGACGTTCATGACGGGCCTTTGCCAGCATCACGATACGTTCCTGATCGGCGTACCAGCCTTCGAATGTTTCTTCGATCTGTGTTTGTACAGGGTCCATGCTAACGCTGCATGGTTGGGTGATATTGGCCTTCATCAGGCCATTCACATGAATCACATTACCCTTCTCACGGTGCAGCGTCACATCAGCGCTCAAGCTGCTGATTGTGGCTAACCCCAAACGCACGGCTAATGCCTTACGCACATCTTCCGAAGCCGCTATACGCGACTTCTGAGGATTAGATGTTACAGTCTGTGCATCGATCAGCACTGACCATTCAGGATCAACGGCAACAACAGGAGTTTTCTTTTTCTTGCTCATATCTTCACTTCTGCAAACGACAGTCTGCCGGACATGAAATCGCTGACATTATGGCGCTTCAAACCATTGCGGCAGGTTTTTACGTACTGGGCCACAGTGTTTACCATATTATCATCAGGATTCGCAACTGATGCATACAAGTTGCGCTTTAGGGCCTCTACCAGTACCGCATCATCCTCGGAAGCCAATGCGGCCTCATAGGCCTCACGGCGGCCATTGAACCCCTGCATCATACGCTTGATATGGCGTGGAACAGAAAGATCACCGACCCCCTGCTCACGCAGCGCTTCATCCATATCGACAAAAAACTGGTCAAACAGTGCCTGCGCCAGCTTGGCGTTCGATTTTCCTTCATCTTTCAGACGGTTAACCACCAGAACCACGTGCAGGACAATCATATCAAAACGGCCCGTGACGGTGTCAGGTACGCCCAAAGACTGATAGAATACGGGCGTGCGGGCCTTGGCCACGATCAAGGGATAAAGCAACTGGGCGGCATCGTCTTCGGGGCCAAATTTCTTCAATAATCCGAACAACATGGATAAAATCACCTGCACGATTGATTTTGGATAACCTGCGGATATATAACATTTCCTGAAGATATGACCATGAAAAATCTACTGATCACCACGATTATCTCCTCTGCCCTGTTACTGACGGCTTGCACGCCGACAGTGAACATGCGCGGCAACCTGATCGATGAGTACAAACTCGCGCAGGTTCAAAAGGGCGTAGATACCCGTACCGATGTTCTGCGCAAAATGGGCTCCCCCACCACGGTGGCCCCCTTTGACGATACCGTTTGGTATTACCTTGAGCAGAAGACCGAGAAGCGCGGCATCTTTGATGACGAAGTGATCGAAGACCGCGTCGTCGTCGTGATGTTTGATGCCAATGGCGTCGTCGAACAAATCAATGACCTTGATAACAAGCGTCAGGACGTTCCTTACGTTGATCGCAAGACACCAACATCCGGCAATGACTTTACCTTCATGCAGCAGATGCTCGGCAACCTTGGCAAGTTCAACAAAGACGGCGCAGCCGCATCACCAACAGGTGGCGTAGGCGCTCCGGGACGTTAAGCGTTTACCGCTTAAACACACCGACCATTTCAATATGATGGGACCATAGGAACTGATCAACGATGGTCAGTTTCTGAAACTTGTAACCACCCTTCACAAGATATTCGGCATCGCGGGCAAAGCTGGTTGCGCTACAGGACACACTCACCACTGTTGCCACAGCGGAATCGGCCAGCACCTTCATCTGCGGTGCCGCCCCTTCACGTGGTGGATCGACGACAACAGCATCCAGTCCTTTTAATTCCTTCGCATTCAAAGGCTCTTTAGCCAGATCACGCACTGATGTTTTCAGTTTAGGAAAAACGCGGCCTGATGCTTGTAATGATTCAAGCGCCGCCTTGTAACTCTCGATAGCATATACATCCCAGCCTGCATTCAGTAACGGGAATGTAAACGTGCCCGAACCGGAATAAAGATCAGCAACCTTACCCTTGCTATCCGATACACCATCAAGCACAGCTTTAATGAGAGCGCCCTCGCCATCTTCAGTCGCCTGCAGGAAACTACCGGGCGGCGGCACAACTGCCACGCCACCCAATGAAACACGGAATGGTTTTCGTTCAAGGATCAGCTCGGAATCCGTACGCACGGCCGGACGCCATGACAGGCGCGCGATATCCTGCTCTTCAGCAAAATCCTGAAACGCCGCCAGCATCTGGAACGGCATCCATGTTTCTTTGGTCAGTGGACTGGTGATCAGAATATCAAGCTGGCCACTGGCTTCAGTCACCGTGATGTCAGCCTTCTGCTTATCGACCTTCATCACCTTGGACATCAGATCACGCAACGCCGGAAGCAATTTAGCAATACGGGGATGCAGAACCGCGCAAGACCCAATCTCGACCAGTTTCATGGAACCGCGTTCATTGAAGCCCAGAACGATCTTCTTGCCCATCTTTACAGCGGCGAAGGTGGCACGGCGACGGCTACCCGGCGCACTGATGTATGGCCCCTCGATAACCGCAGGCATCACCCCTGCACGCTCCAAAGCATGCATGACGGTTTGTTTCTTGAGTTCAGAATAAGCCGCGGTGCCTACATGCTGCAGGATACACCCGCCGCACACACCGTAATGAGGACATGGTGGCACAGCACGGTCCGCAGACGGTTCAATAACACTCACCAGTGCTGCACGCTCTTTATCCAGCATACGCACCTGAACCTTTTCGCCGGGCAACACGCCCTCTACGAAGATGCGCGCACCCTCCGGTGAATGGCCTATGCCATCCCCGCGCGCGCCCAGTTCATCTATGGTGATTTCTATATTCGACATGTGCGCCCTTATAACGGCTTCCCTGCCCAGAAGCCAGATAAAGAAAAAGCCCCTCATCTCTGAGGGGCTTTAATCTTTGTTAGATTAATCGATTAGTGACCCATCAGCATCTTGCCAACGATAGCGACCAGCAAAATGGCCACGATGTTGGTGATTTTGATCAGCGGGTTAACCGCTGGGCCTGCTGTGTCCTTGTAAGGATCGCCAACAGTATCGCCTGTTACAGCAGCTTTGTGGGCTTCTGAGCCCTTGCCACCGTGGTTGCCTTCTTCGATGAACTTCTTCGCGTTATCCCATGCACCACCACCGGAGGTCATGGAGATCGCTACGAAGAGACCTGTTACGATCGTACCCATCAGCATCGCGCCCAGAGCCTGGAACGCAGCCACTGGTTCACCGCTGACTTGCCATACGACAACAAACAGGATGACCGGAGCCACAACCGGCAACAATGAAGGAACAATCATTTCCTTGATCGCTGCTTTGGTCAGCAGGTCAACAGCAACGCCGTATTCAGGCTTAGCTGTACCTTGCATGATGCCCGGGATTTCACGGAACTGGCGGCGAACCTCAACCACAACGGAACCAGCCGCACGGCCAACAGCCGTCATCGACATAGCACCGAACAGGTAAGGCAGCAGACCACCGATGAACAGACCAATCACTACGTACGGGTTCGTCAATGAGAACTGGATGTTTACCAGCGCTTCATTGTCGTGGAAGTAGTGTTTGATTTCTTCGGTATAGGCCGCGAACAGAACCAATGCTGCGAGACCGGCAGAACCGATCGCATAGCCCTTGGTTACAGCTTTGGTTGTGTTACCAACAGCATCCAGAGCGTCGGTCGTGACACGGACTGAGTCCGGCATTTTCGACATTTCTGCGATACCACCAGCGTTATCTGTCACCGGACCATAAGCATCCAGCGCCACGATCATGCCCGCGAGGGACAGCATCGTTGTAGCAGCCAAAGCGATACCGAACAGACCAGCCTGATCGTAAGCCAGGAAGATACCGCCGCAGATCACGATGACCGGCAGGGCGCAAGCTTCCATGGAAACAGCCAGACCTTGGATAACGTTTGTACCGTGACCGGTTTCAGATGATTTGGCCACTGAACGCACCGGACGGAAAGCCGTCGAGGTGTAATATTCAGTAATCCAGATCAGCAGACCTGTAACGCCCAAACCAACGAACACGCACCACAGCATATCCATGCCTGTGATGAAGCCACCCGCTGCGAGAGCGAATTGCTTGTCCATACCAACCTGTGCCAGCAGAACAACCAGCAGCAGAACAGCGAAGACCGCACTGGCGATCAGGCCGCGATAAAGGGCACCCATGATGCTCTTTGTCTTGGGGTTAATGCGTACGAAGTATGTACCAGCGATAGAAGCGATAATGCAGAGCGCGCCAATCATCAGCGGCAACATCATCATCATTTGCTGGGCACCCGGTGCAAACACACTGAAAGCAATCAGCATGGTCGCCACGATCGTCACCGCATAGGTTTCGAACAAGTCAGCAGCCATACCAGCGCAATCACCAACGTTGTCGCCAACGTTATCGGCAATAACAGCAGGGTTACGTGGGTCATCCTCAGGGATACCGGCTTCAACTTTACCCACCAGGTCGGCACCAACGTCAGCGCCTTTGGTGAAGATACCACCGCCCAGACGGGCAAAGATGGAGATCAGGGAAGCACCGAAGCTCAGGCCTACGAGGCCTTCCAGCTGCGCGCGCAGATCCATGTTGAAGTGGCTATCGAGAACCCAGGTGTATACGCCCACACCCAGCAGACCAAGACCAACAACCAGCATGCCTGTGATAGCACCTGATTTGAAGGAAACGTCGAGTGCTGTATCAAGGCCCTGTGTCGCGGCTTGTGACGTACGCACGTTTGCACGCACAGATACGTTCATACCGATGTAACCAGCAATACCGGAAAGAACGGCACCGATGATGAAACCAATAGCAACATGTTTACCCAGCAGCATGCCGAGCAGAATGGCTACAACAACACCGACATAGCCGATGGTTTTATACTGGCGGTTCAGGTAAGCCTTTGCGCCTTCCTGAAT
>Ga0247823_10002079_pt1 | contig 16561 bp, 11 predicted proteins | sample 13C_PalmiticAcid_2_FD_192426 | JGI IMG/M metagenome (GOLD analysis project Ga0247823, IMG submission 192426) | Soil microbial communities from agricultural site in Penn Yan, New York, United States - 13C_PalmiticAcid_Day30 | ecosystem: Environmental > Terrestrial > Soil > Agricultural land...
TGCCGAACAACCTTTCAAAAGGTGTTTGTCCCGGCCCGGGAATGAACTTACTGAACAAATCTCCTCGCATACCTGCAATTTAAGGAATTCGCAGGCGAGAAAACATTATCAAACAGTTAATGGTTAAACGTTTAAACATTTCTTGCCTGTGCATCAAGCATTCCTGTTAATTGAGCGCATCGCCCTGATATTTAGAATTTCTGTGTCATCATAAAAGCATCAAGGCCCTCAGCTGAAGCCACAGTAGCAATGCTGCCCAATCAACATCCCCCTCCGAAAACGCGATGTAATCGTTTTCGGACGAACTTTTGGCGTTACCTTTTTTTCGCAAAAAGGTAACATACGATGATAGTGGCTGTAAGCGCTCGAATGGCTGTTGGTTAGCTCAACCTTCGCTTCTCACTCCGGCTGCATTGCTATCATTGCATGTGGCGCACAGCCAGGCTTTCTGTCACTTTTTTTTGCGGAAAAAAAAGTAACCAAAAAAAGCCGTCAGAAAGCTATTACAACGGCTTTCTGAGTTACACTGATGCAACTGCAGTACTTCTGTACATTGAGCGCATCGCCCTGATATCTGGAATTTCTATGTACTCATAAAGCATCAAGGCCCTCAGTCGAAGCCACAGTAGCACTGCCGCCCCATCAACGTCCCCTTCCGAAAACGCGATGTAATCGTTTTCGGACGAACTTTTGGCGTTACCTTTTTTTCGCAAAAAGGTAACAAACGATGATAGTAGCTGTAACAGCTTACCTGGCTATTGATTGAGCAATATTGCTACTACGCCTTTAGCGGAATACCCTGACTCCAAGGCTTACCTGGCATTACAAAAACGCCCGGCACATGGCCGGGCGTCTTCAATGATATACAAAGTAAGCTTATCTCACTTCACTACCCGCATTCACTTCGCGGGAAGGATTGACAAATACCAGTTTGCCTTCGGCATCTTCGGCCATCAGGATCATGCCCTGGCTTTCGATACCGCGCATTTTGCGGGGAGCCAGATTGGCTACCACAGTTACCTGGCGGCCAATGATCTCTTCAGGCGAGAAATGCAGGGCAATACCGCTCAGGATGGTCCGCTCTTCGGTACCGAGGTCTACAGTAAGTTTGAGCAGCTTATCGGCTTTTTCTACTTTTTCGGCGTGTTTGATGGTACCTATGAGCAACTGCACTTTGGCAAAATCATCGATGGTGATATAGGCCGGCGCTTCTGGTGCGGCAGCTTCTGCTTTGTTTTCTGTCTTGGTTTCTGCGGCGGTGGGTGCTGCTTTAGCCTGCTCTGCGGCAGAGGCTACCAGACCAGCATGCAACTTGGCTACTTGTTCCTGCACTTGGGTATCTTCTACTTTTTTAAACAATAATTCGGGTGCACGAAGCGGGTAACCGGTGTTCACCAGTTTCATGCTGCCGGCATTTTCCCAATCCAGCATGCGATCTACCACTTTCAGCATATGACATACTTTGCGGGCAGTAAACGGCAGGAAGGGGTTCATGAAAATAGCCAGGTTGGCGGTGAGCTGCAGACTGATGTGCAGGCAGTTGTCGATCGCCTTCTGGTTCTCGGCTTGCATTTCAGGTGTTTTACTCAACGACCAGGGGGCTTTTTCCTGCATGTAACGGTTACCCTCGCGGGCTACATTCATCATTTCCTGCAGGGCTTCGCGGAAACGGTATTGCTCCAGCGCAGCTTCGATTTTGCCTTTGGCTTCTTTCACCGTGTTGATGATAGACGCATCCGCTTCGTCGGCCAACTCCTGGTGATAGGCGGGAACTTTACCACCACACAGTTTGTGCATCAGCACCATCGCGCGGTTCACAAAGTTGCCCAGGTTGGCTACCAGTTCGTTGTTATTGCGATCCTGGAATTCCTTCCAGGTAAAATCGTTGTCCTTGGTTTCGGGGGCGTTGGCGCAAAGTACATACCGCAGCACATCCTGCTGATCAGGGAAGTCCTGGATATAATCATTCACCCATACCGCCCAGTTGCGGCTGGTGCTCACTTTTTCACCTTCGATGTTGAGAAACTCGTTGGCAGGCACATTATCGGGCAGCACAAAACCTTCGTGGGCTTTGAGCATAGCCGGGAAAATGATGCAGTGAAACACGATATTGTCCTTACCAATGAAGTGTACCAGCTTGGTATCTTCCTTGCACCAGTAATCAGCCCAGTTGGCGGTCAGTTCTTTGGTGGCGGAGATGTAACCGATAGGTGCATCAAACCATACGTACAGCACTTTGCCATCAGCATCAGGCAGGGGCACTTTTACACCCCAGTTGCTATCGCGGGTCATGGCGCGGCTTTGCAGGCCGCTGTCGAGCCAGCTTTTACATTGGCCCAACACGTTATTTTTCCAGTCGCCGGCATGCTCTTCCAGGATCCATTGTTTCAGGAACGGTTCCCAGTTTTGCAAGGGCAGGTACCAGTGTTTGGTTTTGCGTTTTACAGGCACAGCATCACTCAGCGCACTTTTAGGATTGATGAGCTCTTCCGGACTTAATGACGAACCGCATTTTTCGCACTGGTCGCCATAAGCCTTGTCGTTGCCGCATTTGGGGCAGGTACCTACAATGTAACGATCGGCCAGGAAGGTCTGTTTCGTTTCATCGTAATACTGCTCACTCTCCTTTTCTTCGAACAGGCCCTTGTTGTACAGGTTGGTAAAAAACTCCTGTGACGTAACATGGTGAATATCGTTGGAAGTGCGGGAGAAGATATCCATTGAAATGCCCATCTGGTCAAAGCTGTCTTTGATGATGGCGTGGTATTTATCCACCACCTGCTGCGGGGTGATGCCTTCTTTCATGGCGCGGATGGTGATGGGCACACCATGCTCATCGCTGCCACAAACAAATTTCACATCGCGTTTTTGTGCGCGCTGGTATCTAACGTAAATATCAGCAGGCAGGTAACAGCCCGCCAGGTGGCCGATGTGTACCGGACCATTGGCATAAGGCAATGCTGCCGTTACCAGGTATCTTTTAAAATCTTTCATTGTATCTATTCTTTTTCAGGCGGCAGGCTCCGGCAAAGGCTCGCCAATATTGTGTTAACATGCTTGCCGGATAACTGCTAAATTTGCGCAAATTTAATCAACTAAAGCCACTCTTCATGATTATTCCTCCCATGCTCCGGCCCGGTGATAAAATAGGGATCACCTGCCCTGCCGGCTATGTACAGCCCGGCGAAACTGCCGATATGCTGCGCACCATACAGGATTGGGGTTTTGAACCGGTAACGGGGCAAACGGTGGGCAGTCAGTACCTCAAGTTTTCGGGTACCGATGAAGAGCGGCTGACCGATCTGCAACGCATGCTGGACGATCGCGACATCAAAGCCATTTTTTTTGGTCGCGGCGGCTATGGTACCATCCGCATATTGGATCAGCTCGATTTCAGTACATTCCTGGCCCATCCTAAATGGCTGGTGGGCTTTAGCGATATCACCGCCCTGCACAGTCACCTGAGCCAGCACCTCGGTTGCGCCAGCCTGCATGCCCATATGTGCAGCGGCTACAAACCGGCACAATACGACGAAGAATCGACCCTGAGCATTCTGCGGGCGGTAACTGGTCAACCGCTGCAGTACCAGTTGCCGGCACACCAGATGAACCGCAGCGGCACCGCTACCGGCCTGCTCACGGGCGGCAACCTCGCCCTGCTCTCTGACCTGGCAGGCTCGGTATCCGATGTAAATACCGCCGGCAAAATCCTGTTCATCGAAGACGTAGGCGAATACTGCTACAATGTAGACCGCATGCTCTGGCAACTGAAACGCGCAGGCAAACTGAACAAACTAGCCGGACTCATCGTGGGAGGCTTTACCGATAGGCTGGAGAATGACGTATCCTTTGGCATGACCGAATACGAAATTGTTTGGGAGAAAGTCAAAGAATACAGCTATCCCGTATGCTTTGATTTTCCTGTAGGGCACCAGCCCCGCAATGTAGCGCTGAAATGTGGTGTGCCTTTCACGCTTTCAGTAACCGATACAGGTACTACCCTCACCGAACAAACCCCAGCCGCATAATGCCCGCACTTCCTTCCCGGATCAAGGGTAATATGCTGTTGCAGGGCATGATGTATTCGATCATCGGCGCCCTGCTCATCTCTTCGAAAGCGGTACTGGCCAAACTCAGCTATCGCACCGGCACCATCGACGGCACAGGTGTGTTGACCCTGCGCATGTTGTTTGCTGCACCTTTTTATGTGGGTATTGCCTGGTACAGCAGCCGCAAACAGGGATATGAAAAACTGAGTTCCAACCTGCTGTTCAAAGTGGTATTGCTGGGTTGCCTGGGTTATTACATCAGCAGCCTGTTCGATTTCATCGGGTTGCAATATGTATCGACCGGACTGGAACGGCTCATCATTTTCATCTACCCCAGTTTTGTAGTGCTGTTTGGTGCGTTGTTTCAACAACAGAAAATCAGTAAATGGCAGGCCTGGGCACTGCTGCTCACCTACGCCGGTGTAGGGCTCGCTTATTGGGCCGAAGGCCTGGATATGCCGCACCATCCTCAATTTCTCTGGGGATCATTCCTCATTTTTCTCTGTACCCTTTCCTATTCGGTGTATTTCGTCATCAGTGGTAAAATCCTGAAACGCATCAGCTCACAACAGTTTACTTCCTTTGGTATGCTGGGTGCCACCGTAGCCCTCATCCTCCATTACGGTATCAGCCGCGGCGGATTCAACGACCTGATGCATTTACCCGCCGAAGTCTATGCTCAGTGTTTCCTGATGGCCTTTATAGCCACTGTTATTCCCTCTTATTTCATCGCCGCCGGCCTTCAGCGCATTGGTAGTGGCAATGCCGCTATTGTAAGCAGCCTGGGCCCTGTAGCCACCACCATTCAAGCCGTATGGTTCCTCGGCGAACCCTTCAGCTGGTTACAAGCCATGGGAACGGTGATGGTGTTGCTGGGAATCGGGCTGATTACCAAGCAGGGGAAGAGTGGTTAGAGGGAGTAGTTAGTCGCTAGTAGAAAGTAGTCAGAAAAAGACAAGGAGCGCCACAGGCGCTCCTTGAAGTGGCTTATCTATATCTTAAATCAGACAACAGATCGCATTTCGGAGATCGGAGATGTCTTTGTTCTGAGCAGATCCTGCTTCCCTCCTGCGTCGGGTGCAGAATGACGAAAAGGTGAAATCATAAATCGTTAAATCTTACATCTCAAATCAGCCATCATACATCAAATGGAAGATCACAGATCGTACTTCAAACCTGTCTGCCGCCAGGCAGGTCATAAATCGTTAAATCCTACATCTCAAATCAGACATCAGACATCCCCACATCAGCGATATAGTTTATGCTGTCACAAACTCCACTGTAAACGTACTGCCCTTGCCCAATGTGCTGTCTACACTCACTTTACCACCGTGGGCATCTACAATGGCTTTTACGTAACTCAGGCCCAGACCAAAGCCTTTTACGTTATGCAGGTTGCCGGTATGGGCGCGGTAGAATTTTTCGAAAATGCGGTGTTGCGTTTCCTTGCTCATACCAATACCGTTATCCGCTACTTTGATGTAGATATGTTTACCCAGGTTTTGGGTGCTGATCGTTACCTCGGGGCGCGCATCGCTGTATTTAAGGGCGTTATCGAGCAGGTTATTGATCAGGTTGGCGAAGTGTACTTCGTCTGCAAAAGTCAGCGTACTGGTAGCTTTGAGATCAAGGTGTACCACCGCTTCTTTTTCCTGCAGTTGCAGGGCTGCATTGCCTACCACTTTTTCGATCACCTCGTGTACGTTCAGTTTTTGCAGGTTCAGTTTCAGTTCTTTTTTCTCCAGTTGTGCGGCCTGCAATATCTTTTCTACCTGCTTGTTCATGCGCCGGTTTTCATCCTTGATGATGCCTGAGTAGTACTTGATCTTATCTGTATCTGAAATTACACGTTGGTTGTTCAGTGCATCTACCGCCAGCGAAATGGTAGCCAGCGGAGTTTTGAATTCGTGCGTCATGTTGTTGATGAAGTCCGACTTCATCTCCGATAGTTTCTTCTGCGAAAACAGGGTGCGTACCGTCAGTGCAAACGCAGCAATGATCACCCCGGTAAACAGCAGCGAGGCCATCACCATCCAGGTCATACTCTTCACGAGGTATTCCTGCGGTTCTATGATGTACACCAGTAACTCCTCAAGCATGATGGGATTATTGGTGAGCGGCACCTTATAAGGCGTGCTGTAGTACTCGGTTCTAAACCCGGGCGACTGCATCGTTACGAAACCCATGTTCTTGGTAATCGAATACTCAAACTGCTGATCAATGCCCTGGCGTTTGAGTTCGCGCTTGAGCAGTTCTTTCAACTCGGCATCATCAATCACCGATTCGGTGCGGATGCTGGAGTATTGCGAAAACAACCGCGACATATCATTATCGCCCAGCATGGTTTGTTTGCGGTGAATGATTTCGTTGCCCACATTGGTGATGGCTTCGTAAATATTCTGTGCAAACTGCTCTTTTTTCACAATAGCAGAGTTCTTGATCCAGGAAATCTGGATCAGGATGATACCCAGCAACGACAGGGTGATCAGTATGACGATAAGGGGAAATACTCTTTTCACAAATATGTTTGAACAACAAAAATAGAACTTAATCGATCCTTTATACCGGTGCGCAGTTGAATTTAACTGCCCTTTAACGGGTACTAAAAAATGTTTTTTTTCCCACTTTTTTTCCTATAATTTTAAGTAGAATGAACCGGAGATGGATTTGCTGAACACACATATTCAAACCAGGCTTAAGCCAATGTCGGGTAGAATGCTGATCGCGGAACCATTCCAGAACGACCCCAACTTTTCGCGCACGGTGGTTTTGCTGTGCGAACATGAGAACGACGGGTCGCTGGGTTTTATCCTGAATCGCCCGCTAGGTGAAAGCCTGGGCGATATCCTTCCCGAAACCGAAGCCTTTAATTACCCGGTGTATGTAGGCGGTCCGGTACAGCTCGATTCCCTGCATTTGCTGCACAGCCTGCCCGATGTACTGGGCGGTATGGAAATCATGCCCGGTGTATATTGGGGTGGCGATTTTGACACAGTCGTCAAGCTCATCAAAACCGGTGTAATACAACCGGGGCAGATCCGGTTTTTCCTGGGCTACAGTGGCTGGAATCCCGGTCAGCTCAAAGATGAACTGAAGGAACACAGCTGGTATGTATCCAAAGGCAACTCCAAGCAAGTGTTCAATATAGACGAGAAAACCTTATGGCCCAATGCCATGAAAGCCCTCGGTCCCCGCTTTGCCGCTATGGCCAATTTCCCGATCAATCCCATGCTGAACTAGGTACTGTTTTTTTCCGGATCAAATCGTTTTGAGCCTTACCTTTATCGCTGCAACGATTGCATTTGCCTATGCCTGCTGTCAAAAACCATTACAACACCCTGCATGTGCCCTATACCGCGGGCCAGACAGAGATTAAAAAGGCATACCGCAGGCTGGCTGTTAAATACCACCCGGATAAAAATCCAACCGACCCTTTCGCCGAAAACTATTTCAAGGAAATACAGGAAGCCTATTCCATTCTCTCCCACCCCGGCAAACGCCGCGTGTACGACCGGGAGCTGTGGCTATCGGGCACCAACCTGCGCAACACCGCACAGACCGATCTTTCGCCGGCCACCTTTATCATGAAATGCAAACAGCTGCACCACCATGTGATGCGTGGCAACACGGCGATGGTCGACAAAGCTGTGCTATATGCCTATATCCAGCAACTGTTGTCGGATAGCCAGGTATCGGCTCTCCAGGACGATGCCACACAGGAACAGCAGCTCGCCATCCTCAACGAGATACTCCCGCTGGGACAGCATCTGCACCAGGCCGATTTTACCCAACTGCTCGCCCGCCTGCAGCAGTTTACCGGCCAGGATTCCCGCACACAGGCGTTCATGGAGCAATACCGCCTTAAATGGGGCGCCCAAGCCCGCTGGGACAAATGGATGCCCTGGGTGATGGTGGCGCTTACCTTGCTGTTTATGGGGCTGATGTATTGGTATGTGAAAGGATAAGCTAACAGCTGCCAGCTATTAGCTTTTTGCTACGAGCTATTAGTGTAAGACTCAGATTTTATGCGAGCCATAGGGGCATAAAAAACCCCCGCAAGGCTGCGAGGGTTCCTATTATTTTACAACAGCAATATTATTCTACTGTTTCCACACCTTCGATGAGAACGGTGGTTTTGTTGTTCAGCATTTCTACGAAGCCGCCCTGGATAGTATACACTTCTACGTTGTGCATATTTTTATCCTTGATGATCTTCATAGAGCCTTTGCCCAGCGCAGCCACAATAGGAGCGTGGTGGTCGAGCAGTTCAAATGAACCGTCCACACCGGGAAGCTGTACACCGTACACTTCACCGTTGAAGATTTTACGCTCGGGAGTTAAAATATCCAGTTTCATGAATCCAATTTGGAACTGCCGGATGGGCAGGTATTAGAAAATTGAAAATCAGGATACACACCGGTTTAAAGCGGTCTGTATCCTGATTGACTCATTAGTTTTTAGCTTGCTCCAGCAGTTTTTTACCTTTAGCGATAGCATCGTCGATGTTACCAACCAGGTTAAATGCTGCTTCAGGATACTCATCTACTTCACCGTCCATGATCATGTTAAAGCCACGGATAGTTTCTTCGATGGGAACCAGAACACCTTTCAGACCGGTGAACTGCTCAGCTACGTGGAAAGGCTGAGACAGGAAACGCTGCACACGACGTGCACGGCTTACTGTCAGCTTATCGTCGTCGCTCAGCTCGTCCATACCCAGGATCGCGATGATGTCTTGCAGTTCTTTATAGCGCTGCAGGATCATTTTCACACGCTGTGCACAATTGTAGTGGGCATCACCTACTACAGAAGGAGACAGGATACGTGAAGTTGAATCCAGAGGATCTACCGCAGGATAGATACCAAGGTCAGCAATTTTACGGGAAAGTACGGTGGTAGCATCCAGGTGGGCGAAGGTTGTCGCAGGAGCCGGATCCGTCAAGTCATCCGCAGGTACATATACCGCCTGTACGGAGGTAATTGAACCGTTTTTGGTTGAGGTGATACGCTCTTGCATCAGACCCATTTCTGTAGCCAGTGTAGGTTGGTAACCTACCGCAGAAGGCATACGGCCCAGCAGTGCCGATACTTCAGAACCGGCCTGGGTGAAACGGAAGATGTTATCTACGAAGAACAGGATGTCTTTACCTTTACCTGAACCGTCGCCATCACGGAAGTATTCCGCCACGGTCAGACCAGACAGGGCCACACGGGCACGGGCTCCGGGAGGTTCGTTCATCTGACCGAACACGAAGGTAGCTTTAGATTCTTTCAGACCTTCCATGTCTACAGCACTCAGATCCCAACCGCCTTCTTCCAGGGAGTGGATGAATTTTTCGCCATATTTGATAATGCCAGCTTCGATCATCTCGCGCATCAGGTCATTACCTTCGCGGGTACGCTCACCCACACCGGCAAATACTGACAGACCGCCGTGACCTTTGGCGATGTTGTTGATCAGCTCCTGGATCAGTACGGTTTTACCTACACCCGCACCACCGAACAGACCAATTTTACCACCTTTTGCATAAGGCTCGATCAGATCGATTACTTTGATACCGGTAAACAGTACTTCGGTAGCGGTGCTCAGTTCGTCAAACGCAGGAGGTTTAGCGTGGATAGAACGACTACCATTTGCCTTGCTAGGCTGGGGCAGACCGTCAATCGCATCACCGGTTACGTTAAAGAGACGACCATTGATTCCTTCACCGATAGGCATTGAGATGGGCTTACCAGTATCTACTACTGCCATGCCACGAACCAAACCCTCGGTACCGTCCATTGCAATACAACGAACACTATCTTCACCCAGGTGTTGCTGAACTTCCAGCACCAGGGATTGTGCATTTTCACGTACTACTTCCAGAGAGTTGTAGATCTCTGGGAGTTTATTGTCCGAATCAAAGTGTACGTCAATTACCGGACCAATGATTTGCTTGATTTTACCAACGTTAGGCATAGAGGTAATTTATAATAATTATAAACTATGTGAAAATTTGCGCAAAGGTAACTGTTTACAGCCAGAATCAAAAGAATTTCGGGAAATATGATTTGAATCTCATTCCATCCTGTTATGTAAGGCGCTAAAGGGCAATAGTTAACCCGTTATAGAGGGTTCTAAAATATTGAACGCCACCCTGGTACAAAAGAAAAATCCACCTGCCCGGAAGCAAGTGGATTTTCCAGCATCAGCTAATGGATAGCTTATTTTTCACGCACACTCAACGACATTCTCCTGTCGGGGCGGCGCTCTTCTTCGGAGGCATTGGCGGCAGCTTTGGCAAATTGTGACCCATACCCTTCCGCACCCAGCAACTGGGCTGCAGGTACGCCGGCATCCTGCAACGCTTTGAGTACGGCATCGGCCCGCTGCTGCGAGAGGGTCATATTGTGTTTTTCGTCACCGGTTTTATCGGTATACCCGCCCACTTTCACTTTGGTATTGGGATAGGCTTTCAGGATAGCAGCAATATTAGAGAGCTGGGTTTGGCTACCCGCGGTAAGATCAGCTTTATCGAGATCGAAGTTCACATCGTCAAAATCGAACCACACATCTTTGCCCGCAGGCCGGCTGGCATCATTCAGGAAATCGACCAGGCTATACTCCATCGTACCTTTCGACACATTGAATTTGGAGGCATCGGGCAAGGTAATGGTGCCCGCTGTTTTATCGGCCACGGCTTGCGCCTGGGGAGGCGGAGTGACGGTGGTGGTGGTAACCGTTCCGGCATCATCCACCGGGTTTTCTTTTTTGGCCCGGCCGCTGAGGAACCACCAGAGCAATGCACCCAGTCCCAACACAATCAGGATAGGCAGAATGCGGGTAGACGTCCGGGGTTTACCGGCAGGAGTGCCCACACCATCCATCACACCCAGGTAGCCGTGCAACCGGTCTTTGAGTGCAGCGGTGCCTGCCATGCCCAGCCCGGCAGCTGTTAACCCGGCAGGAAACCAGGTGCCGGCTGCATCCATACCGGAATGCAGGTATTGCACCAGTTTGTATTTATCGTCTTTACCGGCTTTCGATTCTTTGCCCAGCAGGTCCATCACCAGCAGAGCGGTAATGCGCAGGATATTGTGCGAGGTGGCTTTCTTAACCCCGGAATGGTCTGCAATTTTTTCGGACAGGTGGCTTTCTTTATCGCCCAGCAAACCATGCAGCAGGTTACCACCCAGGTGCCCCCACTCGCTGCCGCCCGAGAAAACCCGCTCTACGTCCAGCTCGATATGTTCGGCCCGTACCTCCTGGATATTGTTGAGCACTTGCTGCACCCCTTCAGGTGTACTGGCTTTATCGGCTACGGCATGCCATACTACAGGCAGCGATGCGGCAAAGGCATTGCGGATCTGTGCGGGTTCGTCGCCAAAAATTTCGGTAAGTTTTTCGATGCGCCCGGGCGTAAGCAGTTGTTGAAACTGGGCAATGAAATGGTCGGTCATAGTATGTTGTTTAGTTGGTAAAAAATGCGGGAGTCGGCAAGCAGCAACGCAAGGCCGGCATCTGTCCAAAGCAAAAAACATAACTCATCCCGGCTGCAGAAAGCCGGTCAGGCAATTACACAACTGCCTTCTTCGAAACCTGCAGGCAATACGACCATCACAGGTTTCACAGAAACCATATGAAAGTTAAGCATATTTTACGATATGATAAACAACAAAAGGGAGCAGACCCTTAGCGGCATTAACGCCATTAGCGTTTAACCACAGGAGAGAGGGAGAGGAAAGAATAACCAGGCCCGGTAAGCATAGGCTGGTACATACCGGCGGGGAACCGGCTCAGATCTATCGTTGCAGTACCGGCAGCCAATGAAGTTTGGAGCACCAGCGCGCCGGCGGCATTATACAGCATTAAAACAGCAGGAACTTTAAGTCCCGAAATTTGCAATACATCCTGCACCGGATTGGGCCAGAGGGTAATGCCAGCACTGGCAGCTACTTCCGGCACACCTACCGGCGACCCTACAATCACCGCTCCCTGGTAAGGTTGGGTTTCGGGCGCAGTGACGGTTACCAGCATGGTATCATATACGGTAAGCGGAGCAAACTGTAAAGTAGTAGCTCCGGCAGGCACATCGGCCACCGCCAGTATGGAATCGTTGTAATACAGTGCAGCTTTTCCCGGCTGACTTACCGTAACGGTGAGTGCTGTGGTTTGGAACGGAATATGTGCGGCATGTTGCACCGTAAACGTCGCGGGTACCCTGGTGCGCAACCGCAAAGAAGGATCGCCAAACAGCACCCAGGTATCAGTCATAGCAGCACCATCGGCATCGTAGGCATCGTTCATACCGATGCAACCATCCGTTGTGAGACCGCCTAGCGAACGGGCATTGCCGGCAGTACCTTGAATGGTGAGGGCCTGCATCATATCGTCCTGCGCTTTCATGGGCGGGTCCCAGCTTTGCGGAATGGTGCTCATGTACACACCAATAGCCCCGGCCGGCTGGTTGTTGTAACGGGCCTGCAACAAAGCTTCGGCGAGGCAGGTCTGGTTGAGAAAATCGCCCGAGGAACAAGCCACACCAACCACAAAGGGCCAGGCACCATTGGTATTGGTCAGTTGGGGCACATGGTTCACCGTGTAGGCCGAGGTGTACCAGGCTAATGCATTGCCATGCCCGATGTAGTTGAGTAAACCGGCATTGCTGTTGATCGCTGCTGTTACATCGGCCGCAACAGGATTGCCCGGTGCATCGCCCGCACCCTGCGAGCCGTCATACAATTCGCTGACCTGTGAGTAGCCATAAACCTGTAAACCGGTGCGGATATTCCGCAGGTGTTGCCAATCGAATTCGTTGTTGTCGCCAGGCCCTTCTTCTGATGCAATACCCACTGCCCGGTCATAAATACCGGATTGCAGGGAAGGCATTTTTTCGTACCGGATGCTCCGCTCCACCTGGGTTTGCAGCTGCTGCTCATTGTTGCAGGAAAAACGGCCTACCATCAGGTCGGGGTAATGATCGGTACCGGCCACCATACCATAACCCGCGTCCGAAGGACCGGCCAGCCAGGCTTGCTGCAAGGCTGGCAATTCGTCATGATCGCCCACCAGCAGCACATACGAAGCATTGAGCTGCTGGTAATGATCAACAATATAATTCCGGATATTATTGGCTCCGGCGCCACCGCTTAATGTATCAATATTCACCACGGTCACCTTGCGGCCGCACTGCTGTTTCCATTCAATGAATGGCTGCAGTGTATTCAGGTGCGTGGCTTTGGTAAAAACCAGGAGGCTGCCCTCCTCCGGCAACGAAGTATTTGTTGTTTTGGCCAGCATACCCGCTGCATTCAACCAGCGTTGCTGCAGCATGGCGCGCCACTCTTTCGGTTCACTATCGAGTGGCGATGGTGTGTTAAAAGCCTTCGCATATTTCACTACCCACTTCATGCGGGTGTAGATCTTCAGCTCTTTGGTTACCGGGTTGTACTGCACCGGGAAGAGCCAGAAAGCCTGACCATAAGCACCACGAATCTGGTGCACAGGGCGGGAAGCGACCTGGTAACCGGGGAAGAACTCATTCTTGTTGTAGGATTTGCCTTTACCTACCTGAGTGGGTTTAGCTTGTGGTCTTGTGGTATTGCCATAACCGGGCAGCAGGTCTATATTGGGCACTGCAATGGAATCGGCAGCTACCAGTTCCATCACTGCTCCTGCATCGCCGGGCACCTGCAGGCTGTAGGGCACTTTAGGCACAGAAGGCGCCGTGGCTTCCATCATGGCTACACCCTGCTCGGCGGTGATCACATATCCCCTGCGAATCGAATCATATTGCAGCATTACCTTTCCCGTGGTCAGCTCCACCACACAACCGGTGGCGTCTGTAGAAAGGACTTTTAATGAGCCCTCGGCCATATGCAGCACCTTGCTTTGCTGGGCCCGGGCACAGACCGGCAGCAAGAGGACCACCGCCAGCCATAATTTCCATCTTTTCATATTGTTTATAACTCTCCGAAAGGTACATTATTTTATAGTGCACCTGCCTCCCCACCAGCCCGTATTTGCGTTTATTGTGGCTTTTACCCTACCTTTGCCCCGGAAACCTACCAAAAGGATGGGATTTCACCTCGGGGTGCCTTACTTATCAGGCTGAGATCAGACCCGTTGAACCTGGACCGGGTAATGCCGGTTAGGAAAGGTAAGAACAGCGATCATTTTCCCTGCTTACCATTTGTTGAATGTAACCGGCTTCGTTTGCTTTACCGCAGATGAGCTGCATGCTGTTACCTAAAATATTTTTACTGTCATATGAAACCAATGTTCTGGGTAGCAACCGGCCTTAGCGCCTTTGCCTCCTTACAGGTACACGCACAAAAACAATGGCGCGATACACTCGACCTGACTCCCGTTGAGGTACGGGCCATCCGCGCTGGTGAGAAAAGTCCTTTTACACAAAGCACCGTGAGCAAGCAGGAACTCCAGAAAGGCAACCTGGGCCAGGACCTTCCCTACCTGCTCAACCAAACCCCATCGGTGGTGGTGACTTCCGATGCCGGTAATGGCGTGGGTTACTCTGGTCTGCGCCTGCGTGGTACCGACCTCACCCGCATCAACCTCACGGTAAACGGCGTGCCTATGAATGATGGCGAAAGCCAGGTGGCCCTGTTTGTCGATTTCCCCGATCTGGCATCTTCTTCGCAATCGGTGCAGATACAGCGGGGCGTGGGTACTTCTACCAATGGTGCAGCTGCTTTTGGCGGAACCATCAACCTGAGCACCATGGAAACCGCCGAAAAAGCATTTGGCGAATACAGCGGCAGCTACGGCTCTTTCAATACCTGGAAGCATACTGTAAAAGCTGGTACCGGTCTCATCAACGATCATTTTTTTGTGAACGCCAGGCTATCCAAACTCTCGTCTGACGGCTATATCGACCGCTCCAGCTCCGATCTGAAAAGTGCGCAGCTCACTGCCGGTTACCTGTTTAATCAGAAAAAATCTTCGATCAAGTTCAACTATTTTACCGGCACCGAAAGAACCGGTCAGGCATGGAATGGTGTGTTGCAGGATTCACTGGCAACCAACCGCACCTACAACAGCCTGGGGCAAAAAAGCGACGGCACTTTTTACAACAACCAGACCGACAACTACCAGCAGGATCACTACCAGCTGTTCCTGAACCACGCCTTCAGCCGTCGCCTGCAATTCAATGCGGCACTGCATTACACCCGTGGTAAGGGCTATTACGAAGAATACAAAGCCGGAGAGAAATACAGCAAATACGGTCTGCCCGATTATATCCAGGGTGGCGATACCATCACCAAAACCGATCTCGTGCGCCAGCTTTGGCTCGACAACCATTTCTACGGTGGTATTTTCTCCTTCCTCTACACGGCCAACAACCTGAAAGTAACGCTGGGCAGTGGCTGGAACCAATACCTGGGCAAACACTACGGCGATATTACCTGGGCGATGTACAATATCCCCGATCACTACCGCTGGTACAGCCTGGATGCGCAGAAAAACGATTTCAACAGTTATGTAAAAGCAGAATACCAGCTGAACCGTTTTGTGCTGTTTGGCGACCTGCAATACCGCAACATCGCTTACATCATCAACGGATTCCGCAACAACCCGGACATCAGGCACAACATCAACTATAATTTTGTGAACCCCAAGGCGGGTGTTTCCTACCTGTTTGATGGCGACCAGAACAGCAACAAAGCTTACGCATCGTACGCCATGGCCAACAAAGAGCCTAACCGCGACGATTTTGAAGCCGCAGCCGGCAATATGCCCAGGCCCGAGCAACTGCAGGATATAGAAGCAGGTTTTGAACAAAAAGCGCATCGCTACAACTGGTCGGCCAACCTGTACTATATGAAGTACAAAGACCAGCTGGTGCTCACCGGCAAGATCAACGATGTAGGCGCCTACACCCGCGAAAACATTGCCGACAGCTACCGTGCAGGCCTGGAGCTGGCAGGTGGTATGCAGCTGCACCGCTCGCTGAGCCTGTTTGCCAACGCTACCTTCTCGCGCAACAAAATCAAAAACTTCACCGAGTACACCGATAACTACGACACCAACACCCAGGATGTGCAGCGGTACGAAGAGACAGACATTTCTTTTTCGCCCAATCTGATTGCCAGCGGCGGCATTACGTTTAACCCCATCGCTCTCGTAAAAGGCGCGTCTACCCAACACCAGTTCGAGATCGATATCTTAGGCAAATACGTAGGCCGTCAGTTCCTCGACAACACCTCCAACGAAGCCCGCAGCATTAATGCCTACGGCCTTTTGGACAGCCGGTTCAGGTATCGTTTCACCGGTAAACCTTTTAGCAATATTGGTGTTACTTTAGCGTTATATAACATACTTGATAAAAAGTACGAAGCCAATGGTTACACCTTTAGCTACGTATCCGGCGGAAGTAAAACGACAGAAAATTATTATTACCCACAGGCAGGTTTTAACTGGATGCTGGGTATTACCGTAGGATTCTGACGTTCAACATACTAATCGTTGCAGAAGCCGCCCCTGCTGTTATACAGGGGCGGCTTCTCTGATT
>Ga0247823_10002080_pt1 | contig 16558 bp, 18 predicted proteins | sample 13C_PalmiticAcid_2_FD_192426 | JGI IMG/M metagenome (GOLD analysis project Ga0247823, IMG submission 192426) | Soil microbial communities from agricultural site in Penn Yan, New York, United States - 13C_PalmiticAcid_Day30 | ecosystem: Environmental > Terrestrial > Soil > Agricultural land...
TCGCCCTGGTGATGCGCATCCGCTCGATGTCGGACTGGATCCTGTGGGAAGTCGCCAGCCTGTTCGAGAACATCGGCACGGTCGAGGACGGCATGAACACCATCGCCCAGCCGCTGGCGATCACCGATGGCGACAGCGCGCGCGACCTGGAAGTCAGCCACGGCGAAATCCGCTTCGAGCACCTGCAGTTCCACTATGGCCGGCAGTCGAAGGTCATCGAGGATCTGTCGCTGGTCATCCGCCCCGGCGAGAAGGTCGGCATCGTCGGCCGCTCCGGCGCCGGCAAGTCGACCCTGGTCAACCTGTTGCTGCGCTTCTATGACCTGGAAGGCGGGCGCATCCTGATCGACGGGCAGGACATCGCCCGGGTCCGGCAGGAATCGTTGCGCCGCAATATCGGCATGGTCACCCAGGACACCTCGCTGCTGCACCGCTCCATCCGCGACAACATCCGCTACGGCCGGCCGGACGCGGACGAGGCGCAGATCATCGAGGCGTCCCGGCGCGCGCATGCCGACGAGTTCATCCGCACCCTGACCGACGCCAAGGGCCGCAGCGGCTACGACACCCACGTGGGCGAGCGCGGCGTGAAACTGTCCGGTGGTCAGCGCCAGCGCGTGGCGATCGCGCGCGTACTGCTGAAGGACGCGCCGATCCTGGTCCTGGACGAGGCCACCTCGGCGCTGGATTCGGAGGTCGAAGCCGCCATCCAGGAGCAGCTGTACGCGCTGATGGAAGGCAAGACGGTCATCGCCATCGCCCACCGCCTGTCCACCATCGCCGTGCTGGACCGGCTGGTGGTGATGGATCAGGGCCGCATCATCGAAACCGGCAACCACGACGAACTGCTGCAGCGTGACGGCCTGTACGCGGCGCTGTGGCGACGGCAGTCCGGTGGATTCATCGGGCTGGACGTGGCCGAGGTGGATTGAGGGCCGGGATCCGGGATGACCAGCCGTGCGGCCGTTGAAAGCCGGGATTCGGGATTCGGGATTCGGGAATCGGGAATCGGGAATCGGGAATGCTGCTTCTGCTTCCCCCTTTGCAAAAGGGGGACTGAGGGGGATTTGCTTTTGGCGTCTAGAGCAAATCCCCCGTCATCTGCTACGCAGATGCCTGCCCCCTTTTTTCGCTTTCAACGGCCGAATGGCTGGTCAAGGGGGCTGTTTCGCACATCCGCTTTTACCTCCCCCTTTTGCAAAAGGGGGATTGAGGGGCATTCGCCCCTGATCTTCCCTACATCAGCCATCCGCGCACCACGCATTTCTGCGCGTAGCGCCAGAACAGCAGGGCGATGATGATCAGGATCACCGGCACCACCAGCCCCGCCACGCCGTAGGCGGTCCAGGCCGGCGTGACCAGATAGGCGCCGATCGTCTGCACCAGCAGCGCGAGCAGGGAGACGAAGAACATCGTCACCGCCCAGCGTTTCCCCATCAGCATGCCCAGCGCGCCCAGCACGCCGCCGAACACCGCGATCGCGAAGGCCACGTTGAGCCACATCGGCGTGGCCTCGTAGACCTGGCGTTGCTGCTCCGTCATCGCCGCCAGTCCCTCGGCGCTCATGTTGACCTGCATCCAGAACATCGCCACGCCGATCAGATTCCAGAGCAAAGCGATGATGGCCACGAACCAGAATCCCTTGGAACGCGGAATCTCCATGGTGCCGTTCATATGCCCTTCCCTCCCCAGGTTGTCGGACGGCGGGAGCATAAACCCGGCGGACTGTCATTGCGCTTACATCCTCAGCGCGGCGCGACCCGCCAGACGACGTTGCCGACATCGTCCGCCACCAGCAAGGCGCCGGTCCGATCGAATGCGACGCCGACCGGACGCCCGCGCGCGTTGCCGCCGGCATCGAGGAAACCGGTGAGCACATCGATCGGCGAGCCCATCGGCTGGCCCTCCGAAAACGGCACGAACACGACTTTGTAGCCGGCAGGATCGGAGCGGTTCCAGGAACCGTGCAGGCCGATGAACGCACCTTCGCGGAAACGCGCGGGCAACGTGTCGCCGCGCGCGAAGGCCAGGCCGAGCGCGGCCACGTGCGCGCCGAGCGCATAGTCCGGCGCGATGGCCCGCGCCACCCTGGCCGGATCCGCCGGTTTCACCCGCGCGTCCACATGCGCGCCGTAGTAGCTGTAGGGCCAGCCATAGAACGCGCCTTCGCGGACACGCGCCAGATAGTCCGGCACCAATTGATCGCCGATTTCATCGCGCTCGTTCACCACCACCCACAGCGCGCCGGTCTCCTGCTCCCACGCCAGTCCGACCGGGTTGCGCAGGCCGGACGCGTATACGCGGCACGTCCCGCCGACGGGATCGATCTCCAGCACCGCCGCGCGATCGGTCTCGTTTGCCATGCCGTTCTCGCCGACATTGCTGTTGGAACCCACGCCCACGTACAGGCGGCGCCCGTCGGCGCTGGCGACCAGGCTCTTGGTCCAGTGATGGTTGATGGGTCCACCGGGCAGATCCGCCACCTTCACCGGCGTGGCGTCGATGCGAGTCTGGCCGGAGCCGTACGGCACCCGCACCACCGCATCGGCATTGGCGATGTAGAGCTGATCGCCGACCAGCGCCATGCCGAACGGCGAAAACAGATCCGACAGCAGCACGTGGCGGGTTTCGGCGACACCATCGCCGTCGGCATCGCGCAGCAAGGTGATGCGGTTGGCGCTGGGCACGCCGGCGCCGGCCTTGGCCATCGTCCGCTTCATGAACCAGCTGCGCAGTCCTCCCTTTTCGCCTGGCTTGGGCGGTGCATTCGTCTCCGCCACCAGCACATCGCCGTTCGGCAGGACATACAGCCAGCGCGGATGATCCAGATCGCGGGCGAATGCCCGCACGGCCAGGCCATCCGCCGCCGTCGGCGCCGCGCCTTCCGGCCAGCCGACCGCGGGCGCGATGTTCACCGTGGGAATCCAGCGCTTCTGTGGGGCCGGCAGCTGTGGCCGGGGCCCGATTTCGCTGGTCTGCTGCGCAACGGAGGGCGCACACGCGGTGATCAGCAGCGCCAGCCCACCGCCCAGGAACTTCCGCATGCGCATGGCCGCGCTTCCCATCGGTAACGACGATTCATGCTGGACCGCGCCGGGGGAACGCCGCGTCAAGACCGCTCAGGCGTCATCCTGGCGCCGCACCGACACGGCCGGCACGCCGTCCTCGTCCACGCCGGCCCGGATTTCGATCGGCCGGCAGCAGACCTGGCAATCCTCGACGTAGTCCTGCTCGCCGGCGGAGTCATCGACGAACAGGGTGATGATTTCCCCGCAGTAGGGACACGCGATGTCGGTCGAAGGAAGCTGCGGCATGGCGGCCCGCGCTCAGGCCGACCCGAGCTGCACGATCTCGCGGATGCGATCCATCCACAGGTAGTGCGCGTGCGCGGGATCGCGCTGATCGTCCAGCCGGACCACCGCATTGAAACCTTCCACGCCGTCCGCGTCGCGGAACACCTGCAAGCTCGGGCGGGTGGAAACCGTGCCGGTCAGCGTGCCGCCATCGACCAGGCGCAATTGCACCACCGCTTCGTCCGGCAGCGCCTGCACCATCGCCTCGAGCCGATCGATGTCGGCCTGCCGCGTATACAACGTCTGCGGTACTTCAATCATGGCCGTCGCTCCCGGGAGGGACGACCCCACTCTAGCGCCGGGGCGATAAGCAACCGTGAAGATCGCGGAAACTCATCCGATCAGTTCGAGCAGCGCGCGCGCCGCCGGTTCGGAGGACGCGGGGTTCTGGCCGGTGATCAGCTTGCCATCCACCACCACGTGCGGCTGGAACAGCGGGCCGGCTTCGAATCGCGCGCCCTTGGCCTTCAGTTCGTCCTCCAGCAGGAACGGCACCACATCGGTGAGCTCCACCGCCGCTTCCTCGGCGTTGGTGAAGCCGGTGACCCGCTTGTCCTTGACCAACGGCTGGCTGAGCGTACCCTGGGCATGCCGCAACACCGCCGGTCCATGGCACACCGCGGCCACCGGCTTGCCGGCGGCGAAACGGGTTTCGATCAGGCGGATCGAATCCGCGTCTTCGGCCAGATCCCACAAAGGACCGTGGCCGCCGGGATAGAACACCGCGTCCACATCCTCATCGAGCACCTCCGCCAGCGGGCGCGTCTGTGCCAGTTCGGCGATGGCGGCGGTGTCATTGTTGAAGCGCAGCGTCGCCGGGGTCTGCGCGTCGGCGGCGTCGCTCTTGGGATCAAGCGGCGGCTGGCCGCCGCGCGGCGACGCCAGCACGACTTCCGCGCCGGCATCCTTGAACACGTAGTACGGCGCGGCGAACTCCTCCAGCCAGAAACCGGTCTTGTGGCCGGTTTCGCCCAATTGGTCATGCGAGGTCAACACCATCAGGATCTTCATGATCCGGCTCCATGCGAAAACGCCCGGGGAAGTGGCGACGCTAGCAGCGCAATCGCTAAAGGCAGGTAACGATCATGTGGCGATCGCGTTACCGCGGCCGCCACATCCCCCTCCGGATCAGCCCTGCTTGATGCGGTGCCCGCCGAATTCGTTGCGCATCGCCGCCAGCAGCTTGTCGGCGAACGAATCGTCCTCGCGCGAACGCAGGCGTTCCAGCAGCGACATCGTGATCACCGGCGCGGATACGTCCAGATCGATCGCCTCGGCCACCGTCCAGCGGCCTTCGCCGGAATCCTCGACGTAGGGCGCGATGCCCGCCAGGGTCGGATTCTTCTTCAGCGCATCGGAGGTCAGGTCCAGCAGCCAGGAGCGCACCACGCTGCCGTGGCGCCAGATCTCGGCGACCTGCTGCAAATCGATGTGGAAGGCTTCCTTGCGCTCCAGGATGGCGAAGCCTTCGGCGAAGGCCTGCATCATTCCGTACTCGATGCCGTTGTGGATCATCTTGGTGAAGTGGCCCGCGCCGGACGGACCGACGTGGCCCCAGCCGCGATCGGCCGCCGGCGCCAGGGTCTCGAACAGTGGCCGCAGCGCTTCCACCGCCCTGTCATCGCCGCCGATCATCAGGCTGTAGCCTTCGGCCAGGCCCCACACGCCGCCGCTGGTGCCGCTGTCGACATAGTGCAGGCCGGCCTCGGCCAGGCGCGCGCCACGGCGCATGGTTTCCTTGTAGTTGGAGTTGCCACCGTCGATGACCGTGTCGCCGGCCGACAACAGCGGCGACAGCGCGTCCAGGGTTTCATCGACCACGCCGGCCGGCACCATCACCCAGACGATGCGGGGCGACGGCAGCGCGGCGATCGTCGCCTGCAGCGAATCGGCGATGACGATGCCGCGTTCGGCCGCCTGCGTGCGCGCGGCTTCGCCGGGATCGTAGCCATGCACGCGGTGTCCGCCGCGGGTCAGGCGTTCGGCCATGTTGGCGCCCATGCGGCCCAAGCCGATCATTGCCAGTTCCATAAATGCTCCTGAGTTTCGGATGTGAAGGGTAGGGAAGGAGTCGTACGGCTCAGGCGGTCAGCCAGGCGCGCAGCAGCTCGGTGGTTTCCCGCGGCTTTTCCATGGGAGGAAGATGGCCGCAGTCGGTGAATACGTGCAGGCGCGCGCCGGGGATGCCGGCCTGCAGGATCCGCGATTCCTCCGGCGCGGTCATGCGGTCGTCATCGCCGACGCCGACCACCGCCGGCATCGCCAGCGTCGGCAGCAGCGGCTGCGAATCGGGGCGTTCCAGGATCGCGCGCTGCTGGCGGAGGAAGGCGTCGCGGCCGACCCGCTCGGCCATCGCCATGACGTCCTCGCCCACCGCGGTGTCCACCCGGCTGGCGTGCACCAGTTGCGGCAGCAGCTTGCGGGTGACCCCCGCGAAACGGCCGCGTTCGGCCATCGCCAGGCTGGCCCGGCGCACCGCCGCGCGTTTGGGCGGATCGGCGCGCGCGCTCGTGGACAGCAGCGCCAGCCGCTCCACCCGCTGCGGCGCCCGGCGCAGGATCTCGAACGCCACGTAGCCTCCCATCGACAGCGCGCCCAGCGCGAACCGCTCAGGCGCCTGCGCCAGCACGCGCGCGGCCATCGCGCCGACGCTGTCGTCGAGGGTCAGGTCGGGGACCATGACGTCGGCAAGGTCGGCCAGACCGTCCACCTGGTCCCGCCACAGGCGGGCGTCGCAGAGCAGACCGGGGAGCAGCACGAGGGGAAAGCGCGCGGGGGAATCGGACATCCGCGAATTTTAGTCGCCCCGCGCCCGGAAACCGAGCGCACGGTGCTTTCCACGGGCGGAACACGCTTCCCGGCGTAGGCTGGTAGACCCCACATCGCCCATCCACATGCGCATCCTGCTCACCGGCGGCACCGGATTCATCGGCCGTCCCCTCTGCGCCCGCCTGATGGCGGGCGGCCATCGCCTGACCGTCTGGTCCCGCCACCCGGCCCTGGCCCGGCAACGCCTGCCCGGGGTCGCGGTCATCGAGGACCTGGCCGAAGCGGGCGAGATCGAGGCGGTGGTGAATCTGGCCGGCGAACCCCTGGCCGCCCGCCGCTGGAACGCCCGCCAGAAGCAGGCCATCCGCGATTCACGCCTCGGCACCACGGCGAAGCTCATCCGCTGGATGACGCCGCAGTTGCGGCGGCCGCACGTGCTGGTGTCCGGTTCGGCGATTGGCTATTACGGGCCGCGCGACGATGCCCTGCTGGATGAATCGACGCCGCCCGGCGAGGACTTCGCCGCCACCCTGTGCCGGGATTGGGAGTACGCCGCCATGCAGGCCGAAGACCTGGGCCTGCGGGTGTGCCGCCTGCGCACCGGCATCGTGCTCGGTCCGGATGGCGGCGCGCTGGGGAAAATGCTGCCGCCGTTCCGCTGGGGAATGGGCGGCCCGTTCGGCGACGGACGCCAATGGATGAGCTGGATCCACCGCGAGGATCTGGTGTCCCTGATCGTGTGGCTGCTGGAACAGGAATCCGCGGGCGGCGCGTACAACGGCACCGCGCCGGAACCGGTCCGCAACCGCGACTTCGCGCGCGGCCTGGGCAGGACGCTGCACCGGCCCGCCCTGCTGCCGATGCCCGCGCCGCTGCTGCGGCTGGCCCTGGGCGAAGCCGCGCAACTGCTGCTCACCGGCCAGCGGGTGATCCCCATGCATGCGCTGGTGGAGGGCTTCCGCTTCCGCTTCCCGCAGCTGGATGACGCCCTGCGCGACGTCCTGCGCCGACCCGGCTGAACCGCGCACCCCGAGGGGGGGATGCGCGGCTGGACCTTGTCGCGTTCAGAACGACTGCCGCAGCACGAGTTCCCAACTGCGCGGGTCCCCCAGATAGACCATGCTGTCGTTCAACGCATACACCACGTGGGTGCGATCGCCGAGATTGCGTCCACGCAGGGTGAGCCGCGTCTGCGGACTCCACTGCCAGCTCACATGCGCGCCCCACAGCGCGTAGCCGGCGGTGGACAGCGTATTGGCCGCGTTGGCGTAGCGCGACGACACGCCGCGCAGGTCGACGCCCGCCGACCAGCGATCATCGAATGCGTAGTCCACCCACAGGTTGCCGACCCGCGCGGGCGTGTTGGCCGGCCGGTTGCCCGCGCGCGATACCGGCGCGCCGCCGGCATTCTCGAAGAAATCATCGAGGCTTGCGTCCACCCACGCCAGGTTGCCCTGCACGTCCAATCCCTTCCACGGTTGCCAGCCGAAGGTCGCCTCGATGCCACGCGCCGATTGCCGGCCAATCGGCAGGGTCTGGCCGGGATGATCGGGATCGGCGATGGCCAGGTTGTGGCGCACGATCCGGTACGCCGCCAGCGTCGCGAAGTGGCGGCCATCGCGCGACCGGAACTTCGCGCCCAGTTCACCCTGCCGGCCGGTCGTCAGATCGAAATCGCGCACGTTGGCGAAGCTGGCGGTGCTGAGGATGCCGGCCGGCGGATCGGCGGCGGTGCTGTACTGCGCGTACACGCTGGCCTGCGGGGCAATCGCCCAGTTCAGCGCGACGCGACCGGTGGTGGGCGTGTACTCGCGTTCGAATCGCGCCGGATTGCCCGCGCTGGCGGCGCGATGATTGACCACGTCCAGGCGGATGCGATCCCGGCGCAGGCCGGTCAGCAGCGACAGTGACGGCGTCAATTCGGTCAGGTTCTCCACGAACAGGGCCTGGGTATGCAGGCGATTGGTGCGATCCGGCCGATACGCGATCTGCGCGCCGGGCACGTCGAGAAAATCACCCGGCGTGACCGCATCCAGCGGCACGGTGTCGATCACCCCCGGCAGCGATTGCGGGAAGCGGGTCTGGCGGTTGTAGCTGATGTCCAGTCCCGCGCTCCAGCGCGACGGCAGCCGGCCCAGCGCGCCGTCATGCGACCATTCCAGACGGTTGCCGTAGACCTGCTGATCATGGCGCTGCAGCAGTGCGCCCGAGCGGATCACGCCTCGGTTGTCGGCGGTCAGGCGGTAGCTTTCGACATTGCGGTAATCGCGCAGGGCGTCGTAGTGATAGATCGTGTTGCGCACGGTATCCGCGCCGCCCGGCGACCATTCCAGGATCGAGCGCGCCCACAGCACGTCCTGTCCGTAGTAACCATCCGACACGTTGTAGTTGCGGCCCACCGTTTCCGGCAGCACCGACAGGCGCCCAATGGCCGGCTGGCGCACCGGCGTGCCCCAGTACGGGCGGTCGTTGTCCTCCCGCTGGTGTTCCAGCGCCAGCGTGTGCCGCAGCGCGGGTGTCCATTGCGTCAGCCACGACGCGGCGGCGGTCGTCGCCTGGCGCCGCTGCCCATCGATGGCGCTGTCGGCATCGCGCGTGCTGACGTCCAGCCGCAACGCCTGGCGCGCGGCGTCGCCGCCCAGCCGCAGGTTGGCGCCCATCGCCACGGTGTGATCGCGGAACGAACCCGTGCCCGCCTGCCAGCGCGCGTCATCGCGTTCGAGATTCGCCAGCCGGGTGACGTAGTTGATCGTGCCGCCGACCGCGCCCGCGCCGTACAGGAAGCTCGAAGGGCCACCGATGGCTTCCACCCGCTCGTATTGCCACGCGTCGACCGGACGCGCCGCGATCGAGGCGTATTGCACGTCGATGCCATTGAACAACTGCGTGATCTGGCTGCCGGAAAACCCGCGCAGGGTCACCGCGTTGCCGTTGCCCGGCGGCGAGGCCACGGTCAGGCCGGGAATGCCGGACAACGCCTCCTGGGTGGTGCGCACACCACGCGCGTCGAGCGTGTCGCGATCGATGACGGTGATCGCGGCGGGCGTCTCCCACACGCTCAGCGCCAGGCGGGTGCCGGCCCCCGCCGGCGCGTCCAGCGCGGCGCGGCGGCCTTCGACACGGATGGCGTCGAGGGTGGTGGCCTGTGCGTCGGCGGGCGACGGAGCCGGGTCGGCGGCGCGCGCCGCCACGGAGGGGAGAACGGAAAACAGGGCCGCGAGCACGGCCAGGGACAGGCGGGACGCGCGAGGCGTGCCGCGATGATGAATCGACATGAGTGGAAAACTCCGGAAGCGGCGCCCGAAGCGCCGTGGGAACAAGGTCGGTGATGGCGTTGCGCTACACCGACGGTGGCCCTCGGCACCCCGGTCCCGCGGGCCGGAACACTTCACGCGCCAGCGATGTTTCCGGTACGCGCTCCGGCGCGGGCGGACATGGCGGCGATGCCCAGTCGAATGCCTCGGGCGGCGGCGGCAGCGCGGCGGCCAGCGGACATTGCGGACAGGCGTCGCCCTCGTCCGGCCAACCGGACGTCGGCGCGGGTGGTGCTTTTCCCCGCGTCGCTTGCGCGGCCGTGTCCACGAGTTTCAGGCCGGCGGGCGTGCACAACTCGACCCATCCGGCCAGCACTTCGCCGCCGCGGCTGGCGAGCACGCGGCTGATCGAAGGCGCGAGCACGAGCAGCAGCGCGGCCAGCAATGCCAGCCGCGCCGTCATCCGCGCGAATGCAAGCCCGGAGCGCATCCGCGTGCTTCTCAGCGCACCGAAGCGCCTTTCAATCGCGGCTTGCCGTCGTGCACGTCGGTCCACACCAGCCAGGCCGCGCCGTCGGCCCAGCGCAGGCGCGGCATGCCGCTGGCGCGTCCACGCGCGGCCAGCGTGGCGACTTCCACACGCGTGGCGGATTGCCAGCGCAGGTCGTAGGTACCCAGCACGATGCGCTGGCCGCTTGCACCGCTTTCCTCCAGCCAGCTGACCAGCAGGCGGCCATCGCCAAGCGCCAGACCCAGCCGGCCCAGCACCTGTCCGCCGCGCGCGAGCGTGATCGGTGCATCGAAGTGATCGCCCGCGTCACCCGAATGGGCCGCGCGCAGTTCCGGCATCCCGCCCGCCTCGGTGTACCACGCCACCCAGACATCGTGGCCGCGCGCGGCCACCACCGGCCCGTTCACCGGACACGCCGGCATGTGCCAGCCATCGGTGTGCACATCGCGTGGCGCGGTCCACGCCCGCCCGTCGAACCGGACGATCCGGGTGTCGCGGATCTCGCCCGCGGTGCGTCCGCGGTACACCACCACCACGCCCCGATCGGTGATGGCCGACGAGGTGGTGCAGCAATCGCAGGTGGAGGCATCCAGCGGCCACTCGGCCAGTGGCCGTGCCTGCGCGCCGTACAGCGCCGCGCGCAGCATCATCGCGCCCCCGCCACCATGGTGCGCGCCGTCATGCGCGGCGTCGGCGGAATGATCGGGGCCGGCCGCCGCCTTCTGCCGGCTGTCCAGCCAGGCGATGCCGAGCTGATCCTCCGCCTGCGTCCAGAACGTCACGAAACCATGATCGCCGCGGGTGCCCGCCGGATGCACCAGTTGCGGCACGCTCCAGCTTCGTCCGCCGTCGCCGGAGCGCACCAGGTCGATGCCGTAGTCCATCCGCGAAGGCCCGGTGCTGCGCAGCCAGTGCGCCCACAGCGAGCCATCGGGCAGCGCCTGGACATGCGGGGTATCGGCCCAGTTGAGGAACCAGTCGTTTCCTTCGGCGATCGTGATGGGTGCCTGCCAGCCCGCGTTGTCGGACCACGCCAGGCGCAGGCGATGCGCGCCTCCGGTCGCCGGCTCCACCCAGCTCAGCAGGCGTCGTCCATCGGGCGCAATCACCAGATCCGGCTGCGCGGCGCCCGCCGGCGCGGGCAGACGCCATTCGCTTGCCCGGGTGATCGCCTGCGCCGACACCGCGGTCGCGGCGGTCTTCGTTTCCGCCTTCGTTTCCGCGCTCTCGCGTCCGCGATCACCGCAGGCGGCCAGCAGGCCGATCAGGCTCCATGCGCCCGCGCGCAGCAGGGCGGAAACGGAAAAGGCGGGAGCGCGACGGCTCCCACGGAAGACAAACCGCGACGCGATCGGGCGCGTCGGCATATGAACGGACATCGGCATTCTCCAAAGCACGGGCACGGCCACGTGGCCGCGGGAACAGCTCGGTACTCGTGGTTCAGAAAATCGTTGGCGGGCCCTGGCCGCCGAGTCCGCGCAGGCGGACCGGAACATGTGGCGCGGGGTGGCGCACGTGCGTCGCGAGCCGCGTCAGGGGCAGCCACGGCACCTGCGCGATCAGCGACAGCGGCATCGGCGGCAACGACGACACCAGCGGGCAGTAGGCGCAGTCCGCGCCCATCGGTGCGGGATGCGCGGGCGGGGCCTTGCCGGGCAGCGAAGTCGCGTCCACCCACTTCAGGCCACTCGTGGTGCACAGCTCGACCGCGCCGGCCATCGCGCCGGCCGTGCCCGCCGCCAGCGCCCGGCTCAGCGCGGGCGCGAGCGCCAGCAGCAGCATGGCGCAGAGCGCCAGCCGGGCCATCGGACGGAAGAAGGCGGCATCTCGGATCACGAACGGGATTCTAGCCGCCGACGTGGCCCGATGCGCGCGCGGCGTCCGGCGCAAGTGCCTGATCCGACGGGCGTGCGACGAAATGTCGCAGCGCCCGCGCCGGCTCCCCGCGTCGCTCAGGAGGGCACGCTCGCCGGTGTCATCCCCAGGGCGGCCTGTCGCGCGCGATGCCGCCAGCACCACAACGCCATCAGCACGCTGGTGATCGCCAGCATGAATCCGAATTCGTCCACCGCATACACGGTGATGGGTCCGGTCTCGACCGTCAGCAGGGTGAACACCAGGCTGATCACCGCATTGTGGCTGCCGTGCAGGAAGGCGGCGGTCCAGACACTGCCGGTGTACTCGCGCAGCCAGGCGTACACGTAGCTCAGGCCCGTCACCATGATCGTGAAGCAGACCATCGCGAACGGCTTGGGCGGATCGCCGGGAAAGTTCAGCCAGAACAGCACCGGGTAGTGCCATACCGCCCAGATCAGACCGGTGAACAGCGGGCCGGCGCCGAAGCCGAACCGCTGCACCAGTCGCGGTCCGAGGAAGCCGCGCCAGCCGATCTCCTCGCCCAGCGCCATCGCCACGTTGAGGACGAAGCTCACGCTCAACTGCAGCGCCAGCATCATGGCGATGATCGCGCCGTCGGACGCTTCCGGCAGCCCGATCACCCGCCGCGCGTACGGCAGGTAGATCTCGGTCGAGAGCTTGCCCATGCCGGTGGCCCAGATGATCCCGTAGGCGAACAGGCCATAGCCGATGGGAAGCAGATAGCTGATCCAGGCGGCACGCCCGCCGGGCCAGCGCCAGCCCAGCGTCGCCAGCGGGATCCGCGCCAGCACGCAGGTGAGCAGCGCCGCCAGCGCCGGTCCCCACATCAGGCCGGTCACGTACAGGCGCCGCCCTTCCGCGTTGGCGAAGGACAGGTTGAGCAGCAGGTAGAAAGGCAGGCTGAAAAGAACAGTCAGCAGCAGGAACAACACCACGGGATGACGACGCATCATGACGACGACTCGAGGGGCCCCGGTGGCATCATGCCAGCTTGTTCCCCCGCGTGCAGCCATGGACGTCCAACAGACCCAGACCTTCTGCGCCGGCCTCCCCGGCGCCACCGTCACCGAGTGGGGCGAGCCGGCCAACCTGCTGGCGTACTTCGTCGGCGGCAAGCGCTTCGCCCACTTCAAGACCAGCGCGCCGGAGCGCTGGCGCTTCAGCTTCAAGGTGGCGCCGGAACGGTTCCTCGAACTGACCGACCAGCCCGGCATCAAGCCGGCGCGCTGGCTGGGCCGCTACCGCTGGGTGACCGTGGTGGACGTGCGCGCCATGCCCGACGAGGAACTGCGGGCGCTCATCCACTGGTCGTACCGGGCGGCGCTGGCCACGCTCAGCCGCGCGCGCCGGCGGGAGATCGTCGGCGAAGCACCGGCACCGGCGCCCGCCCGAGGCGCGGGCAGGCGGAAGACTCAGGCTTCGCCCAGGTAATCCATCTTGCCCAGCGGCACACCGTTGTGGCGCAGGATCGCGTAGGCGATGCCGACATGGAACAGCAGGTTGGGCAACACGAAGCCCAGCAGATAGTCGCGGCCGCTGAAATGCTGATCCCCGCTGCGGCGCGGCAGCACCACGTCCCTGCCCTCGCTGCCGTCGATCTGCGCCGGCGTGAAGGTGCCCAGGAATTCCAGCGCGCGATCCAGCCGCGTCTGCAATTCCTCGAAGGTGGTTTCGGTGTCCTCGAAACGCGGCGATTCCACCCCGGCCAGCCGCGCCGGCGCGAACTTGGCGGTGTCGGTGGCGATCTGCACCTGGCGCAGCAGCGGCAGCATGTCCGGATACAGGCGCGCCTGCAGCAGTACCGCCGGATCGTAGCCCTGCGCCAGCGCATGCGCGTGCCCCTTGTCGAGGATGTGTCTGAAATTGCGCAGCGCGCGGATCAGCACGGGAACGGAGGCCTGGTACATCGACAGGGATTCGCTCATGGCGGTGGGCTCGGGACAGGGAAGCACGCAGCTTAGACAAGTCCGATTCCGGTGATTAGCCCTTGCCGGCGGGAGAGTCCATCCCGAATCGCGTGCTGCGCGCGCGTCCGCGCCGCATTCAAGGAACGGGCGCGCGTTGCGCGCAATCCATCGCGGAAGTCCAGTGCCGGCACGCCATTCCTTCGTTCCATCGACGGGAAACTGCATCGCCGACGCGGCCGTTTGATACCACGTCCGCATCCCTATCTTTGCTTCGCACGACGGCTGCCCAGGCACTCCGCCAGGACCCGTCGCCCGACGCATCGCCACTCCCTCCCCCGCGCGATGCATGCAGGAGTTCCAGACATGAAGAACAACAACAAGCTGTCCCGTGCCCTTCTCTCCGCCGTGCTGCTGGGCGGCATCGCCTTCGGCGCGCAGGCGGCCGAGCCCAAGGGCTTCTATGCCGGCGTCGGCGCCGGCCAGTCCAGCGTGGACGAACAGCGCTACGACGACGAGGACACCGCGTTCTCGGTGTTCGGTGGCTACCAGTTCAACCATTGGTTCGGCCTGGAAGCCGGCTATTCGGATCTCGGCAAGCTGGAACCGCGCGGCAACCTCGGCCGTCCGCTGGAGGCCAGCAGCGTTTCGCTGACCGCGGTCGCCACCGTGCCGTTCACCGGGAAGTTCTCCGGCTATGCCAAGGCCGGCGTGCAGCGCTGGGATCTGGATCGCGCGTTGCCGGAAGTGACCCGCACCCGCGACGACAGCGGCACCGACGCCACCTATGGCCTTGGCCTGCAATACCGCTTCACCGACAAGGTCGCGCTGCGCGGCGAATACAGCCGCTTCGAGATCGAGGACGCGGACGTGGATCTGGCGCAGTTGCAGATCCGTTACGACTTCTGATCCCGCGCGCGGTTCAGCCTTGAAAACCGCCGGCCCGTCCGGCGGTTTTCGTTCGTGGGCACGGACGCGGTAGCATCGCCCTCCCCCTTTTGCCCGGCGAGTTTCCCGATGTCCCACTGGTCCGACCTGATCCGCGACGTGCCCGATTTCCCCAAGCCGGACATCGTGTTCAAGGACATCACTCCGGTGCTGGCGGACGCCGGGGGTTTCGCCGAGGCGATGGCCGAACTGGCCGAACCCTGGCGCGGTACCGCGCTCGACGCGGTGATCGGTGTGGAATCGCGCGGCTTCATCCTGGGCGCCGCGCTGGCGCGCGAACTGGACATCGGTTTCGTGCCCGTGCGCAAACCGGGCAAGCTGCCCGCGCGCACGTTGACCCTGGACTACGCGCTGGAATACGGCAGCGACCGGCTGGAAATCCATGCCGACGCCCTGCCGGCGGGCGCGCGCGTGCTGGTCATCGATGATGTCCTCGCCACTGGCGGCACGCTGCGCGCGGCGGTGGCCCTGGCGCGCAGGCAGGGCGCCGAAGTGGTCGGCGCGGCGGTGCTGGTGGAACTGGCATTCCTAGGCGCGCGCGAACGCTGGGACGACCCGACGCCGCTGTGGTCGGCGCTGGCGTTTTGATCCCGACCAACGTCCATCCGCCGTCAAGCCCGCCTATCGCTCCGTCATTCCTGCTCCCCTTCATTCCAGTTCTCCCGTCATTCCAGCGAAAGCTGGAATCCATTCCGACTTGAGCGGGAAGCATCGACCGTACGACTTCTTCACCTGTCTCGTCCCTCATACGGGATTCGAATTCGTCTGGACGCGCCACGGCGGCCGCCATGTGGCGCACTGGTGTACCCACGCGCCAGACTGGCCCCTCCATGCTCTTTCCTGTGGGAGCGACGTGAGTCGCGAGCTTTTTGCCGTGCAATCCGGGAAACATCGCGACTGACGTCGTTCCCACAAGAGATCACCGCCTGACCGTGGGAGCGAGATCAGTCATGAGCTTTTCCGGCAATTCCGGCTGCATCGCGACTGACGTCGCTCCCACAAGGAACGCGAACGGATTTCGCCCTGCCGACAGGCACTAGCCCATCCGGCATATGGCCGGGCATGGGGCGCGTGCTAACGTCGCCACCGGCCACAACGGGTGTGGACGGGCGAGGAGAGACGCGTGGCCTGCCCGTTGTCGGCTCTTCGCTTCCTGCGGCCCGCATGATTCCGTTGGCCGTTTGCGCCGCACGCTGTTCCTGATCGTCACGCGATACGTTCCGGCTGGGGGAATCCATGGCAACGAAGCAGACCGCGCCTCCGCTGGAGGACGCGAAGATTCCGGTGAAGATCAAGCTGTCCGCGCTGTGGACCAGCCTGATGCTGTGCTATGTCTACGGCGACTATTTCGGCCTGTACCGGCCGGGCAAGCTGGACAACATGATCAACGGCAAGATGGGCCCGCTCGGCGCGGTCACCCAGAACGTGCTGGTCGGCACCTCGATCATGATGGCGATACCGGCGTTGATGGTGTTCCTGTCGCTGGTGATGAAACCCGCGATCAGCCGCTGGGTGAACGCGCTGCTGGGCCTGGCCTATGCCGCGATCATGGTGCTGACCATGCCGGGCGCCTGGCGCTTCTACCAGTTGCTCGGCGTGATCGAAATCCTTCTGTCCCTGACCATCGTCGGCCTCGCGCTGAGATGGCCGCGCCGCCCGCTCTGACGCCCCTCCCGGACGCTCCCCATGAACATGGATTCCGCCATCGCGCCGCCGCATCCGCGTACCACCGCACGCATCGCCGGACTGCTGTACCTGATCGTGGTGCTGGCCGGCATCTTCAGCATCGCCTACGTCCCGTCGCAGACGCAGGTGACCGGCGACGCGGCGGCGACCGTCGCGAAGATCACCGCGAATGAGGGCCTGTTCCGGCTCGGCATCGCCGCCGGACTGATCTGCTATCTCGCGTTCCTGTTGCTGCCGCTGGCGCTGTACCGGTTG
>Ga0247823_10002081_pt1 | contig 16557 bp, 8 predicted proteins | sample 13C_PalmiticAcid_2_FD_192426 | JGI IMG/M metagenome (GOLD analysis project Ga0247823, IMG submission 192426) | Soil microbial communities from agricultural site in Penn Yan, New York, United States - 13C_PalmiticAcid_Day30 | ecosystem: Environmental > Terrestrial > Soil > Agricultural land...
ATTAACGGACCAATTCCGTTGGGGAACTCTGAAACAGACCGCTTTTCGCACTCAATCAGCTTTGGGGGTAGGTGCTATGCGTAATGGCAATACACGCTCTTTCCCGCGCAGTCGTCTCGCGACTGCCATGTTCGCTGTCCTGATGACTCCGGTGCTGGCCCATGGCCAGGAGACCCAGCAAGAGCCTCCGTCGTCATCCAGCGCCCCCACCACTGAAGAAGCACGCACGCTGGACAAGGTGACGGTGACGGGATCGCGCATCAAGCGCGCCGAAGTAGAAGGTCCCGCCCCGGTGGTCGTGGTAACCGCCGCCGACATCGAAAAGCAGGGCTTCTCGACGGTCTACGACGCGCTGAACACCCTTACCCAGTTCACTGGCAGCGTGCAGAACGAACTGGTCCAGAACGGTTTCACCCCGAATGCCAGCTTCATCAACCTGCGTGGCCTGGGCCCGGGTTACCAGCTGATCCTGATCAACGGCCGGCGCGCGGCGGATTATCCGCTGCCCTACAACAGCCAGTCGAACGCGGTGAACCTGGCCAACATCCCGTCCGCGGCCATCGAGCGCATCGAAGTCCTGACCGGTGGCGCCTCGGCGATCTATGGTTCGGACGCCGTCGCCGGCGTGGTCAACATCATCATGAAGACCAACTTCGAAGGCGACCAGTTTTCCGTCCGCGCCGGTACCAGCACGCGCGGCGGCGGCGACGTTGGCCGCCTGCAGTGGGTCGGTGGCAAGACCGGCGACAACTGGAGCCTGACCTATGCGTTTGAAGCCTTGGAGCGTGAGGAAATTTTCGCGTCCCAGCGCAGCTTCATGGACTCGGACTATGACGAACCGGGTGTCGCCCGAGACGACATCAATCCCACGGAAGGCATTCTGCTGTTCGACGGCTTCAACAACGATCGCATTTTCCCATTCGGAGCGGAAGCCACCTGCAATCGATTCGATGGCTTCGAGATCTATCACTTCGAAGCCTCGCAGGTGTACACCGGCCCGCGCTGCGGCTATGCGGGCTATCCCGCCACCCAATCCATCCGCAATGCCGACAGCAACCAATCGGCCTACCTGTATGGAACCTGGGATTTCGACAACAGCATGCAGGCCTGGGCGCAGCTGACCTTCACCCGCGCCGAGGCCAAGTTCACCTCGGGCACGCAGTTCTGGACCACGCCCGGCTACATCTTCGTGCCCAACGTCACTTCGCAGGCGATTCCGTTCGGTGCGTTCGTCCAACCGCAGCGCATTTTCACGCCGTCGGAAACCGGTGGCAGCCTGGTGACCCGCAGCGTCGAGAAATCCTTCGATTTCGCGGCCGGCCTGCGCGGCACCTTCGGTGATGGGCGTTTCGACTGGGACGCGACCTTGTCACGCTCGGAGTACAAGCTGCACAGCTCGCAACCACGCTTCCGCGAAAATCCGCTGAATGATTACTTCCTGGGCGAATCGCTGGGCCCGGATCCGTATTTTGGCGCATACGATTCGTTCGAACTCAACCTCGAGCGGTTCTTCAATCCCATCGATCCAGCGACCTTCGCCTCGCTCAATACCCTGGTCAAGGACCGTGCAAAATCGGACGTGACCCAGGCCAGCTTCGTGCTGTCTGGCGATCTGTTCGAACTGCCGGCCGGCGCGGTCAGCATGGCTGCGGTCCTGGAAGCGGCGAAGCAGAATTACGAGGTGACACCGGATGCGCGGACCTCGCCGACTTATGATGGTCCCGATCCGATCTACAACCTGACCAGTTCCGGTGGCCATGGCGATCGCACCCGCTATGCGGCCGGCCTGGAGTTCAGCGTACCGATCACCAGTACCTTCAAGGCCAATCTGGCCGGACGCTATGACCGGTTCGATGACATCAGCGACATCGATGGCGCCAGCACCTGGCAGGTGGGTCTGGAATGGCGTCCGGTCGAAAGCCTGCTGCTGCGCGCCAGCCACGCCACCAGCTTCCGGGCTCCGGACATGCATTACGTGTTCGCGGAGGAGTCCGGCTTTTTCACCGGAATCTTCGACGAGTACAAGTGCCGCCGCGATGGATTCGATCCGCGTGCCAAACCCAACCCGTGCGCGGGTGCGGACTATAACTACCAGGTATTCGGAACCCGCAAGGGCGACCCGAACCTGGAAGCCGAAACCGGCAAGTCGAGCACGGTCGGATTCGTCTGGGATGTCATGGACCAGATGTCCATCTCGATCGACTACTACAACATCGAGCTCAAGCACGCGGTCGGGGACATTTCGGGCCTGCTGTTCCGCAACGAGGCGGACTGCCTGCTGGGCACGACCCGCGAGGGCCAGGCCGTGGATCCCAATTCCACGACCTGCCAGTTCTATACCTCGCTGGTGCAGCGTGCTCCCGCCGGTGGCGAACTGGAAGACGAGGAAGTCCAGCAGTTCCGTTCGTTCCCGATCAACCAGTCGCTCAACAAGACCAGTGGTATCGATGCCAGCTGGCGCTATCAGCTGGACACGGATCGCTGGGGCAACCTCGGCTTCCAGCTCAACTGGACTCACGTGCTGAAGCAGGAATTCCAGGAGTTCGATGGCGGCGAGATGATCAACACCCGCGATCATCCCCAGTACTTCAATTTCCGCAGCCGCATCAACGGCACCATCAGCTGGGAGAAGAACGACTGGCGCGCCGCGGCTTTCTATACCCGCTGGGGCTCGTTGCCGAACTGGGCCGAAACCGGACGCATCGCTCCGTACATCCAGTGGAACATGCAGGTGGAAAAGGACATCACCGAGAAGGCTTCAGTCGGTCTGTACGTCACCAACGTGTTCAACAAACTGCATCCGCGTGACGATACGTTCAATTCGTATCCCTTCTTCTGGCGGGCCTACAGCCCGGTCGGGCGCGAGATATTCGTGCAGTACGAGTACAAGTTCCGTTGATCAGGCATTGCAATCCGCACCATCGAAAGCCCGGCGCAAGCCGGGCTTTCTTTTTTCGGTACCGCTTAACCACGCCTGTCCGCGCGTCTTCACAAAGCGTAACAAACGTTACAGCGCAGGTTAAACACGTGTTAAGTTCGCCGGCCCCTGGAATTCGGGGAATTCTGTGGTCTGGCTGAGGGAACAGCGCGAAGGGCCGCACCTTTTGCAATCTGTTCCAAGGAATAACAAGCAATGCCAGTTCGCAATATCAAGCGGAGCCGCCTGACCGCGGCGATGGTCGCCGTCCTCTTGGCCCCGGCCGCCGCTTTCGCTCAAGACACCTCCCCCGCTCCCGCCGGCGATACCACCAACCTCGACAAGGTCACGGTCACCGGTTCGCTGATCCCCCAGACCCAGCTGGAAAACTTCACCCCGGTCACCACGATTTCCGCCGAGGACATCAAGACCCGCGGTTTCACCAGCATCGCCGATGCCCTGCAGCAGTCCGCCTTCTCCACCGGCGGCGTCCAGGGTGGCCAGACCTCCGCCTCGTTCACCCAGGGCGCCGAGACGGTCAGCATGTTCGGCCTGGATCCGGGCTACACCAAGTACCTGATCGACGGCCGTCCGATGGCCAACTATCCGGCGCTGTACAACGGCAGCGATACCTTCAACAACATCAGCGGCATTCCGATCGATCTGGTCGAGCGCATCGAGATCCTGCCGGGTGGCCAGTCCTCCCTGTACGGTTCCGACGCCATCGCCGGCGTGATCAACATCATCCTGAAGAAGAACATGGACGGCGGCGCGCTCAGCGTGCGCGGCGGCGCCTATGGCGACGGCGGCGGCGACAGCTTCCGCTTCAGCCTGGCCAAGGGGTTCACCGGCTACGACGGCCGCCTGAACGTGCTGGCCGGCATCCAGGCCGAAACCAAGGATCCGATCTGGGGTTACCAGCGCGATCTGACCAGGCAGTACAACACCCGCGGCTACACCGCGCCGCTGGCCAGCCGCGACTACCTGATCGCCGGCTACAAGAACTACGCGGCCGAGGGCGGCATCAAGGCCGCCAACAACGGCTACTTCTTCCAGGATCCGAACAACTGCTCCACCGTCGGCAGCCAGTTCGGCGGCAGCGAAGGCCTGCAGAACCGTCCGGGCTTCGGCCAGTACTGCGGCTCGTTCAACACGCCGGGCTACCGCACCATCACCAACGGCAAGGAATCCGCACAGGCCTACGGCCACGCCACCTTCGATGTCAGCGACAGCCTGCAGTTCTACGGCGACGTGCTGTACAGCCATGAAGAGGTGAAGTACGCCACCGGTTCCGCCTACACCTGGTGGAGCACCAGCGCCAAGTACGGCTACTTCTACGATCCGGACCTCGATGCGCTGGTCAACCTGCAGCGCGCGTTCTCCCCCGAGGACATCGGCGGCGAGGGCTACCGCGACATCATGAACACCGATCGCAGCAGTTCCTACTCGGTGACCTTCGGCGCCAACGGCGTGCTGGGCAACTGGGACTGGGATCTCGGCCTGACCCGCACCGAGTACCGCCTGAAGCAGCGTCGCTTCGCCCGCTGGGCGGATCCGATCAACGACTACTTCGAGCAGAACGTGCTGGGCCCGCAGCTGGGCCTGGATCCGGTGCAGGGCCTGTACCCGGTGTTCCGTCCGGACTACGCGGCGTTCTACACCCCGATGTCGCCGGCCGACTTCGCCAGCTTCACCGGCTTCGCGACCTCGCGCAGCAAGACCTGGGACAACATGCTGCGCGCGCAGGTGACCAACAGCTCGCTGTTCTCGCTGCCGGGCGGTGACGCCGGTCTGGCCGTGGTCGTCGAGGGTGGCAACCAGGGTTGGGACTACACGCCCGACGCCCGCCTGATCGCCGATCCGGAAACCCTGGAATCGCAGGTGTGGGGCACCACCGCCGTCAGCGGCGCCGGTCACCGCACCCGCTACGCGGTCACCAGCGAACTGCGCCTGCCGGTGCTGGAACCGCTGACCGTGACCCTGTCGGGCCGCTATGACGCGTTCGACGCCTATGGCGAAACCGTCGACAAGCCGACCTACAGCATCGGTCTGGAATACCGTCCGATCGAAAGCCTGCTGCTGCGCGGCAAGTACGGCACCGCGTTCCGCGCGCCGACCCTGTCCGACACCTTCCAGGGTGTCAGCGGCTACTACGACGAAGTGACCGACTACTACCGCTGCGCCCAGGAAGGCTACCTGCCGGGCAACACCGCCGACTGCGCCTACGACGACTCGCAGTTCTTCGGCCAGCAGGCGGGCAACCGGAAGCTGGAACCGATCACCGCGGACGTGTGGAGCGCCGGCGTGGTCTGGGCGCCGAGCAGCAACCTGTCGATGTCGGTGGACTACTTCGCGTGGGACATCGAGAACGAAGTCGACCTGCAGAGCACCGACCAGCTGTCGCTGATGGAGTACTACTGCCGCACCGGCCAGATGGACACCGGTTCGCAGGGTTGCCAGAACGCAATGGCGTGGATCACGCGTGACGGCACCGGCGCGATCGAGACCGTCTTCACCCCGAAGGTCAACGTCGCCAAGCAGAAGCTGCGCGCGGTCAACGCCAGCGTCAACTACCTGCTGGACATCGGCCGCTTCGGCGCGCTGAAGTTCGCCGGCAACTACACCAACACGCTGAAGCACACGGTCACCCCGCTGCCGGGCGATCCCGCGATCGACCTGCTGCGCGATCCGTACTCCATGTGGGTGTACGACGCGTACGCGAAGACCCGCGCCGATCTGTCGGTGGCCTGGAACAAGGACAAGTGGACCACCACGGTCTACGCGAACCGCATCGGCAAGACGCCGAACTGGGTCGCGTACAACACCCGTGGCTTCACCGATCCGCGTGCCGGCTGGTGGGCGCCGTACATCACGTACAACATGAGCGTGAACTACGCGCCGATGGACAACCTGGAATTCTCGTTCATGGTCAACAACCTCCTGGACAAGACCCCGGAAGACCAGGCCCGCAGCTACCCCGGCAACGAAGCCACGCCGTACAACAACGCCCTGTACAACGTGTACGGTCGTTCGTTCTTCGTGGAAGCGCGCTACAAGTTCGGCAAGTAATCGCCGGACGCCAGCAGTACCGGAAGCCCCGCCGCAAGGCGGGGCTTTTTCTTTGGGCGTGCGGCGCCGGTCCGGGCCGAAGCGGACGCTGTTGGCGCCCGCGTCGGGGCCGGGTATCTGGCACCAACAAGCCGCGCCATCTGGACCTATGCCCAACGGTGGCCGGACGACACTCTGGGTGAATCCTCGTTCCCAGCCCCGAGTCCTCCATGAAAAAGAATTCAGACCTCGTCCAGCGGAGGGCCGCCGCCATTCCGCGTGGTATCAGCACCGCCCTGGGCGTATTCGCGGATCGCGCCGAGAATGCCGAAATCTGGGACGTCGAGGGCAACCGCTACATCGACTTCGCCTCCGGCATCGCGGTGCTCAACGTCGGTCACCGGCATCCGCGGGTGCTTGACGCCGCGCGCGCGCAACTCGACCGCTATACGCATACCGCGTTCCAGGTGGCTGCGTACGAGCCCTATCTGGAGCTGGCCGAGCGTCTCAACCGGATCGCTCCCATCGAAGGCCCGGCGAAGTCCATCCTTTTCTCGACCGGCGCCGAGGCGGTCGAGAACGCGATCAAGATCGCGCGCGCCGCGACCCGGCGCCACGCGGTGATCGCGTTCTCGGGCGGATTCCATGGCCGCAGCTTCATGGCCATGGCGCTGACCGGCAAGACGGTACCGTACAAGCGCGGTTTCGGCCCGCTGCCCGGTGGCGTCTATCACCTGCCCTTCCCCGCCGCGCACAAGGGCGTGAGCGTCAGCGATACGCTCGAAGCACTCGATGCCCTGTTCAAATCGGATGTTCCGCCCGAAGACGTCGCGGCCCTCATCATCGAACCGGTCCAGGGCGAAGGCGGCTTCCTGCCCGCGCCGCCGGAATTGCTCACCGCGTTGCGCGACATCGCCGACCGGAACGGCATCCTTCTGGTCGCCGACGAGGTGCAGACCGGTTTCGCGCGGACCGGACGCATGTTCGGCATCGAGCATCACGCGGTCAAACCGGATCTGATCACCGTGGCCAAGTCGTTGGGCGGCGGTTTTCCCCTGTCGGGGGTGATCGGCCGCGCGACCGTGATGGACGCGGCGGAACCCGGTGGACTGGGCGGCACCTACGCCGGCTCGCCGGTGGCCTGCGCGGCGGCGCTCGCGGTGCTGGATGTCATCGAGGATGAAGGCTTGATCGAGCGCGCGAACCTGCTGGGGACACGTGCCCGCGAACGCCTGCTTGCGTTCGCGCAGCGCGAGGACCTGCGTCCGATCGGGCATGTGCGCGGCCCGGGGGCGATGATCGCCTTTGATCTGCTGGCGGATCGCGGCACGGACGCGGGGCCGGATCCCGCCGCCACCCGCGACGTGCTGCAGCGCGCGCACGCCCGCGGATTGATGCTGCTGGGCTGCGGCGGGCTGGGCGAATCGATTCGCCTGCTGTTCCCGCTGACCATTCCCGAGACCGTCTTCGAAGAGGGATTCGCGCTGCTGGAAGAAGCCTTGCGCCGGCCGGATTGACGCGGGTCCACGCCCGCGACGCATGCGCCATACTGGGACGTCAGCACAGATCCCCCGCCGGCCGATGAAACGTGAGTCCCGCGCCACCGACCTTCTCAATCTCGCCCTGGATCCGTCCGCGCCGCTGAGCCTGCAACATCAGTTGCGGCAGAAGCTGATCAACGCGATCCATCGCGGCGTGCTGCGGCCGGGACAGCGACTGCCCTCCTCGCGCCTGCTGGCGAGCCGGATCGGCGTGTCCCGCAATACCGTCAGCCTGGCCTACGACGCGCTGCTGGCCGAAGGGCATCTGTCCAGCCGCTCGCGCAGCGGCATCTATGTCGCCGCGACACCGTCCGGCATCCGCCTCGGGCGTGCCCAGCGCCAGCTGGCGGCGGATTCACCGCTGGCGATCCGCCTGCCGCCCGCCCCGATGGAGGATGGCGGCTTCCGCTGTCCACAACACTGGCACCGGTATCCCTTTCCCTTCATCGACGGACGCGCGGACGCCGAACTCACCCCGTTGTCGGAGTGGAGCGAGGCCATCCGCCTGGCCGGGTCGCGCCATGAGGTGATGCAGTGGCCGCTGGAGAGCGGCGATGTGGACGATCCGATGCTGATCGAGGAAATGCGCGGCAAGGTCCTGCCGATGCGCGGCGTGGACGCGGGCGCGGACGAATTGCTGATCACGCTGTCCAGCCGGCACGCGCTGCAGATTGCCGGCGAGCTGCTGGTCCGGAAGGGAACCCCGCTGTTGCTGGAACATCCCGCGGACCCGGAATTCGAACGGCGCATGCGCGAGCGCCAGGCCGACGTGCGGATGCTGGATCCGGCGCTGGCCGAACCGCTGCCGGCCGGCGCCGTGGTGGTGACCAGCGGCCGGCACGGATCCGCCGCCGATTCGGCTTATCCGCGCCAATTGCTTGCGCGGGTGGTCGCCGCGGATGGCCTGCTGATCGAGCATGACGTGCCCGCGGGCGTGCAGGACGGTGGCCGGGTCGCGCCGGCGCTGCGGGGCTTCGACCACCAAGGCCGGGTTGTCTATGTCGGCGGGCTGGCGCCCGCCGCCACCTGCGGTGAACCGCCCGGCGTACTGGTCGGCCCCGCCGCATTCATCGAACGCGCGCGCCAGCTTCGACGCAGCCAGGGAACGACACCGCCGCGGGTACTGCAACGCGCATGGGGCTATTTCATCGGCCTGGGCCACTACTCGGCCGGGCTGGTGCGGGCCGGGCGCATCCTCGCGGAGCGACGCACCGCGCTGCGCGACGCGCTCAACCACTATCTGCACGAGCGGGTCAGCATCGAGACCTTTCCCGGCGCCAGCGCGTACTGGGTCAGCATGCCGGACGGGGTGGACGCGCGCGAACTTGCCCGCCAGGCCGCGGCGATCGGCGTCCTGGTGGAACCGATGCGCCGTGGCGATGGCCGCGAAGCCATCTGCATGGGCGTGACCGGCATTTCCTCGGCGCGGATACGCGAAGGCGTGCGCAATCTGTCGCGCCTGATCCGTGGCGATCTGTCCGCCGCGTCCCGCCGCATCGAGGAAGAGGCGGTGCCGTTCCTGCAGGGCAAGGCGCTGCGTCGCGCCATGGCCGGCGCCACGCTGCTCTACAGCACCGTGTACGGCGAACCCTGCACGCTCGAAATCCGCACCAACGGCGATCTGGTGGGCGTGGCCGGCTACGCGGGCGAAGACTGCGACCAGGGCCATTGGTGGCTGGAAGGTGACCGCTGGTACCGGCAATGGCGCGAATGGGCCTATGGCGAAGCGGCCGGCTACACGGTGGTGATCGACGGCGGGCAGGTGCGTTTCTACGGCGAAGACGGGTTCCTGGTGGATGCCGCGGTGTTGACCCGTCCCCCAACGGTCCGCCGCCGCGAATGACCCGACTGGCACCATCGAATCTCCCACACTGGCCCTAATCGGAAAAACGGGTTGCGACTACCGTCAAGACATCGCCCTGGTCGCAAAGGACCCGTCTTGGAACTCAAGGAACGCAACCGCAGCTTCGGCATCGCCGGCCTGCAGCTGGCCCACGCGCCCGGCGACAACCTCGAGCGGATTGCCGCGGAGGTCGGCGCCGTCGCCCGCCGTTTCCCGTGGGTGCGGATGGTGCTGCTGGGTGAGCTCTGCGGCTTCGGCGCGAATCCGGATTTCGCCCAGTGCATGCCCGGCGACGCCGAATCCTTCCTGTGCGAACTGGCGCGCCGGCATGGGCTCTGGCTGGTGCCCGGTTCGCTGTACGAACGCCGCGACGGCGTCGTCTACAACACCACGCCGGTCATCGATCCGGCGGGCCAGGTGATCGCGCGCTACCGCAAGATCTTTCCGTTCACGCCCTACGAGCGCAACGTGGCCCACGGCGACGAGTTCGTGGTGTTCGACGTGCCGGATGCCGGCCGTTTCGGGATTTCGATCTGCTACGACATGTGGTTCCCGGAGACCACCCGTTCGCTGGTCAGCCTGGGAGCGGAGGTGATCCTGCATCCGACCATGACCAACACCATCGATCGCGACGTCGAGATCGCCATCGCGCGCTCGAACGCGGCGACCAACCAGTGCTACTTCGTCGACGTCAACGTGGCCGGCGATCTGGGTGTGGGCCAATCCGTCATCTGCGGCCCCGGCGGCGAAATCATCCATCGCGCCGGCCCCGGCCGCGAGGTGATCGCGTTCGAGGTCGACTTCGCCTATCTGCAACGCTGCCGCGAACGCGGCTGGCATGGCCTGGGCCAGCCGCTGAAGAGCTTCCGCGACCACGCCGTGGTGTTTCCGGCCTACGGCGCCGCGCGGGCGCCGTCGCCGGCGCTGGAGGCACTGGGACCGCTGCGCCTGCCCGACGCCGGGTGAGCACGGCGCACAACCCGCCATTTCATTGATATACGTTCTGGGGAGAGAGCCACACAATGAACACGCATCGCACCATCCCGCGGCACCACTGCCTGTCCCGCCGTTCCTGCCTGGCAGGGGCCATCGTCGCGGGGTTGCTGGCGCAGGCCGCGCCCGTCCTGGCCCAGGAGGCGGCACAGGAAGACAAGCAGGACCCGGCGGCCACCCAACTGGAAACCGTCACGGTCACCGCGCAGGGTCGCGAGCAGGACATCCTCGCGGTGCCCTACAACATCAGCGCCGTGTCGGGCGAGGCCATCGAGCAGGGCAACATCCTGGACACCGCCGAACTGATGCGCGGCGTGGCCGGCGTCGGCGTGGTGGATCGCGGCGCGCGCAATTCCAGCGTGGTCAGCGGCATCCGCATCCGTGGTCTGAACGTGGACAGCTCGGCGCTGGGCGACTACGCCGTATCGGCCGCGTCAACGGTCGCCACCTATGTCGACAAGACGCCGCTGTTCGCCAACTTCCTGCTGTCGGACGTCGATCGGGTGGAAGTGCTGCGCGGCCCGCAGGGCACGCTCTACGGCTCCGGCGCGCTGGGCGGCGCGGTGCGTTTCCTGTTGCGCCAGCCGCAACTGGAGACCTGGGAAGCGCGCACCAGCCTGAGTGTTTCCAGCGTGGAAGGCTCCGGCGGCCTCGGCCTGTCCGAATCGTTCACCCTCAACGCGCCCGTGGGCAGCACGTTCGCGCTGCGCGTCAACGCCACCCTCAACGACTTCCCCGGCGCCACCGACTACCGCAACGTGTACCGGCTGGACGACGACGGCATCCCGGTCGCGCCCAACGGCGTGCTGGATCCCGCCGCCGAATACCGGAAGGTCCGCGACGCCGATTTCGTCCGCCAGTCCTACGGACGCGCCTCGCTGCTGTGGAAGCCCGGCGACCGTTTCGATCTGACCCTGAGCTACATGGCGCAGGCCGACAAGTTCGGCGGCAGGCGCGGCACCAGTCTGGGCAACGACGGCTGGGGCAATCCCTATGGCGATCTGGAACTGGGCTCGGTGCAGCGCGAACCGTCCGCGCGGCACGTCAACCTGGCCAGTCTCGAAGCCAACATCGATCTGGGTTTCGCCACCCTCACCTCCAGCACCTCCGACTACAACCACGAAGGCGACATCACCAGCGAGAACACCGGCTTCTACGCGCGCAACGGCTGGCTCGGCGGTTTCTACTACAACTACCCGCGCCCGATGGCCTCGGCGGTGCGCGGCTATGGCGAAAGCGCGTTCACCCAGGAGCTTCGCCTGACCTCCAACGAGGGCGGGCGCTTCGACTACGTGCTGGGCGCCTACTACCAGGACCAGGATCGCTTCTCCACCCAGAACAGCTACCTGCGCGGCTTCAAGCGCTGGTGGGACACCGCGTTCCCGGCGTTCGCCGCGGCCGTGGTCAGCGACCGGGATTTCCAGTACCGGCAGACCGAGAACTTCAAGGAAACCGCGTTGTATGGCGAACTGACCTGGCACGCCACCGACACGCTGCAGTTCACCGGCGGCCTCCGCCACTTCCGCGACGAAGCCCGGACCCGGGTCGAACAGACCACCGGCTTCTGGACCGCGCTGGTGGACAGTTCGGTCTCGGAGAGCGACGAATCGGACACCCGCACGTTGTTCAAGGGCAACGTGTCGTGGTCCTTCTCCCCGCGCAACCAGTTGTACGCGACCGTGTCGGAGGGCTATCGCCGCGGCGGCACCAACGGCACGCCGACCACGGGCAACTTCGCCGAGGATCCGGCCTGGGTCAGCTACGAGGCGGACACGGTGCGCAACCACGAACTGGGCGTGAAAGGGCGCATCGGTTCGCTGACCTACAACGCGGACGTGTTCTACGTGGACTGGAAGGATCCGCAGGTCAACAGCGCGACCACGGTCTGGGGCTTCTTCGCCGTGCAGAACGCGCAGAAGGCCAGCACGCGCGGCGTCGAACTGGAACTGTCCGGCGCGGTGGGAGCCGGTTTCAACTACAGCCTGGGCTACACCTACACCAAGGCCCGACTCGAGGCCGACGCGGTGGCCGTGGATGGCAGCTACGTCTACGGCTACAAGGGAACCACGCTGCCGGGCGCGCCGGAACACCGTTTCAACGCCGCCGCCAGCTACGGCATTCCACTGGGGGCGGGACTGCTCACGCTGCGCGGCGACGCCTACTATCAGTCCGAGACCGAGAATGCGCTCAGTCTCAGCCCGAAGTTCCGGCGCACGCTGGATGGCTTCAGCCTGTTCAACCTGTCGGCCACCTATGGCATCGAGAACTGGGATCTGACCCTGTGGCTCAAGAACCTCGGCAACGAAGCAGGCATCACCGGCGTCTACACCGAGGAATACATGGGGAGCTCCCCCGCGCAGGAGTACTACGGCAATGGATCCAAGGCATTGATAACGATGCCGCGCACCGTCGGTTTCACCGTCAGCTACCGCTTCTGACGTGAGCTCCGCGCCCGACATGCGCCTGCCGGTGGAGGCCAGCGACGCCCTGGCGCGCATCGATGCGTGCCAGGCCCGCGGGGAGGCGGATGCCTGCCGTCAGGCGCTCCACGCGCTGCATGCCGGCGCCGGCGATCATCCGGCGCTGTTGCAGGCGCTCGGCCTGCGCTACACCGCCCTGGGCCTGCACGAGCAGGCCGGGGCCTGCTACGCGCAGGCGGTCCGTCTCGCTCCGGCCGATCCCGACGCGCTGTACAACCATGCCACCGCCCTGCTCGCGCTGGGCCATGTCGACGACGCCGAAACCGCGCTGGATCAGGCGATCCGGCTGGCGCCCCGGGATGGTTCCGCCTGGTACAACCGTTCGACGCTGCGTCGGCAGACGCCGGATCGCAACCATGTGGATGCGCTCCGGCAGGCGTTGCCGAGGATGGCGCCCGCCGATCCGGAACGGATTCCGTTGCAGTACGCGCTGGCCAAGGAACTGGAAGATCTCGGCGAACACGCCGCCGCGTTCGCCGCGCTGCGCGCGGGCGCGGACGCGAGGCGCCGGCGCCTGCGCTATCGCGTCGAGGACGATCTGGAGACCATGCGCCTGATCGAGAGCGTCTTCGACGAGGATTTCTTCCAGCGGCCGATCGAAGGGCATCCGGACGCGCGGCCGATTTTCGTCGTCGGTCTGCCGCGCAGCGGCACCACCCTGGTCGATCGCATCCTCGGTTCGCACAGCGCCGTCGCCAGCCGGGGCGAAAGCAGCGATCTCGCACAGGCGTTGACCCGCATCGCCGGCCCGGCCCGCGACAAGGCCGAACTCGTGCGGCGCGCGGCGCGCCTGGATTTCCCGGCATTGGGGCGCGCTTACCGCGACACGCTCGCGCCCGGTCCCGCCCTGCGCATCGTCGACAAGACCCCGGCCAACTTCCTCTACCTGGCGCTGATCGCCGCCGCACTGCCGCAGGCGCGCATCGTCCACCTGCGGCGCAACCCGATGGATGCCTGCTACGCCATGTACAAGACGCTGTTCCGCATGGCCTATCCGTTCTCCTACGACCTGGACGATCTGGGCCGCTATTGGCTGGGCTACCAGCAGCTGATGGCGCACTGGCGGCGCTGGTTGCCGGCGGATCGTTTCCTGGAACTGGACTACGAACATCTGGTGACCGGGCAGGAAGCCGCCAGCCGGCGCCTGATCGCGCACGCGGGGCTGCCGTGGGAACCCGCGTGCCTGTCGTTCGAGCACAACCCGCACCCCACCCTCACCGCCAGCGCCGCGCAGGTACGCCAGCCGATTTATCGCTCGTCGGTGGGATTGTGGCGCCGCTACGCCGAAGAGCTGGAGCCGCTGCTGCGGCGATTCGCCCATGCCGGCGTGGAGGTGGAGGCATGACCCGCGCGGCTTCCGCCACGCCCGCGCCGCGCGTCGTCCCGGCATCCGGCAGTCTGTGGCTGTATGCCGGACTGGCGCTGCTGGCGACCGCCGGCTTCTTCTACGTCAACATCATGTCGGCGATCGTCGACGGACTGGTCACCGGACTGGGCTTCAGCAATCCGCAGGCCGGCATGGTGGGCGCGGCCAACATCTATGGCGCGAGTGTCGGCAGTTTCATCGCGGTGCTGCTGGTCCGTCGCCTGCCCTGGCGACCGGCGCTGATCGTGTTGCTGACACTGCTGGTGCTGCTGGATCTGATTTCCCTGGTCGTTCCGTCGGCACCGCTGCTCACCGGCGTTCGCGCGTTGCATGGCGTGTTCGGCGGCATGGCGGTCGGCGTCACCTACTCGGTCATGGCCCGGACCCGTTCGCCGGACCGCGCGTTCGGCATGCTGTTGCTGGTCCAGTTCGGACTGGGTGGACTGGGCGTGATGTTCCTGCCGACCCTGGTCCCCACCTACGGCACCGCGGTGCTGTTCCTCTCGCTGGCGGCGTTGAGCACATGCGCGCTCGTCGTCACTTTCACGCTGCCGAGGCTGGCGGGAACCGACTCGGACACCCGCCACGGTCCCGCACCGCTGACGCGTTCCGCCCGCAACACGGCGGCGCTCACGTTGCTGGCACTGTTCCTGTTCCAGGCCGGCAACATGGCGCTCACTGCGTTCATCATCCGGCTGGGAGAACACTTCCAGCTGGATCGCGGCTTCATCGGACATGCCTTGGGCTGGGCCACCTGGATCGGCGCGGCCGGCGCGGTGCTCGTGATCGTCATGGGCACCCGCTTCGGCCGGTTGCGGCCGCTTTGCATTGCCACCCTGATCACGCTGGCGGGCACCGCGGCGTTCTTCCGCAGCGATCTGGGCGCGGTCTTCTTCGTCGCCAACGTGGGCACGGCCATCACCTGGTCGTTCGTCGTGCCCTATCTGTTCGGCATGTTGTCGCGCCTGGACGCCTCCGGCCGGCTGGCCACGCTGGGCGGCTTCGTCTCCAAGCTGGGACTGGGATCCGGACCGCTGTTCGCCGGCTACGTCCTGCGCGCCAACGATTTCACTCCCCTGATCGCCGCCGCGATCGTCGCACTGGCCCTGGCCGGTGTCGCGATGTTCCTGGCGGCGCGCCGCATCGACCTCCTGGAGCCCATCGCGTGAATGCCCTGCCGGAATCTTCCTCCTTTCCCCTGATCCTGGATCGGACGCTGCTGCGATCGCAGTGCCTGATCGGGGGCCAATGGCGGGATGCCGACAACGGCGCGACATGTGAAGTCCTCAATCCCGCCACCGGTGAATCGCTGGGCAGCGTGCCCGACATGGGCGCGGCCGAAACCCGCCGCGCCATCGAGGCCGCCCATGGCGCATTCCCCGCCTGGTCGCGCCGCACGGCCCGCGAACGGGCGCTGGTGCTGCGCCGGTTGTACGAGTTGATGATGGAGCACCAGGACGATCTCGCGCTGCTGCTGACCGCCGAACAAGGCAAGCCCCTCGCCGAAGCCAAGGGAGAGATCGCTTATTCGGCCTCGTTCCTGGAATGGTTCGCCGAGGAAGGCAAGCGCATGTACGGCGATGTGATTCCCGGTCACGCCGGCGACAAGCGCCTCCTCACGCTGCGCCAGCCGGTCGGCGTCGTCGCGGCGATCACGCCCTGGAATTTTCCCTCCGCCATGCTCGGTCGCAAGATCGGCCCGGCGCTGGCCGCCGGTTGCACCGTGGTCTGCAAGCCCGCGTTGCAGACGCCCTACTCCGCCCTGGCCATCGGCGTGCTGGCCGAACGCGCGGGCCTGCCGGCCGGCGTGCTGAACATCGTCACCGGCCAGGACGCCGCCGCCATCGGCGCCGAGCTGACGTCCCATCCCAAAGTCCGCAAGATCAGCTTCACCGGCTCCACCGCGGTCGGCAAGCGCCTGATGGCGCAGTGCGCCGACGGTCTGAAGCGGGTATCGCTGGAACTGGGCGGCAATGCGCCCTTCATCGTGTTCGACGATGCCGATCTGGACGCCGCGGTGGAGGGCGCCATCGCCAGCAAGTTCCGCAATACCGGACAGACCTGCGTCTGCGCCAACCGGTTGTTCGTCCACACGGCGGTCTATGACGAGTTCGCGCGCCGATTGACCCGACGGGTCGCCGCGCTGCGCGTCGGCGATGGCCTGGCCGGGGCCACGGATCAAGGCCCCTTGATCGACGCCAACGCGCTGGACAAGGTCGAGGCGCACGTCAGCGACGCGGTTGCCAGGGGCGCGCGCATCGCGACCGGAGGACAACGGCATGCGCTGGGCGGCACCTTCTACACGCCAACCGTGCTGCTGGATGTGGATCCGCGCATGCGCATCGCCAGCGAGGAAACCTTCGGGCCGG
>Ga0247823_10002082_pt1 | contig 16552 bp, 13 predicted proteins | sample 13C_PalmiticAcid_2_FD_192426 | JGI IMG/M metagenome (GOLD analysis project Ga0247823, IMG submission 192426) | Soil microbial communities from agricultural site in Penn Yan, New York, United States - 13C_PalmiticAcid_Day30 | ecosystem: Environmental > Terrestrial > Soil > Agricultural land...
GGTCGTCAAGTCGGTGGGCGTGGAGAGCAAGTTCGAAGTCGCCGGCTTCGATATCACCGAGCGCTTCCGCTACGCCGACATGTCCAATCACTATATGGGCATCTATTACGCGCAGTTCGTTCCCGCGGCGATGATGCCGGCGGCGTTCGGTGTCCCCGGCGGCAGCCTGCGCTACGCCAGCGGACCCAATGCTGGCCAGACGATCACCAGCCCGAACACGCTCAACGGCAATGGCCTCGGCGCGCTGATGATGGTCGCCGATACCGATCTCAACAGCCTGAACAACGTCACCAACGACATTCGCGCCAGCCGCGTCTGGAACGTCGGCGGCAACGACCTGACCACCACGGTCGGCCTGTACAGCTCGCACCAGACGATCGATTCGGACTGGAACTGGGCATCGGTGCTCAGCGGCGTCGCCAGCGACGGCAACGCCCAGCTGCTCGACGTGGTCACGCCGACCGGCGTCAAGGTGAGCCAGGACGGGACGCTGCGTTACGGCGCGCCGACCGTCGGCACTTTCCGCCGCGGCTACAAGCTCGGCTACACCACCAACGCGCCGTTCGCATCGGTCAATATCCGCCTCGGCGGCGTCTCGCTCGGCGGCAGCCTGCGCTATGATTTCGGCAAGGCGAGCGGCACGGTAATCGGCTCCGAGCTCGGCGATGGCCGCGTCGGTGTCGCTGCCAAGGACATGAACGGCGACGGCGTGATCTCGGTCCCCGAGATGCAGGTGGCGATCTCGCCGCTGACCCGCCCGGCGCCGGTCGACTACACTTATGGCTATCTGTCCTACTCGCTCAGCGCGCTCTGGCGCCTGGCCGAGCCGGTCGCGGTGTTCGCGCGCTACAGCCGCGGCGGCCGCGCCAATGCCGACCGTATCCAGTTCAGCCCGTTCATCAGCGCGACCGATGGCAGCCTGCTCAACAAGGACACCGGGGTCGACGTGGTGCATCAGGCCGAGGCGGGGGTTAAGTTCCGCAACGACAATCTGACGCTCAACCTGACCGGCTTCTGGGCCAAGGCCGAGGATTCGAACCTCGACTCGATCACCGGCTTGCCGTTGCTGCGCGATTACAAGGCGATCGGTGCCGAGTTCGAGGGCAGCTACCGGACGGGCATCTTCAGCCTGACCGCGGGCGCGACCTATACCGACGCCGAGATCACCAACGACGCGATCGACGCAACGATCAGCGGCAACACGCCGCAGCATCAGGCCAAGCTGGTCTTCCAGGCGACGCCGCAGATCACCACCGACAAGTTCAGCGTCGGCGCAGTGATCGTCGGCACCACCGGCAGCTACGCCACTGCGACCAACACGCTCAAGGTGCCGGGCTTCGTCACCACCAATGCGTTCGTCCAGTTCCGTCCGCTCGATCGGGTGACCCTGGCGGTCAATGCCAGCAACCTGTTCGACGAGCTTGCGATCACTGCGATCGACGATGCGGTGATCCCGGCGGGCGGGGTGGCGCGCGCGCATGTCCTCAACGGCCGGACGATCTCGGCTTCGGTCCGCTTCGACTTCTGATCCGGGCAGGTCCGGGCCGCCGGGGGGCGGTCCGGGCCTGCTTTTCTACCGCCCCAGGGGGGGGCGTTTTCAACAAGGGCGCCGCGCTGCGACGCCCGATAACAAGGGGTTTGGTTACCATGAAAAAGCATCTGTTGTTGTTGTCCGTCGCGTCGTTCGCGCTCGCTGCCCCGGCCTTTGCCGAGGACAAGCCTGCCGCTCCGGCGCAGCCCCAGGCCGAAGCCAAGGCTCCCGAGAAGGAAGTCTTCTCGACCGGCGTCGCCAAGGGCCGTGACATTCTCGACAGTGCGATTTCGACCAGCTCGCTGAAGGAATCCGAAGTCCAGAAGCTCGGCGCGCGCTCGCTCGGCGAGATCCTGCGCACCTTGCCCGGCATCCGCGTCGAGGCATCGTCGGGCGAAGGCAATTCCAACTACACGATCCGCGGTCTCCCGCTCGCCTCGGGCGGGTCGAAGTATCTGCAGATCGAGGAAGACGGCCTGCCGGTGCTCGAATTCGGCGACGTCTTCAACGCATCGTCCGACAATTTCATCCGCGCCGACCTGAACCTCGCCGCGATCGAGGCGATCCGCGGCGGATCGGCCTCGACCTTCGCGTCGAACTCGCCGGGCGGCGTGATCAACCTGATCTCCAAGACCGGCGAAACCGAGGGCGGCACGATCCAGGCGACCACCGGGCTCGATTACGGCGAGAAGCGCGTCGACTTCGAATATGGCAGCAAATTGAGCGACAATCTGCGCTTCCATGTCGGCGGCTTCTATCGCAGCGGCGAAGGCCCGCGCGACATCGGCTATAACGGCTATCGCGGCGGCCAGGTGAAGTTCAACGTCACCCGCTCGTTCGACAACGGCTTCGTCCGTCTCTACGCCAAGCTGCTCGACGACCGTTCGCCGCAATATGTGCCGGCGCCGGTGCTGATCAGCGGCACCGACGACAAGCCGAAGTTCACCAAGGTCGCCAATTTCGACGCGAGCAAGGATTCGCTGCTGTCGAGCAACATCGGCACCTTCCTCTCGCTCGATCGCAACAACCAGCCGATCGCCGAGAATTTCCACGACGGCCTGCACGCGATTTCGAAGTCGGTCGGTCTCGAGGCGCAGTTCGAAATCGCCGGTTTCTCGTTCACCGAGCGTGCGCGCTATTCGGCGAATTCGGGCGATCTCTTCCGCATGGTTCCCGGCAGCATCACCACGGCTTCGGCACTCGCCACCACGACCGGCGGCGCCGGTGCGACCTTGCGCTATGCGAGCGGCCCGAAGACCGGCCAGGCGATCACCGATCTCGCCGGGCTCAACGGCAACGGCCTGCTGGCGAGCGTCTATCTCGCCAAGGTCAAGCTGCACTCGCTCAACAACTTCACCAACGATCTGCGCGCCAATCGCGTGTGGAAGCTGGGCGCGGGCGACCTGACGGTCACCGCCGGCGTCTACAAGGCGCTGCAGACGATCGACATGGACTGGCTCTACTCGACGGCGATCCAGGACGTGGTCGGCGGTGGCAATGCGTCGCTGGTCGACGTGACCAACGCCGCGGGCACCACGCTCACCCAGAACGGCTATTCGGCCTTCGCGATCAGCAATCTGAGCCTGCTCCACCGCGCCTTCAATGTCGATTACGACATCACCGCGCCTTATGGCTCGATCAATTATCGCTTCGGCAAGATCGCGATCGGCGGCAGCATCCGCTATGACGTCGGCAGCGTGAACGGCACCGTGTACGGCGCCGATCTCGGCGGCGGCCGCGCGGGCATCACTTCGTTCGACTTCAACCGTGACGGCGTGATCTCGCAAGCCGAATCCCGCACTGCGATGATGCCGCTGACCCAGCCCTCGCCGGTCAATTACGACTATAAGTATCTCAGCTATTCGGCGGGCATCAACTACCGCATTGCCGAGGAACTGGCGGTGTTCGCCCGCTACAGCCGCGGCGCCCGCGCCAATGCCGACAAGATCCTGTTCACGTCGGCGATCGACTATAACAGCGGCAAGCTGTTCGATTCGGAATCGGCCTATGACACGGTGCGTCAGCTCGAGGGCGGCGTGAAGTTCCGCCAGGCGGGCGTCGCGCTCAACCTGACCGGCTTTCTCGCCAATTCCGAGGACCAGAACATCCAGTCGGGTTCGGGTCTCGGCACTGCGCGGACTTATCGCGCTTATGGCGCCGAGTTCGAGGGCAGCTTCCGCCGTGGTCCGTTCAGCCTCAACGCCGGGGCGACCTGGACCAAGTCGAAGATCACCGAGGATCTGCTGAACGCGGCGATCACCGGGCTCGAGCCGCGCCACCAGCCGGAATTCACCTTCCAGCTGATGCCGCAGGTCGACACCAAATGGGCGACGTTCGGCGCCAGCTCGGTCACCGTGACCAAGAGCTATGCGCAGGACACCGACCAGCTCACGATGCCCGGGTTCACGGTGGTCAACGCCTTTGTGCAGTTCCGCCCGGCCGAAGGCGTGCAGCTGAGCGTGAATGCCAACAACGTGTTCAACACGCTCGGTTATTTCGAGATCTCGCAAGCCACGATGCCCGCCAACGGCATCGCCTGGGGCCGCGCGGTCAATGGCCGGACCATCTCCAGCTCGCTGCGCTTCTCGTTCTGAGACGCGACAAAACCGGGCATTCGGGCCGCTCTCTCCGGAGAGCGGCCTATAATGCAAGTGCAACGAAAAGAGCAGAGTAGCGAACAATGCTGAAGTCGATGAAAATCCCGAGGAAGCTGGGTCTGTCGTTCCTGACGATCTGCGCGACGGCGGCGATCGTGATGCTGGTTTTCTACACCAACATCTCGTCGATCCGCAGCACCACCGACGCGAACAATCTCAGCCAGGAAATCCACGCCAAGGCACTGGCGCTCGAAACCTCCTTGCTGCGCCAGAACAGCCAGTTCCGCGGATTCCTGGTGACCGCGGACCAATCCTATCTCAAGTCGTACGACGAAGGCCGCGAGGATTACGACAAGGCCTCGGTCGAGCTCGAGGAACTCCTCGTCGATCCGGCGCAGGAAGCCGCCTTGCTCAAGTCGCGCGAGGAAACTCACAAATGGCGCAAGGAATGGGGCGACCGGCTGATCGCCAAGGTCAAGTCGGGGCAGCAGGACGCCGCCGCGGCCGATGTGCGCGCCGCCGGCAAGGCCGTGCTGACCAGCGCCGCAGTGCTGCCGCTGCGCGAGATCAAGGACGCCCAGACCAAGCTGATCGAGGAAGCCGGCGCACGCCAGGAAAGCGCGATCAAGGCCGCACTCTTCGTGCTGGTGGTCGGCGCGCTCGCCCTGATGGGGATCGCGATCACCCTCGCGGTGATGCTGACCAAGCTGATCGCCCGTCCGGTTTCGGGCCTGACCCGCACGATGGCCGATCTGGCCGCGGGCAAGAACGACATCGTCGTGCCTGACACCGATCGCGGTGACGAGCTGGGCGACATGGCCCGCGCGGTTCTGGTGTTCCGTGACGCCGCGGTCGCCAAGCAGGCCGCCGAGGCCGCCAATGCCCGCGCCGAGGCCGAGCAGAAGATGGTGGTCGAAACCGTGTCGGCGCAGCTCTCCGAACTCGCCAACGGCAATCTGACTGCCGAGATCAGCCGCGACTTCCCGGGCGATTACGCGACGGTGAAGACCAACTTCAACGCCGCCGTCGGCGAGCTGCGCGGCCTGATCGGCACGGTGATGCAGAGCGCCGCGACGATCCGCGACGGCTCGAACGAGATCGCCCAGGCGTCCGAAGACCTCGCCCGCCGCACCGAAGCCAATGCCGCGAGCCTCGAACAGACGTCGGCGGCGGTGACCCAGATGGACGGCCGTCTCAAGCAGACCGCCGCGGCTGCCGGCCGCACCGTCGAGCGTGCCGACGGGACGATCGTGACGGTCTCCAACGGCCGTTCGACCGCCGACGAAGCGATGCAGGCGATGACCCGCGTGGCGGACTCGGCCAAGGGCATCGACAGCGTCATCGAAGGCCTCGACAAGATCGCCTTCCAGACGCGGGTTCTCGCGATGAACGCCGCGGTCGAAGCCGGCCGTGCCGGTGAAGCGGGCCGCGGGTTCGCAGTCGTCGCCGATCTCGTCTCGGCACTGGCGATGCGCGCCGAGGAGGAAGCCGGCCGCGCCCGCGATCAGCTGACCGCCACCCAGACCGACATCGTCGCCGCAGTGGAGATGGTCCAGAAGGTCGACACCGCGCTCGCCGACATTTCGGGCGATGTGGGCGAAGTCCACAAGCTGCTCGGCGAGATGGCGTCGGACAACAAGGCCCAGTCGACCGCGATCAGCGAAATCTCGATCGCGATCGGGACGATGGACCAGTCGACCCAGCAGAATGCCGCGATGGTCGAGGAAACCTCGGCTGCCGCGCGCAACCTGAGCGGCGAAGTCGCCGCGCTCAGCGAGCAGGCGTCGCGGTTCAACGTGGGATCGGGCGGCAGCCGGATGAGCAAGACGCAGATCCGTTTCGACGGACCGGTCAAGCCCTTGCCCGCCGCCGCGGTCCCCGCGCTCAAGCGCGCGAACGGCCACGACGACTGGCAGTCGTTCTGAGCAAGTGTCGGGCCGCCACGCCGATCGGGCGCGGCGGCCCGAAGCTCGAATGTGCGTAAAGTTTCGTCGGACCGCACATCCGGCGAAGGGAGGAATATGACCGACAATCTTGCGACCCGGGGCGAATTCGCGCGCCAGGCGGACATCGCGCGCGCGCTGGGATCGCCCTTCGTCGCTTCGGTCCTCGAGGCAGGCGAACGCCATCTCCGCCGGGCCCCGCGCACCGCGGCCCTGATCGAGACCTGGCCGGGGGACCCTTCCGCCGCGGCGCTGGCGATGCGCTTCAATGCCGCGATCCATGCCCTCGCGCGGCGCGGCCGGCCGCTGCGGCTCGAGGCGCTCTACAAGCGCCAGCACGACGATTTCGACGGCGCGCTCTGTGCGGCGCTGGTCAGCGAGGACGAATTCATCGCGCACTGGATGCGCCAGCCGACCCAGACCAACGAAGTCAATCGCGCCGCGGCGATCCTGTCGGCATTGATGGTTGCGGGCGAGAAGTTCGGACTGCCGTTCGAACTGCTCGAACTGGGATCGAGCGCGGGGCTCAACCTCAATCTTGCGCATTATGCGTATGATCTTGGCGGCGTGCCCGCGGGCGCGATCGGATCATCGGTGCAGATCGCGCCGACATGGCACGGCGCGCCGCCGCCCGAGGCAACGGTCGAAGTGCTCGCCGCGCACGGCGTGGATCTTCACCCGCTCGACGTTGCCGACGAGGCGACCCGCGACCGGCTGTTGTCGTTCGTCTTCGCCGATCAGCCCCTGCGCGCCGAGAGGCTGCAGAATGCGATCGCGCTCGCCCAGCGCCATCCGCCCAAGATCGCGCGTGCCGACGCGGTGTCATGGCTCGCCGAGCAGCTCGCGGTGCCGCAGGCGGACGGGCACTGCCGCGTGGTGTTCCATTCGATGGTGCTGCAATATCTGAGCGCCGACGACCGCAAGGTGGCGACCGATCTGATCGCCGCCGCCGGCGGACGCGCCACTGCCGAGCGTCCGCTGGCGTGGATCAGCTTCGAATGGACGCCGAACCGCAGCGAGGTCCAGCTTTGGCTGACCTGCTGGCCGAGCGGCGAGGCTCGGCACCTCGCCACCTGCCATCCTTATGGCGCCTGGGTCGAGTGGCACGCCGACGCCTGATCGCGGCGCGACTGTCTCGTATCGGGCCAGCCCGGCGGGGCGGCGAAATTGCAAACGGGCCTGCGAAGCGCCAGGTGGTGGAACCTTGATTTGAATCAAGAGTTTGCTGTCCGGAGTCCGGGGCGTACCGCCCGGGCGTTTCGAAGGTCCCTGGTGAGCAACACCCTCTCGCTCGATCCCGAACGTATCGTCGACGTCGCGGTGGAAGCCGCGCGTCGCGGCGAGGATATGCTTGCCGAGGTGCTCGACCGGATTCCAGCCGCGGTCTATCTGACCGACTCGGAGGGCGTGGTCACCCATTTCAACCGCGCCTGCGCCGATTTCGCCGGGCGCGAGCCCGAGGCGCAGCTGGACCGCTGGTGCGTGACGTGGCGGCTCTACACCGACGACGGCGCGTTTCTGCCGCACGAGCACTGCCCGATGGCAGTCGCGATCCGCGAGGGACGCCGGGTGCGCGGCGTGCGCGCCACGGCCGAACGCCCCGACGGCACCCGCGTCGATTTCCTGCCGCACCCGACCCCGATCTTCGACGCGGACGATCAACTGATCGGCGCGGTCAATCTGCTCGTCGATGTCCGCGATGCGCGCTACCGCGATTTCCTGCGCAGCCAGAGCGCGCGCTGCCGCCGGCTCGCCGGATCGGTCGGCGACACGCGCACCGCCGACATCCTGCAGGCGATGGCCGCGGATTACGAGGAGCAGGTGCGGCAGGTGGAGCGGCCGAACTAGCGCCGGAGACAGGCGGGTCGAAAACGGCCATGGACGGCGTGCCGGCGGCGCCTCGATCGGGCGCGCGCGGCACAGGCTCAGACCGAAAGCGCCGTGATGTCCGTAACCCTCTTCCTCGCCATGACGCTGTTCCCGCAGGCTTCGAACACCGCTGCGGACGGGGCTCTCCCGGGTGACCGGCTGGTGCGCCTCGTCGCGGATAGCCGCGCGCCGGGGCGATATTGCACCGCGGATGCGCATTGGTGCGCCTCGCTGGCCGAGGTGCCGGAGGATGGCCGACCGGTTCTGCCCATCGTCCGCGCGGGCGACGCGGTCGCGCCGATGCCGCCGGTGGCGGACGCCGCGTTCTCGAACGAGAGCCATGCCCTCTGGCCCCGCCTGATCCTTCTGAAGGAAGGGGGCTTTCTGGCGGGAGTCGAAACGCGGACGAGCACCGCTTATTCGGGAGGCGGGGGCAGCGCCACCGAATTACGCCTGTTCCGGGTTGCTCCCGACGGGCAGGCTGCCGCGGCGCCCATGCTGAACGTGCCGGTCGGCGCTTCGCTGTTGATCCGCGCCTGTTTCGGGGAACGCGACATGGCGCAACGGCGCGGCGCCTGTCATGACGACTATAATTTCGCGGGTGAGGTCGGGCTTTCGCGGGAAGCCGCGAGCGGCCTGCCGGTCCTGACCTATGTCACCAAGGCGACCGCTTTTCCGCGCGGAGTCTCGCGACTCGCGGATTCCACTGCGAAACCGCGGTTGAAGAAATCCGACCTCGTCCGCGAACGCGATCCCGAATGCAGCTTCTCCCGGCGGTTCCGCTTCGACGCGGCTGCGGGCGTTTATGTGCCGGATTCGCCGCTTCCGGATTGTTCGGCATATACGGTGCCGTGAGGTGCCGGCGCAGGTCGGCGGCCCTCAACCCCGCAGCGGATAGCGCTCGACCGCTTCATAAATAGCGCCTTCCCGGCCGAGGGTGCTTTCGAACAACAGGAAATGATCGAGCGTGAAAAGCGGGCTGGCGAGGCCGGCATGGCTTTCGAGAAAACGATCGGTGGGACCGGCCGAGGCGTTCATCCGGGCGAGGGTGATATGGGGCAGATAGGCGCGGCCCTCGGGCGGGAAGCCGCAGCGGACCAGCGCCTGATCGACCTTCTTGTGAAGCCCGGCCAGCGCATCGTGCGGGCGGATTCCGGCCCAGAGCGCGTTGGGCCGGCCGCGGCTTTCGAACTGGCCCACGCCATCGAGTGACACCTGGATCGCAGGGAAATGCACGTTGGAGAGCGCGATCGCGACGTCTTCGGCCTGTGGGCGCTCGACTTCGCCGATGAAGCGCAGCGTGAGATGAAGCTGGAAATCGTCCTGCCAGCGCGCGCCGGAGACGCCGCCCATCACGGCGAGAAGCTGCGCACGGACCGCGGCAGGCGGGCGGAGACCGACGAACAGGCGATGCATGCGGCGGGGTTTAACCGCGGATCGGCGCGCGGCCCACCGGTTTTGCTTGAAAAGGACCGTTTCAGGAACGATATTCGGAGATATTCCGGCAGAGCGCCGGGCAAAGGAGTTTACAATGGCGAATTGGTCGGATCCCCGGACTGGCGCGGCCTATGCAGCGACCGACGCGCGCGCCGAGGCGCACGACGCGGGGCTCAGGGCATATATGCTGTCGGTCTACAACTACATGCTTTCGGGCGTGCTGCTGACCGGCATCATTGCTTCCGTCATCGGCAATACCAGCCTGATCGGGCTGATCGTGCAGCAAACCGCGCGCGGCTATTCGCCGACGCTGCTCGGCTGGATGGTCACGCTGTCGCCGCTGGCGATCGTGTTCGCGATGAGCTTCGGGCAGAACCGCATGTCGGAGGGCACGCTCAAGACGCTGTTCTTCGTCTATGCCGCACTGATGGGCGCGTCGCTCTCGACGATCTTCCTCGCTTACACCCAGACGTCGATCGCGCAGGTGTTCTTCGCCACTGCAGCCGGCTTCGGGGCGCTCAGCCTCTACGGCTACACGACCAAGCGCGACCTGTCGGGTCTCGGCACCTTCCTGATCATGGGTCTGGTGGGCCTGATCGTTGCGTCGATCGTCAATCTGTTCCTGCAGTCGGGGACCATGAGCCTCGTGATCAGCGCGATCGGTGTGCTGATCTTCGCCGGCCTCACCGCGTACGACACGCAGAAGATCAAGAGCATGTATGTCCATGTCGCGGGCACCGACATGATGGGCAAGGTCGTGATCATGGGGGCGCTGAACCTCTATCTCGACTTCATCAACATGTTCCTGTTCCTGCTCCGCCTGTTCGGCAGCGCGCGCGACTGAGCCGCGACGCCGATTGGAGAAAACACGGCCCGGCGGCATCCCCGCCGGGCCGTTTTCTTTTGTGCGTGCGATGGCGCTGCGCCGGGAACGCGACTCCCCGAATGATCGTTACAGCAGGGCAACGCTCAGGAGAGTGACCATGACTGCGAACCCGATCGACCCGGCGATGGACAAGATGTCGGTGGCACCGGGACCCGAGGATGCCGATGCCGGTTCGGCGACCGCGAACGAGCGCCCCGGGCCCGTCGGCTCGGCCGATGCCGGCACCGACAAATCGATCGTCGAGCGGCTCGAGCGCAACCCCGAGAGCAAGGAGGCGCGGCTCGACCGGGCGCTCGACGAATCGATGGACGCATCGGATCCGCCCGCCTCCACCCAGCCGGTCCACAGCCATTCGCTTCCCGAAAGCTCGGGCTATAACGAAAAGGCCGAGGAGAAGCTCGCCGCCGGACCCGCAGGGACCAGGGGCATCATCGGCAAGGTGCTGCACAAGCTCGGCCTCGACTAAGGGCCGCGGAATATGGGCGCCTCCCCCGCGTCCGGCTGGCGCGCCAATATCGTCCTTTATGCCGCGCTGGCGGCCAATCTGGGGATCGCCGTCGCCAAGTTCGTGGCGGCGGCGATCACCGGATCGTCGTCGATGCTCACCGAAGGCGTCCACAGCCTCGTCGACAGCGGCAATCAGGGGTTGCTGCTCTATGGCCAGCACCGCGCGAAGCGGCCCCCCGACGCCGAGCACCCGTTCGGCTATGGCCGTGAGCTCTATTTCTGGGCGTTCGTCGTCGCGATTCTGATCTTCGGGCTCGGCGCCGGAGTCTCGATCTACGAGGGCTGGAAGCACATCGCCGCGCCCGAGGCGCTCCACGATCCGCTGGTCAATTACATCGTTCTCGGCGTGGCGCTGGCGCTGGAGGGCACGTCATGGGCGATCGCACTCAAGGAATTCGCTGCCGCCAAGGGCGAGATGGGCTGGTGGCGGGCAGTGCGCGAATCCAAGGATCCGGCGACCTTCATCGTGCTGTTCGAGGATTCGGCGGCGCTGGCCGGCCTGCTGGTGGCGGGGCTGGGAATCTGGGCGAGCCACGCCTGGGGCGACCCGCGGATCGACGGGGCGGCGTCTATCGTGATCGGCTGCATCCTGGCAGGCGTGGCGATCCTGCTCGCGCGCGAGGCCAAGGGGTTGCTGATCGGCGAGCGCGCCAATCCGCAGGTGGTGACCTGCGTTCGGGCCATCCTCGACCGCCGTCCCGAGATCGTGCGCGTCAACCATGTGCGGACGATCCACACCGCGCCCGATCGCATCTTCGTCGCAGTCAGCGCCGATTTCGACGACGCGATCACGATGGGCGCGGGCGAGACGCTGATCGAGAGCATCGAGCAGGAATTGAAGGCGGCGCTGCCTTTGCTCTCGTCGATCTATATCCGCCCCGAAAAGGCCGAGGATGCTCCCGACGCGGTGGCGATCGGCTGAGCCGAAAACCCGCGCGGCACTACCGTTCCTCCGTATTTTCCCTGCATTAAGCATCGGATTTCACAGCCGGAATCGGAGCCGGCCGAACAGCCCTCTATGATGATTCACAAGAACTCATGGGGTGTGCGTGATCGGGTCCCGGCCTGGAAGACTGTTGCTCAAGGCAGTGATCGTTCCCACCGCGGGGGCGCTGCTGCTGCTTGCGGCGATGGTGGGTGCGGTGCTCCATTTCGCCACCGAGGGATCGGACGCAGTCGCGGAGCAGCGTCAGGCCCGGCTGGTCGCGGTCGCGATGCAAACCGCCGTCGCGCAGGTCCGCAAGGACCAGGAAGCGTCGACCTATTGGGACGATGCGGTGCGCCGGGTGCACGAGGTGCCGCTCGACCTTCCCTGGATCGATCAGAATCTCGGCATCTGGTTCCATAGCTATTACAAGCATGACGAGACCTATCTGCTCGATCCGAACGAGCGCCCGGTCTACGCGATGCGCAACGGCCGCCGCGCCGATCCCCGGCAGTTCGGCGGTGTCGCGGCGCGGGCGCTGCCTTTGGTGTCGCGGCTCCGGACACAGCTGCGACGCGGCGACCTCGCTCCGGCCAGCAGCACCGAGCAGACCCCTGGCGGATCGAGCATGGCGATGGTCCGCGGGCGCCCGGCGATCCTGAGCGTCAAGCCGATCCTGTCGGAGACCGGCGATATCGTGCAGCGCCCCGGATCGGAGCATCTGCACGTCAGCGTGCGCTATGTGGACGGTAATTTCCTCACCGACCTCGCGGCCGATTACGGTGTGGACGCTCCGCGATTCGTCCTCGCGCCGCGCAGCGATGCCGAAATTCCGCTGTCCAACGCGAAGGGCGAGGTGATCGGCTATATCGAGTGGCAGGCGTTCCGGCCGGGCCATGTCGTGAAGCGGTATATGGCGATCGTGCTGCTGGTGGCGCTCGGGCTGGTCGGCGCGGCGCTGGCTTGGCTGCTCAACCGCAATTTGCGCGCGCGGCTCGAGCTCGAGACCAGCCGCGCCCAGGCCCAGCATCTCGCTTTCCACGACGGGCTGACCGGGCTGCCCAATCGGGCATTGTTCAACGACCGGGTCGATCATGCATTGGCGCGCGCGCGGCGGGGCGAGGAGGCGACCCTGCTGCTGCTCGACCTCGATCGCTTCAAGCACGTCAACGACACCTATGGGCATCAGGCCGGCGACGAACTGATCCGCGAGTTCGGCAGCCGGCTGAGCGCATTGGTGCGCGAGGAGGACACGATCGCGCGGCTGGGCGGCGACGAGTTCGCGATTCTGCTGCCCGGCATGAGCGGCACGGACATGGTCGACGCGCTGTGCACGCGGATCCTGACCGCGGTTCACGCACCGTTCGAAGTGCTCGGCAACCAGGCGTTCGTGGGCGTCAGCATCGGCGTGGTGCAGGCGCCTGCCGCGGGCACCGACCGCGTCGATCTGATGCGCAAGGCCGATATCGCGCTGTACGGCGCCAAGGCCGAAGGCCGCGACTGCCACCGCCATTTCGACGTGTCGATGGACGCGACCGTCAAGCTGCGCGGGACGATCGAGGAAGATTTGCGCGCGGCGCTCGCGACCGGCGAGGGGCTCGCGCTCCATTATCAGCCGCTGGTCGGCGTCGACGGCAAGATGGTCGGCGTCGAGGCGCTGCTGCGCTGGGTGCATCCGGAGCAGGGGCTGCTGCCGCCGGCGCAGGTGATCCCGATCGCCGAAGAGACCGGGCTGATCCTCCCGCTGGGCGAATGGGTGCTGCGCGAGGCCTGTGCCGCGGCGAATCGCTGGCCCGAATTGTTCGTTGCGCTCAATCTGTCACCGGTGCAGTTCCGGACCAGCGGCTTCGCCGAGCGCGTGCTCGAGATCGTCCGCGATACCGGGGTACGCCCCGAGCAGCTCGAGCTCGAAGTCACCGAAGGCGTGCTGATCGACGATGACGAACTGGTGCGCGCGGGGCTGGCCAGGCTGCGCGCGGCAGGATTGAAGATCGCGCTCGACGATTTCGGGACCGGCTATTCGTCGCTGAGCTATTTGCGCAAGTTCGAAGTCGACAAGATCAAGATCGACCGGAGCTTCGTCCAGCATCTGGGACATACCGTCGATTCGGCCGCGATCATCCACGCGGTGGTGACTCTCGGCCATGCGATGGGGCTGACGGTTACGGCCGAGGGCGTCGAGACCGGGGACCAGCAGCGCTTCCTCAAGCTCGCCGGCTGCAACCAGATGCAGGGCTATCTGTTCTCACGCCCGGTTCCCGCCGGGCAGATCGCGGCGCTGGTCGCGCGGCGCGGCGCATTGCGCGCCGCCTGATGCGTCCGGCACCGGCCTTGCTCGCCGCCGCCGCGCTGTTGCCGACCCTGTCCCCGGCCGCGGCGCAGGTCGTCAGCGGCGAGGCGGGGATCGTCTCCGACTATCGCTATCGCGGCGTTTCGCTTTCGAACGGAAAGCCGGCGCTGCAGGCCGGCGTCGAACTAGACGGCGGTGCGGGCTTCTATCTCGGCGGGTTCGGCTCATGGGTGCCGCATGGCGGCGGTTCGGCGGCGGTCGAGGCGGATGCGATCCTCGGCTGGCGGACGGACGTCGGCGCGTTGACCCTGGACGGCAACGTCTCCTGGTATCACTATCCCGGCACGGCTGATTGCGACTATGCCGAAGCGGCGGCGACGCTCGGCTGGGAGCGCGGCCCGACCAATGTGCGCGCCGGAATGGCATGGGCGCCGCGGCAGGCCAATCTGATCGATGCGGCGGGGCGCAATAGCGGAAATCTCTATGGTTCTGCCGGAATCGAGCAGGGGATCGCGGGCACGCCGATCAGCCTGAGCCTCGCGGCAGGCTATGAATCGGGGGCATTCGACGGCGCGGCGCGGGGCGGCAAGCTCGACTGGCAGGCGGGAGTGACGCTGTCGCGGGGCGGATTCAGCTTGTCGGCCAATTATGTCGGCGCGGTGCGTCCGCGGGCAATGGCCGGCGAGCCGAGGCGCGAGCGCGGGTTGATGCTCGCGCTGGGACACAGCTTCTAGCGGGCGCTGTTTCTCTCGGCGAGCAGCCGTTCGTAGCGCTCCGCCATCACCAGATGCGCGTGGCGCGCAGCGGGGTGTTGCTGGCGCAGCGCGGCTTCGCGTTCACGGCGGGCACGGACCTGGAAATAGATCGAATCGGACATGGCGAAATCCCCAATCGCGCAAGCGAGGGTGCCACAAAGTCCATAGGTTTCAAACGGCTAATCGTGGATAACGAACGCCTCAGCTCTGTCGGAGCGGCATCGCGTTCGAATCGGGGCCGTCGCTGCGGCTGGCACGCAGCGCCGCGGCATCCGCCTCGTCGATCGCGCGCAGCAGATCCTCGAACTTCCCGTCGTCCGACACCGGGAAACAGCGCTTGAACCCGCTTCCCAATCGTTCAAGGTCGCGGTTCGTCAATAATCCGACCGCGACGATATGCTCCTGCGCCAATGCCCAAACTCCGGCGAACTCGTGCTGCATTAACGAGGATTAGCCGCATTTGTGCCAACGGGCCGTCGATTTAGCGCTCGTTTCAGCGCTTCAATATGTCGAGCGCTGCGGCGGTCATCGCTTCGGTAGCGGTGCCGATCACGGCTTCGGCCTCGGGCGCCCAGAACGGGCTGTGAAGCGAGGGCAGTGTTTCCTTGCCCGCTTGTGCGGCATCCCATTTGGCTTTCGGAACCCCGCCCACCCAGAAGATCATGCTCTGGATCGACTTGTCGGCGAGATAGAAGCGGCCGAAATCCTCGCCGCCCATCACCGCGGGCGTCTCGACGACGCGGTCCTTGCCGAAGCGGCCGGTCCATAAGGTCTGGAGGCGGCCGGTGAGCGGCTCGGTGTTGAAGGTCGACGGGGTGCCTTCGTTGCGGACGGTGACCACCGGCATGCGGTCCTCGGGGATGCCCGCGGCGATGGCCTCGCCCCTGGCGATCCGCGCAATGCCGTCGAGCAATTTCTTGCGCACCTCGGGGGTGTAGCTGCGCACCGTGAGCAGCATCGTCACTTCCTTGCCGATGATGTTGTGAGTCGAGCCGCCATGGAAGCTGCCGACGGTGACCACCGCGGCGTCCTGCGGGTCGATCTCGCGGCTGACGAGCGTCTGGAGCGTAGTGACGATCCGCGACGCGAGGACGATCGGGTCGCGGGTGGTCTGCGGATAGGCGCCATGGCCGCCGACCCCCGAAACCTTGATGTCGACCGAATCGACATTGGCGAGCGCATAACCCGAGCGCACCCCGATCGTGCCGGCGGGAAGCGAAGCGGCGTCATGGAAGGCCAAGGCGAATTGCGGCTTTGGAAAACGGGTGAACAGCCCGTCCTCGAGCATCATCCGTGCGCCCATCCCGCGCTCCTCGGCGGGCTGGGCGATTATGACGAGGGTGCCCTTCCACTGCGATTTCATCGCCGCGAGGTTGCGCAGCGTGCCGATCCAGCTGGCCATATGGGTGTCGTGGCCGCAGGCGTGCATCACCCCGGTCTCGATGCCCTCGTCGTTGGTGGTGCGCACCTTCGAGGCGAAGGGCAGGCCGGTATCCTCGGTGACGGGCAGCCCGTCCATGTCTGCGCGGATCAGCAGGATCGGGCCAGGGCCGTTCTTCAGGACCGCCACGACGCCGGTGCCGCCGACCTTCTCGGTGACTTCGAATCCAGCCTTGCGCGCCTCGGCGGCGAGCTTGGCGGCGGTCTCGACCTCGTGGAGGCTGAGTTCGGGATGCGCGTGGAAGTCGCGATAGAAGTCCATCAACTGGGGGAGGGACCGGCGGGTCGCATCGCGGACGGGATCGGCGGCGAGAGCGGGGGCGGCGAGAGTCATGGCGAGGGCTGCCGTGAGGAGAGTGCGCATGTGAGGGA
>Ga0247823_10002084_pt1 | contig 16548 bp, 6 predicted proteins | sample 13C_PalmiticAcid_2_FD_192426 | JGI IMG/M metagenome (GOLD analysis project Ga0247823, IMG submission 192426) | Soil microbial communities from agricultural site in Penn Yan, New York, United States - 13C_PalmiticAcid_Day30 | ecosystem: Environmental > Terrestrial > Soil > Agricultural land...
GGGGAAGGGGTGGCGGGGTGGTTGGCTTGGATCGGCTGAGGTGTGTTGATGTTGATGTGATGATGATACTAATCGAGAGGGATGTTCGCAGTTCCTGCCGGGCCGAGGAAGACGTTGACGGGGTACGGCGATGAGACGGAATGAGGACGACGATGATGTTGAGGGTTTGGATGGGGGGAGAGGTTTGATGGGACGTGCTGAAGACCGGACCAGCAAGCGGGATGTGTACATGCGCACGCAACCGGGTCAGCGGAGGAGGAGATTGTATCAACTGTACATAACGGCGTTGTGGGCGGGCAATAGAGAAAGAGGGAATCAGTCATGCTGCGCAGTCCAAGCTGGGGCAGGTACTGGGGTTCAACTCGAGATGCACCGAACAAAAAGGGCGGATGACACAGGGGTAGGGAGAGAGATCTGCAAATCTACAACTACCTCTCATGATGATGCTCCTAGGCCAAGACGGACTACCAACAACCGGACCTCATCAATCAACTGAACCAACCAAGACTCCACGTTACCGTCAAACCAAACTGCTCCTCTTGCGATGCGTCCCGCGGTTCTATATGCAGCCTCGATGTCATGTTTCCTTCCCGCTCAAACCCCTTTTGCCCATACCAATCCCATCACTCCCCACCGCACCCCCCTACCTCTCCCGCTGAACCAGATTCCACTCCCACTGCAATCCACGTTAGCCAACCCCTTCTCTCACAAACACCGTCAGGCAGAGGGTTGAAAAAGAAGAAGACTTACCACCCGCCCGTCATCATCCCCGGTATACACCAGCCCCGCCAGCGGCGCCACGCACGTAATCGCCGCGTCCACGTTGGCGCCCGTCTCGCTCTTGAGGTTCACGTGGTCCAGCCGCCGCATAAACTCGAGCATCCACCTGCCACTCCGCTCCCCGACCGTCTTGCGCCACACATTCACCACGCCGCGCTTGTGGCCCGTGAACACGAGCTGGTTCTCGAGCCACTCGCTCCCGCCGGCCGACCCCTCATAAAACGCGCACGCGTGCACGTAGTCCTCGACGGCAGGCTCGTGCGTGCTCGTGCACACGTTCTGGTCGAGGACGAGCTCGCCGTTGAGCGTGTACAGCAGCACGTTCTGCCCGGCGCAGAGCATCACATCGCCTGTCGCGTCGTTGATCTTGGCGCACTCGACGGGCCGCGCGAGGGGCAGCTTGCGGATGAACTCGAGGCGGTTGAGGTCCCAGAGGAAGGCGACGCCGTCCTGCGAGACGGTGAGGATCGTGCTGAAGGCTTTGGACACGGCGATGTGCGTCACGGGCGTCTTGTGGCCGAAGAGCGAGGAGCGGAGGTGCAGCTCCACGAGCGGCTTGCTGGGCGAGGACTGGACCGTGTACACCGAGACGACGCAGTCCTCGCCGGCCGTGATGAGCGTCTTGGAGTCGGCGAAGGTGAGCGTGGAGATTTGGCCGATGTGCAGGTTCTCGAAAAGACCAGCGGGCTGGAGGTTGGTTAGCTAACCTGCTAGATGGAGAACAGGAAGAGGGGTTCTGACCTTTCTGTTGTCGCTAAGGAAAAAGCGCACGCTGTTATCCGTGTAGCCCCATTCGAGGAACTTGTCGTAGTGCGGCGGGAGGTTAAGACGGAATGGAGATGCGCAGAGCAGACGGTCAAGCTTAGGCACATAAATAAGCGAGGCAACGCGCTCACGGCTCTCTGCAAGTCGTCAGTAACTGTTCCAAACGGCAAAAGAAATCATGAAGGACCAACCTAGCAGTGGATAAGACACCCTCGTCAGCGCCGAGATAGATGTGTCCAGCCGCTTGATGGGACACCGGTCATGCTCCCTCTGCGGGTGCGGCTTCGTAAAGATCTGATGCGGAGTCTGGCCAAAGTTGTGGATGATCCCCGTCGTGATGAGCCGCTCTTGAGGATCCGTAATGTTATCCAGGTCCCTGGCGCCCTTGTACGACAGAGGATGGAAGACGTTCAGACTCTCCACGGCCACCTCCCCGCGCTGCTTGAAGCCAAACACAAGGTCGATCCACTGATGCAGCCGCTGGCTGACATAGGGGCTCTCCAAGGCCTCGCGGTTCTTCGCAATGAAAACCTTCGGATCCCCCTTGGCCCATGGTGGCAGAACGACATTGTCAACTCTGCCACCGCCCCCTTGCCGGACACCAAAATTGTACCCGTTGATGTTGGTCAGGAAATCCGGGAGGTAGAAGAACTCCGGGATCAGCTCCCGTACGTCGGACCCATTGTCCCTCGACGCCGACGCCCAGGCGCCCTCGATGGAGAAGAAGAGCCGGTCAGGGTGGTCAAAGGTGCCTCCCTGCAGCAGGATGAACGACTGCACAAACGGAGGAAGCCGGATGAGATACGACGAGACGATCATCGCAGACGAGTAATGAGTGCCATAATGGAAGGGCGTCTCGCCAATCTCCGCCAGGCTCCTGTACCGCATCCCGAAGTCGGCCGCGCGGGTTGGAGACTGCGCGCCCATCGGCTTCGACAGGTCTCTGAATGTGGCCGGGTTGTTGAGGTCGAGCTCCTCGCTGGTGTAGTCGGCCAGCACCCAGGGGAAGACGGGGTACTGCGTCAGATCATTGAAGGTCCTGCCCGCCATGGTGTTCACCAGCATGAGGTAGTGGAAGTTGGAAATCTCGCCTCTCTGCCACCGCCTCATCATCGGATTCCATGCCGACGAGTTGAAAATGCTGCCAAACTTGGCGCCAAACGTCTGCGGCATCTCTTCGGCGAATTTGAGACTCTCGAGTCGCCAGCCATCCTCCGGGTTGGGCAGCAGGTTCGCGTTGTTGGTGTGCGGCGTCATCGCCGTCAGCCTCGCGTAGATCTCATCCCTCATGGCAGGGTTGATGGCGGTCAAGAGGTAGCTCCGCCCATCCGTGAAGAATATCTCGATCGCCACATCCCGGAACAGGAACCGCCTTTTCGAGATGCTGAGGACATCTTGCCATTTCCAGCTGCGTGACTCCTGATCTGTTCGGCCCTGGTTCTGGCGTCTCTCGCCAGGCTTGCCGCCGGTAATGATGATGGAGAATGGATCACGCTCTTCTGGTGGTGCCTGCCAAACGTTGACAATCTCTCCATCCGCGCTCTGGAACAGGCTGTCCATGATGTAGAGCGCCTCCTTTCCGAGAATCAGAATGCCTTCAGACGCGTCGAGGCCAATAATCCGCGAGATGTTGAAAACATTCTGGACAGCATCGCCCTGTTGAAGCCGCCTCATGACTTTCCTGTTCTTATCCTCAAATGTATCGTCCCCCTCGGGCTCGTTGGGATCCTCTACCAATTCAAAGTCGTCTTCAGCCGCGACGCTTTGATCTGCGACTCCCGGTTCCCCTTCCAGTTCGGCCGCAATATCAGGGTCATCCATGCTGCTATCAGCTCCCACCTCTGCAGGGGGTGTTGGAGCAGCCGGGGTGGAGGGCCGGATTCCTTGTGACGTAGGAAGGGTACCGGGAGAGGCGGTAGGTTTCGCGCTTCCTGTAGGAACGTTGTTTCGCTTCGGCTGGAAATCCTGCTGTTGCTGGCTAGGATAATCGGGAAGAAGACGCAAACGCATGCGGTTCCTCCCTTCGGTCCGGTCCAATTTCCACTTGATCGACTGGGGTTCGCTGAACACCGCCCCTGGGCGACACAAGTCGCGCTCCATCTTCGCAAACGTCGAGGCAAGGAAAGCATTGTCATCCTGCAGATCTTGCAGGAGCCTTTGGTGCTTGAAGTGCTCCGTGAAGTAGATGCTCTTCATCCACGCGCTGTTGGCCATTTCGTGGCGGAGTAGGATATTGTCCCGCTCCAGCGACTCGGTGTGCCACTGCTTGAGCTTGTCCTTGCGGGTCCTCAACCTCATCCTGGCGCTATCAGCGGTGCGCTGGTTCTCCAAGCCGACAAACTCCTCCCAAGTTTTGGACATGCCGCCGAAAAAGAGGACGTCGAGCGAGGGGCGGTGCTGGTCCACCCACTCGAGAAAAGCGACATCATCCAGCTCGGTGAGCTTCTCAAACCCCCTCGCCAACGGTCGCTGGTCCGGTGTCATGGTCTGCCGGAAGATCGCCGCCGACTCCTCGGGCTTTTGCACGAGCATGATGCGCCACAGTGTTGCCGCTACGAGACGGATGTGGTGTCTCGAGTCAACCAGTTTGTTGTAGAGTTGATACCACAGCAGTTTCATGAAGTCGTCATCCATCGACAGGCAGCCGAGCAGCACGGTTTGCCAGTAGAGGAGTTGCTCCATGGTCGACAGAGCCTCGGAATCCTTGGTCTCGGGGTCGTCCATGTCCGACAGCCTGAGCAGGGTGAACTTCAAGAAGGACGACCGAATGGTCGCGACAGCAGAGCTGCAGAGTCGCACACTCTTCAGCGAGGACACCTCGGGCCGCTGCAGGTATTCCAACAGAGTCCCGGTAAACTCAATCATAGTTTCAGCCCCATTCATGAAAGAACCCTCGAACACGGCTTCCGCCATGTGGAGATTCAGTCGTGCCAGGTTCTGCAAGATCTTGGGCTCTGTGAGAGCCTTTCGGTCCAGCTGAACGGTGTTTTTCAACTGGGTGATGACATTCCGCAGGATGTAGGTTTCAAAGTATGCTCGATGCTCCTGGAATCCAGGCGGCACCTTCAGAAAGAGACCGAAACCAGGGAACTCCTTTCGGACCAGGAGCTGGTCGGTGAATACGCTGACGATGAGCTCCAAGATGCCCTCCAGCACAACATTGCTAGTGTTGCGAGTGGCGAGCTGCTTCTTGGGAGACACGACGTGGTTGAGACGAACAGGGGTCGGAACCGAGGATGGGGACTGCGAAGTGACCAGGATGAATGACGACGGTCGCCGGAGAGGGGTTCCTCGGCCCGGACTGGGGGACGGGGGCTGTATATCAGACGGCCCCGCATTTGCCGTCCGAATAATCGGGACCGAAGTCGACGAAGAGCCGGGGACTGGCCGGATGATTACATCGCCTCCCTCAAAGTTGAGCGAGTCCTTGGAATTGAGTTCCGTTTCGGCTGTGACTGGATCAGAACTGACGATGATGGGATAGAGGGCCGAGAGGAGGTGCCGGATGTAGTCCGACGAGAAAGCAAAGTCTCTGAAATTCACCGAACGGGTGTGCATGTCGGCCAGAAAACGGACAACGGTCTGAAGGACGACAGCGTTTGCCACCACCCTTTCTTTCTCGGGCAACTGCGTCCCTAGAATTGGCGTTAGCAAGTGATGCGAGACAGGCAGTGGTGTTTTCTCACTTCGCGGCTCAAGCGCCTGGCCCAGTTCCATAGACCGCGCCCTAGGTCTTGTCCGCACAGCAGCGAGGGATTCCTGCGAGGCCTTCGTCGCGCTGGGGTCCCCAGCTGGTGAATCCGGATCATCCTGGTATCTGAGGACATCCCGCAGGCCGTGCTGCAGCATGTAAGTGATGACAGGCAACACATCCGGGAACACCACCCGGCTGTTGCCAAAAATTTCCAAGAGGCTGAAGAAGTCGAACGACTTGTCAAAGTTGATGTTGGCGACATCGTATCCAAAAAGAATGCTGAAGAGGATCGGCCAGATCGTTGAAATATCCCACCACTGTTTTAAGCGGTAAGCCATGATCCCGAAGCCGCCGGTTTTGCTAGCGAACTTGGCCGTGTAGCCAGAAGGCTGCGTCACCAGGAGGCGAGCGAGGATCTTGCAGCCAAGCACAACGATCTCCGGGTCGTTCTCTGCGAGCAGATATAGCAGCCACTGCCCAGACGTCAGCACGTATTCTTTTGGGTTCTTCGGACTGGCTGCGAATATCACCTTGTTCGTGACCGTCTTGGCAAACTTGCGGATGTCGGCCAAGTTGGTCTTGTCGCAGAGGAGCCGGGTGTACATCTCGAGAATCTTGATGCCCAGCTGTTTCTTGGTGAGCATTTTCGAGCCAGTCACGGAAGTCAAGGGGTTGAGTTCGGCGGTCGGTCGCCGCAAGACGCTGAGGCCAGGGGTAGCTGAACGACTGGCTGCGGATGCTGGCTTGGGGGTACGCGGCAAGGAGCCAGGGGGGGTATGAAAGGCATATGTGATGAAGAGGGCGATCGACCGATGGACTTCGGCGTTGTAGTTGCATTTGACGAGGCTCTCGAAGGAAGCCATGAAATGGGGCATAATGTCCTCCGAGATGGTTTCAGCTTTCAACGCATCCAGCAGCCTCTTGATAATTCCTGTCCAAGTGGGTGAGCTGATGGGGTCCCGGGCACTGCTGTCTCTGCAAAACTTACGCATTCGGAGCAGCCGACGGCTGTTGAACTGGTGGTGCTTGCTTTTGACAGCAAACGTCACGAACTGTTTGTAGTAAAGCTCTTGTGCCATGGGCGAAGACCTCCGCCATGTGTCTGGGTCTATGAGGAGGACACGGTACGCGAGGGGGTTGATGATGAAGGACTCGATCGGGTCAGCATGCTTGTACCCGACGAAATGGAGTACCAGGCTGAGCAGTTGGAAGCTCAGCTTGTCTCTCGCCTCGGCGGTCAGCGGGAGCCGCCATGTCTGGGACTGGATCTCGGAGCCCGGGACGCCATATCCGAGTTTGGCACGAATCAGCATGCTCAAAATGGCATACCCTTTGTCCCTCTCCATGGCCTCACTATTCCTCCAACTGTTGCCGATGCAATGGAACATGAGCTCGACGGAGCGCAGGAGTTCTTCGGATGTAGACGACCGCTCAACGAGCTTGAGGGCGACGGGGGTAAATCCTCCGAGCCGCCAGAGGTTGTCGTCAAAATAGTACGGAGTGGCAACAACGGGATCACCTGTGAGAAGCGAGACACCGTTCAGCTTAATCAAGGCATCGTTGACACAGGGCACGGCGCCATTGACCGCAACCGCCGTCCCGCTCTTTACGGTAGCATGAAATAAGCTGCTGGCCGAGGTCCTAGACAGGGAACGAAAGAGCAGCGAGTCCATGAACTGCCCATCCGCTGGAAAGACAGCCCGCGGGAAGGTGCTCAGCAAGACTTTGTGTTCAGGGACGATTGTGCTCGCTTTGTCTCTGATAGCTTTCAGAATGTCCGAGTTGTCGTCTTTGCCCGGATGGAACACCTCGTTACGGAGTCCAAGGGCAGCTGACGCCTCATAGGTCTGGAACCCGCCAAGACAGTCCTGGAAGTTCCCCTGGTAACGCGGCCCAAGGCGGTAGTACACAGCAAGCAAGTCGTCACTCAGCACGTCTTCGAACAGGTGCCCCGAGGCCAGCGACCACTTGGAATGTACAAGCCCTGGGCCGAGCTGGGCAGCAAGGCCCCGTGGCGTACCCAAGAAGGCCTGGACCGGGTTTGTCTTGCTGGTGCTTGACGAGAAAGACACAAAGCTCTCGGTGCTCGCGTTGGAAGGTGGAGGCGGACTCGGGTAGGCAGCGCGAATCTGTTCAGAAAACTCTCCATTGACGTAGAGGCTCGCCTTGCTCGCCACCATGGTCTTGGGCCTGCGATGTACGAGGGCAATGTGGTACCACTGATGCTCCTTGAACGCCACCGACTTGAATCTGACACTCGGACGGGATGATGTGACAGATGTTTGAAGAATGAAGTTTTTGGTGTCCTTTTCGAGATAGGCAAGAAGAAAACAAGTTTGGGTAGAGTCGAAGACGCCGAAGAGCGTTGTGTGAGACCGCGGGTCGAATTTGTCGATCTTGACCCAGCCGGTGAAGGTGTATCCGGGAGCCGTCTGAGGGGGGAAAGACCGGCCAAGGTTTGGGAGTTCAATGGATGAGTGGCCATGCAAAGAGAGGTCGAATTGGATAAAGGGAGGACCAGCGTATTTCTCCGTCATGTCCAGACAGAACTCGGAAGCAGCAGCGTCTTTGTCGTTCAGCAAAAACTGCGCATCTGCTAGCTGGTCGATGCCGAGCTGCATCAAGGACTGGCACAGGGACAAGGCCGTTGCCCTCTCAGATTCAGCGAGAACGCTGTCCTTGGCGAAAATCAAGCGCAAGAGCCGAGAGAGCAGGCCGGTCCCATGTAGAGCACTAAGGTTGGAGAGGGATGTGGATGCCAGGGACGACAGCGTTGACAGGACTATCATCGAAGCAGGACTTGCGGCTGCACCTTGACCCCTTGGAATGGACTCCCAAAAGGCAACAACAGTCCGAATGATTTCGGCGTTCTGAATGACCGTGTTTAACCCGACGATCTCCCCCAGCCTCGCATGGATAGCTTCCGCGCTCTGCGCCTCATTGCGTTTGTGTTGCGGAGTACCTCCGGCCGATTGATCCGTATCGCCATGGCTTCCATTCGGCGGTTCTGAGGCGCTGTCGGGGGGCGTCCAAGACGCCACGGAGCGGCAGAGTTCATCGAGGCGTTGGTCATCGAGGGCAAAGGAGAGCAGCTTGCCGAACAGCTGGCAGTTGGCCCAAAGATCCGAGTCCCCTCCTCCCACGCCGATACTGGCAATTATTTGCTCCAGCGCCTCCCAACCCCCGCCTTCTACTCTGTCTCGGAAATACCGCCTGTTGCCAGGGTGGCCGCGGAAGGCCGCCGAAAGAGTTGCCAGTACAACATGGAGCAGATCGAAGATTGCCCTCCTCTCGGTCTCGTTTCGCTTATGTGGGTTGTAGAACCCGGAAAATGACCTTAGAACGTTGTGTAAAGTCTGGAAGCCGCGGAGATGGCGGAAGTCGTCTTGCGGTTGGGAGGGCGGGGCCAGGGCGGCGACATGCTGGTGAACCTGTCGGATCTGGTCTGCGAGCTCCTCGATGTTTGGGTATGTTCCCTGTGGCGGGGGCCTTGCCAGAAAAGACAGCCGTTCGAGGAGAGTCTGAAGCACTTCGGTGGCTTTGGACGTCTGGAGTGTCGAGGCGGATGTCGAGGCTCGATAACGACGCGAGGATCGAATGGGGAGCATCTTGGGCGATTCCAGGTGCTCAATTGCGCCGGTTTGCCAATACCCTAAAATGCTGGATGCGATGGCAGTCTGTTGGGTCCCTAGAACCCATCAAGGGTCCAGGTGCACGAGCTGGGGAGGCCGTCATGGAAAGCAGAAGGCGGGCGGGCGCTGTTCGGTCGAAGTGCTTACGCCAGCATCCCCAGGCTGCCACGGCGTCTTGTTTGCTCAAGTCGGAGCCGGAAGTCGGGCTAGAAAAAATAAATAAAGAAGAGCCTGACGTTGCAGCTCCAATGCAAGCGCGAAGCAAGAAGAAATCGCCGTGTCTTCGGTTGCTGAGACCGTATTCAAGATGCGCACGCCGTTTTGTCGAAATCCGATCTCCAGCCAAGACCAGCACTTGATTCTCGACAATGAAAGCTTCCAGGCCAAAGCTCAGCCTCGAGCTGTGGCTTTCCGGTGCTCCTAGCCATGTTCCTCAGGGACAGCTGCACACGTGCAATGCAATGCGGGTGCGCCAGCTTGAGGGGCAGTGTGGCGGTGCCAGCTCTGAAACCCGGACCGGCCAGCCCCACAACCTTGGACCTCAGGCACACACCCCAGGTGCCTGTTTCCACACCACGGACGTTTCCATCCCAGCCACACTTGATTCTGGACCCAGGAACCATTTAGTTTCATTCGTTCTGGTGGTGCTGTCCCCAGTGACTCTTCGTTTTCCTCTGAGTGCACACATGGGATTTGGGGTTTCAGGGTGCAGCTGTTTCCTGGCGACTAAAACAGTGGGACGGACAGCTTCCCGATGCTCTGAACCCTGGGACAGCAGTCGGCATTCAAGAACTGTACAGAAAGAGAGATGCAGGTCAGCCAAGTCTATTGTACTCGTCTATCACCATCGAATTCCTTGCCGAATCATTCGTCCTTGAGAGTTTTTGGAGTTGTTGACTCGTTGCTGTGGGAGATGTAACATGGCAGATAAGGCGATAACCTTTGACAGCTAGATGACGATCACTGACCCACCCATGACCAACGCTGAAATCAGCCTCGAGGGCTTTACGCTCTCAAGCTTGTGCAGATATGTACCCAATCACCTATTTCATCCATGGGAGATGCTTTCCGGGAATACCCATCCGAGTTTCTAGTCATCCCGTCTGCGACATTAAAAGCAGGGTTCAAAAGGGGCCCGTTCTCTGTCGACTCCAGTGTCTCGGTGTTGTCGAGCGAGGTATGATGTAATGGCTGGTCCCTGTCGGACAACAACCACATCAGACCGACCGACATCGGTGTCGGCCCGGGGCGCCAGCGAGTTAGCCTTGGGCCTGAGACCTGGGGCCTGGGACACGCAAACATCAAGGTTTCTCGAATTAAGCAAATCCGGGGAAAGAGCGCGAATGCAACACGCTCTCCCAAGTCTCTCCAGGAACCTGAGGAAACCTGAATTTGGTCGGGTCAGAGATTCCAAGCGATGCGACGCCCTGGCACGTGCTGTTCGCTCGTGACCCATTCCCCCGACAAGGTGGATAAGACGCCCCGCCCCTGCGCGGCACCCTCCCAGGTGACGTGCCTGGCAGGGGAGCTGACAAGGCGTTCAGCCAGCCAGCGTTTGATAGCTCCGGTCTGGAGATGCGTTGGGGGTCCGACTGTCCCAAAGAGATGTCTGGCGAGATATCTGCGTCTTTATGCAAGGACAACAAAAACCGCCTCGGTGCAAGTGTTGCATGTTCAATATACCCACTGTGTCGTTCAAGGAGACAGAGGTCAAGGAGGCGACCCCTCAAGGTACCCGTCAGCCAGATTCGGCTTGGCGACATGGACATCCCGTGACGCTGTCCTGTGTCGCCGTTTCGTTCGAGACACCGAACCACCTTCCCCGCCTGCAATCGTGCTCACTAGTGCAGTCCCATGGAGTTCGACATCCGAGTCCTTCCTTACATTCCCCCGACGTGATCTGGCCATCGCCCTGGCACGGGTGCGGAGAGTTTAAGCTGTGGTCATTAGCTGCCTCGTTGTCCACGAGCTTGCAGCTCCAATCGAGCTTCGGCGAATCAAGGCCAGACAGCCAGGGGCGGTCCAACTGTCTTCCAGGGATCGTGAGCCACCCATGCACGGCGGTAAGCAGGCCGCAGATCCCGTAACAGGGCAGCCTCGCCCCAACAAACCTGCCAACCTGCCTGCGCCGCCGCCGAGGCACGCTCCGGGCACACAGCGGGAAAAGAAACGTGTCGCAAACCCGGATCAAATGTATGCAGGGGTTTGTTACTGTCCTGTAAAGCTCTCAATGCATCAAATCCCTCGGTGTTGGGCATGCTAGGCCGTTGATAAACGCGATAGGCAGCCGCGATGGTGTCAGTTGTCGCCGTGCAACTGATTGCCGAGCTGTTCTTATCGCAGGGCCTCCGTATCGTCTCGCCCCAGTGGACCCAAGGTGCCAGTCATGCCATTGGTCGCTCCACCTTTCGCCATGCCGCATCAGGCTAGATGCGGGTCTCCAACCCCCCGGCGTTGCTGCTCCGCCTGGATGTGTGAGCCAGACGGGGAGTTTCCCTGAGGCAACCGCACGCTTGGACGCTCTGACGCACCCGCCCACCCTCTTTATCAGCAGCGCAGCTCCCCAGGATTGCCGACCTCGCTCTCTCCTCTCTTGCCATTCTCCTCCCCCCAACTCCCATCACCACCCGCCGTTGCGCATCAAGCCAAGGAGGAAGGGCATCACAGCAGCATCTTTTCCATTCTTCTTTGTTGTTTCCGGCTTTCCCGCTTCCTGTTGAAGTCGCCGGTCCATCGACTTCGTCCTGCCCTTCCACACCAAGACCAGCACAATGAGAGGTGTCGTCGCTCTCTCGCTCGCGGCCTGCGCTGCAGCGGCCCCAAGGGTCAACTTTGATACGATCCACGGCGATGCCGCACCCATTCTTTCGTCGGCCAACGCCGAGCACATCCCCAATTCGTACATCGTCAAGTTCAAGAAGCACGTCAGCGATGACTCGGCTTCGGCCCATCAAACCTGGATCCAGGAGATCCACGCAACCCGCGAGACGGAGCGTGCCGACCTGAAGAAGCGCGGTCAGCTGCCGCTGGTTGACGATGTCTTCCGCGGGCTGAAGCACACATACAAGATTGGCCGGGACTTCGTGGGCTACTCCGGTCACTTCGACGACGAGCTCATTGAGCAAGTCCGGAGGCATCCCGATGTAAGTTTGCTCCATTTCTGCCAGGCGCAGCCAACCCCAAGCTTTGATCAGCTGCTAATTCGCTCCGCCACAGGTCGAGTACATTGAGCGCGACAGCATCGTCCACACGATGCGTGTCACCGAGTCAAGCACGTGTGATAGCGAGCTTGAGAAGGCCGCCCCCTGGGGCCTGGCCCGTATCTCGCACCGTGATACCCTGGGCTTCTCGACCTTCAACAAGTACCTCTATGCCGCCGAGGGTGGTGAGGGTGTCGATGCCTATGTCATCGACACGGGCACCAACATTGAGCACGTCGACTTCGAGGGCCGCGCCAACTGGGGCAAGACCATCCCCTCTGGTGATGCCGATATTGACGGCAACGGCCACGGTACCCACTGCTCTGGCACCATTGCCGGCAAGAAGTACGGTGTCGCCAAGAAGGCCAAGGTCTATGCCGTCAAGGTGCTCCGCTCTAACGGCTCCGGCACCATGGCCGACGTCGTTGCTGGCGTCGAGTGGGCTGCCAAGTCCCACATCGAGAACGTCAAGAAGGCCAAGGATGGCAAGCGCAAGGGCTTCAAGGGCTCCGTCGCCAACATGTCTCTGGGTGGCGGCAAGACCAAGGCCCTCGATGACACTGTGAACGCCGCCGTCTCTGTCGGCATCCACTTCGCCGTCGCTGCCGGCAACGACAACGCCGACGCCTGCAACTACTCTCCCGCTGCTGCCGAGAAGGCCGTCACCGTTGGTGCGTCGGCGATTGACGACAGCCGCGCCTACTTCTCCAACTACGGCAAGTGCACCGACATCTTCGCCCCCGGCCTGAGCATCCTGTCCACCTGGATCGGCAGCAAGTATGCCACCAACACCATCTCGGGCACCTCGATGGCCTCGCCCCACATCTGCGGTCTGCTGGCCTACTACCTGTCGCTTCAGCCCGCCGCCGACTCTGAGTACTCGCTTGCGGCCATCACCCCCGAGAAGATGAAGTCCAACCTTCTCAAGATCGCCACCGAGGACGCCCTCACCGACATGCCCAAGGGCACCCCCAACCTGCTCGCCTGGAACGGCGGCGGCTGCAACAACTACACCGAGATTGTCAAGGCTGGCGGCTACAAGGTGGACCGCAAGACCAAGACTGACAAGATCGATGTTGATGCCTCCATCTCTCGCCTCGAGAAGCTCATTGAGCACGACTTCGAGGTCGTCTCTGGCAAGGTTTCCCAGGGTGTCTCGTCGCTCACGGGCAAGGCTGAGGAGCTGTCCAAGAAGATCCACCATCTGGTTGATGAGGAGCTCAAGGAGTTCCTTGAGGAGATCACTGCTTAAGTCATCTAAGCATCAGCGTCGTGAGCGTGCAACCTCGGGTTCATAGTTGTTGGTATGGGTCTTGCTTTTTGCTCTTTGGCTTTTTGGGATACTGGGTTTGGGGAACACATCATGCAACCGAAGGAGTTTCTTGTACTGTACAGGCAACATGGGGACTCGGACGCACATTTCGATTGTTGGGTTGGTCTGCATTTTGATGGTAGTTGCGTTACTCAGTCTATGAATCAGAACTTTCTTTGGTACACCTGAACCTTCTCCAACCTGCCCACTCCATCTCATGTTTCTCAAATTTTGTGGCCTCTTTGAGATTCCACAACACTCGCTGTCGCCAAACATCTGCTCCTTCCAACCCCGCCTCTGGGCATGAGGTCCTGTGTGGCCGCTCCTGCCCACCGCTAAGGTCCTTTCAAGCCTATCGTTGTCGAAGTCCTCTCCTTCCTCTCGAGAGTCTGGTCGCAGTCTCCAGTTCAAATCGCAAACTCGGTACCACTCCAACCTGGCATCTCATTTCTCCCCGGCATACGGTTAGCTAACACGGTCTTACTGTCGATTAGTTCCCTCCCCCTTGACTGCTACCAGACTCGTGTGTCTCGGTGCGACTGCATCGTTACGCGAACACAGCCTTGTTCGACCGCTCCGATGCCGCGTCGGCGCAGCCTGAAGTCCAAATCGGACCTCAGACGCAGCAAGTCGGCTTCGTCAGCCCATGGTGTTGTCCTCGAGCATCTCGATCCCGCCATCGCACAACGTGACGCCCACATCGCGGCCTAGGAGGCCTACACGAGAGCCCAACACCGGACCATGGCTGAAGCCTCGCTCTTCCCCATGACCCCTGAGTCGTCTCCCCGACGCAGGCTGTCTCGGTCAAATGTTGCCAGGCAAGATCCCGACGGAGAAGATGAGCAAGCTCTTCGCCGCCGGCAGAGTGTTCGTTTTATGGGACCATGCTCTGCACAGGCGAGGGGCCGAGGAGCGCACGCCGGGGACAACGCCAGGGGCATGAATTCTGACTCGACAAACAAACGAGGGGATTATCCCCGACCCGAAGAGGATTACAATACTCAACATCCCAGCCCTCCTCGGCGAGCGCCACCCCCAATCCCGTTGCAGAAGGTTGCTACCAGCTATCTCCACGCCCTCAGCGCCGAAGACGAGTACTACACCCCCGAGGACGATGTAGCATCGGCGCCATCTTCATATCGCCGTCTCCACAGGTCGAAATCCATGTTCGAGTCTGGAAGCACGCGAAAGAGCCATGAAAGTTCCCGGCAGTCTCTGGCCAGTAGCTCGTTAAGGTCTAGGCCCCTCGCGGTGTCAACGTCGCGCAGATTCTTCCGTTCCGACCCCAACGACCACAATTCCGCGCATAAGACTCCGATACTGAGGGCCCCAAAGTCCATGAGTTTTCTCAGCAGTCGAAAGTCTCAGTCTAGATCCGTGGCCAGTCGGGATGGCGGCTTACGAAAGATGGGCTTGCCTGATCTTCCAGAAAACGGATCTTCTATCATCGAGGAACGCATGCCACGGTCCAGACACAAGGCCTCTACGTTCTTTGGCTCTCTAGGCCACAGATCGGATCTAAGAATGCGTAGATCTCTTCGTGGCAGTGGCTCGACTGAGGAATCGAGCGCCAACTCCCAGGAATACCCAGCAGAGCCGAGGACACTCCGATCGAAGGCTAGGCAGGCCTCGAAGTCGCTGAAGGGCAAGCTGAAGAGCTTGTTTGCTAATACAAACTCTGACGAGGAGATACCATCGATCCCTTGTCAGCACATTGAAGCCCAGAGAAGCCATGTCACAGAGCTCCCACCTTCGACCAGTGACAGTGAAGTGCCCAGCGCCAATGATTGTGGGTTCATCCACAGCCCGCTGGCTAGGACGGCAACCCTTCGACTGGTTCCGCCGGAACTTCATTCCAGGAAAGCAAGTTTGGAGAGTCTGAAGAGCGAGCGAGAGCGGCATGTATCAGATGGCTCGTCACTAACGAGCTGGGCGCATTCTGGGCCGAGCACACTTACGAGCCAGGAGCAGCAGCAATGGAGGGAGTGGGAAAAGCAGCGTCTGTCCGTTATTGGGGAGAATGGCGCGCACGCCCCGTCGCCCTCCATCCGGCGGCGGGGTCTCGGCTCGGGAGTGTTTCGACCCCCGAGGAGTACCATGGAGAACCGCGTCCCGGCTCGCCCGGTTGTGGACAGCCAGCGGATCTATTCCGCCCTTGTAAAACGCATGCAGGCAGTGGACTCGAGCACCGCGCACGGAGGGGAAAGGCAGTCTGGCACTGCTGAACCTGCTCACGCCACGCTGGCAAGGGAAGACGACGACCCCTCTTCAACCAGGACACCAGAAACAATCAGACGGGTTCTCCCTGAGCAGAGATATTCTCGAGCATCCGATAACATAGCGACGCCTACCCGGACTTCACGAAGGACAAGTCAACCTCGCAATTCATGGGATGATCAGCTCACCAGCCTTTCCGCAACAACCCCAAGATCTCGCCATGTGTACCAGAGCATACTCAGCGATGTTCTCAGTCAGGGAAGGCCCACATCCGTTCCAGCTGACGGCGCAAGCCCTCGCAAGGAAGCCGACTGGCGACCCAGGGTCACTGACAGCCCCGTGCCACATCTCTTCAGGACAGGAAGCCCTTACCGCCGTGCCCTTAGAAGGTCCATGCAGGAGGAGCAAGATGCCTGGGCCCAGCAGAGCTCCGTCACTGACCAAGGCTCGGACGCCGGCACCCAAATCCACCATACGGCCCTCTTGCCCGAGACCGAGTCTGACTCGGCCAAAGATCTAGAGTATTCCGAGAGCGTCTATTCCTCAGATGAGAGCGAGCCCAGGCCCACAGGAGTGAGAAACAGAACCACGGCCACGGACACCCCAGCCGTGTACCGCCGTGAGGCGTCGACAGCCAGCTCCGTTGACTGGAAGACCTGGCTCTCAGCCAACATTTGCAAGTTTGAGCCGTCCCCATCTCCCTCAAAACCATCAGCGACAGAGACAGACCTCCGCCCGCCAATCATGGCTCAAACCCACTTCCCATCTCTCCGCGGCCACGTCCGTGAACAAGCCCAAACCCACAGCGACCGCTCCCCTACCGCCTCCTCATCCTCCTCGTCAGACGACATCTTCAACCCGCCTCCCACCCAAACCCGACCAACAGCGACAACGACAACAAAGAAAGGACTTCCCCCTTTTCCCCCAACAACCGCACCCCCACTCCCA
>Ga0247823_10002085_pt1 | contig 16541 bp, 16 predicted proteins | sample 13C_PalmiticAcid_2_FD_192426 | JGI IMG/M metagenome (GOLD analysis project Ga0247823, IMG submission 192426) | Soil microbial communities from agricultural site in Penn Yan, New York, United States - 13C_PalmiticAcid_Day30 | ecosystem: Environmental > Terrestrial > Soil > Agricultural land...
ACCCGCCGCTTCGGCAGCCGGGTGGCGCGGATGGCGGCGACACCGGGCCCGAAGTGATCGGGCAGGATCCGGTGACGGGCGAGGATATCTCGCGCCGCTCCGGGCGGTTCGGGCCATATGTCCAGCGCGGCGAGGGCAAGGAGGCGGCGCGCGCGTCGATCCCCAAGGATATCCCCGAATTCGACCTCGACTGGGCGGTGAAGCTGCTCAACCTCCCGCGTACGATCGGCGACCATCCGGAGAGCGGCAAGCCGATCACCGCGTCGATCGGCCGCTATGGCCCCTATCTGGCGCATGACGGCAAGTACGCGCGACTCTCGTCGACGGCGGACGTGTTCGAGACCGGCATGAACGCCGCGGTAGTCAAGCTGGCCGAGGCTGCTGCGGGTGGCGGACGCGCACGCGGCGCGAGCCGCGAGCCGCTCAAGGTGTTTGGCGCGCATCCGGAGTCGGGCGCCGAGATCAAGCTGATGGAAGGGCGCTTCGGCCCCTATCTCACCGATGGTACGACCAATGCGACCCTGCCCAAGTCGGTCGATCAGGCGGCGCTGACGCTCGAGGAAGCGGTGCAGCTGATCGATGCGAAGGCGGCGGCGGGACCGGCCAAGAAGAAGGGGCGCAAGGCGCCGGCCAAGAAGCCCGCGGCGAAGAAAGCCCCCGCCAAGAAGGCGCCGGCCAAGAAAGCTGCTGCGAAGACGTAATGCCGGGCTTCCGCGCCTACGCGCCAGGGGATGCGGAAGCCTGTCTCGCGCTGTTCGACGCCAATTGTCCGCGCTTCTTCGTGCCCGAAGAACGCGCGGACTATGCGGCGTATCTGGAGCGGGTTGCGGGATATCGCGTGTGCGAAGCGGAAAGCGTCGTCCGCGGTGCGTTCGGGGTTGCGCCGGGCCTTCCCGGGCGGGCGCACCTCAACTGGATTCTCGTCGATCCGGCGGCCCAGCGCCTCGGGATCGGACGGGCGATGATGCAGGCTGCGATCGACGCGGCGCGCGACCTTGGCGCGTCAGGCCTCGATATCGCGGCGAGCCAGCATTAGGCGCCGTTCTTCGCACGCTTCGGTGCGCGCGAGCTGGCCCATGTCCCGGATGGCTGGGGACCCGGAATGCACCGGATCGATATGGCGCTGGAAATCAGCCCGGCAGAGTGATCACGCCGCGCGCAGCGTGGTCATCTGAAGCCAGGAGCGGGCGAGCTTTTGCGCTTCGATGATCTCGCGCGCGCTCATGTCCTCGGCCACTTCGGCACGCATGTACGGCGCGTGGGCGCTGCCCTTGAGCGCGGCGATGTTGAACCATTTATGCGCTTCGATCAGGTCGACATCGAGGCCGGCCGCGCCGCTCGAATAGACCATGCCCAGCTCATACGCCGCGTCTGCGCTTCCGCGCGCTGCGTCGGCCAGTCGGCTATCGATCAGGAATTGTGCGCTCTTAAGACTGTTGCCCATGACTTTGCCCCATTTTTGATCTGTATCCTCATGGGATGCAGCCTGCGGCAGTCATGGTAACCAAAGCGTTAACGCTGTTTTCGAGGGCGGTTCAGCTGCCTTCGACGGGGATGTTGTCGATCAGGCGCGTGCCGCCGATCCGGGCCGCGGCGAGCAGGCGGCGGGGCTTGCCCGCAACCGGTGCGCCGAGCGTTTCGGAATCAACCAGTTCGACATAGTCGACCTCGAATCCGGCCGTTTCGAGCGAGGCGCGCGCGGTCGTGAGCGCGGCATCCGCATCCTCGCCCTTCTCGATCGCCCTGGCGGCGACGCCCAGCGCCCGCGGCAGCGCCACCGCGGCGGCACGATCCTCGGGCATGAGGTAGACGTTGCGCGAAGAGAGGGCGAGGCCGTCATCGTCGCGCTGGGTGGGAACGCCGCGCACCTCGACGTCGAAATCGAGGTCGGCGACCATGCGGCGGATCACCGCGAGCTGCTGGAAATCCTTTTCCCCGAACAGCGCGATGTCGGGCTTCACCTGGTTGAACAGCTTGGCGACCACGGTCGCGACGCCATCGAAATGGCCGGGCCGGGTGGCGCCATCGAGCGGCTCGCTGACCCCGGAAACCGCGATATTGGTCGAATGACCCTCGGGATACATGACCTCGACCGGGGGCAGCCACAGCAGGTCCACTCCCGCGTCGCTCAGCAGGCGCGAATCGACCTGCTCCTTGCGCGGATATTTGGCGAGATCCTCGTTCGGCCCGAACTGTTTGGGGTTGACGAAGATCGAAACGACGACGCGATCCGCCGCCAGCTTCGCCTCGGCCACCAGCGCCATGTGGCCGGCGTGCAGCGCGCCCATCGTCGGCACGAATGCAACCCGCTCTGCGGCAGCACGGAATCCCGAAATGGCATTGCGAAGTTCGGGAAGCTGACGGACGGTTTGCACGCGAATGAGGCCTTGGATATGGACGGGAAGCGCGGCCTTCTATGGGGGGTAGGCCCGGGGATCAATCAAGGAAGTTCATTGGTGGGTGAAGCGTCGAACCCGTTGCATGTGATCGTCTTCGCCAACGAGAAGGGCGGGACGGGCAAGTCCACCACGGCCGTCCATACCGCGATCGCGCTGGCGGCGCGGGGCGCGCGGGTCAGCTGTCTCGACCTCGACCATCGCCAGCGGACCCTGGGTCGCTACCTCGACAACCGGCTCGAATCGATCAAGCGCAGCGGCCGCGAATTGCCGATGCCGCGCTACGAGACGCATGATGGCGAGAGCAACGACCTCTTCTCGGAATCGCTCGAGCGGCTGGGCACCGGCTGCGATTTCCTGATCATCGACACGCCAGGCCGCGACGTCAAGTTCGGGCGCATCGCGATCACCAATGCCGATACGCTGGTGACGCCGATGAACGACAGCTTCGTCGATTTCGACCTGATCGGGCATGTCGATCCCGACACGTTCAAGGTGGTCCGCCCCAGCTTCTATTCGGAGCTGATCTGGGATTCGCGCAAGCGCCGGGCCAAGGCGGATGGCGCGACGATCGACTGGGTCGTCCTGCGCAACCGCATGCAGCATATCGAAGCGCGCAACATGAAGCGTGTGTCGGAGGCGATCGACCAGCTCGCCAAGCGCGTCGGCTTCCGCGTCATCCCCGGCCTGTCCGAACGCGTGATCTATCGCGAGCTGTTCCCCAAGGGGCTGACGATGCTCGATGCGCGCGAATTCGGACAGATGGGTCTCGCCCATGTCGCCGCGCGCCAGGAATTGCGCGAGATGATGGCGGGTCTGGCGTTGCCCGAGACGGTCAGCACCGTCCCGGTCTTCGCATGAGGTCGCGGGCGTGATCTGGAAGCTTCTCGTCGCGGTTACGATCGGCTGGCTCGGCTGGCGGATGTGGCATGGCTGGGGGCGTCCCTTGCCCGGCACGCCCAAGCCGGCGCCGGTTCCCACCGCACCCCGCGGCCCCGACGCGGACGCGCGTGCGATCCTGGGCGTCGGGCCGGATGCGGGGCCGGAGGAAATCCGTGCCGCGCATCGCAAGCTGATCGCCAGCGTCCATCCCGACCGCGGCGGCTCGCCCGAGCTGACGCGTCAGGTCAATGCCGCGCGCGACAAGCTGCTTCCTAAAACTGGCGATTGAACTTTCCGCGCTGCTCGCGAATTGGGCGGTTACCGAATCAACCGGAGGCTCATGTGACGCACCGCTTCGACCCGACCTCGCTTCGCGAGTATGACATCCGCGGCATCGTCGGAAAGACGCTGGGGATCGAGGATGCGCGCGCGATCGGCCGCGGCTTCGCGACCCTGCTGCGCCGGTCCGGCGGGCATCGCGTGGCAGTTGGCCGCGATGGGCGGGTCTCCTCGCCCGCGCTCGAAGCGGCGCTGATCGAGGGTCTGAACGCATCGGGCTGCGATGTGGTGCGTGTCGGCATGGGGCCGACCCCGATGCTCTATTATGCTGAAGCGATCCTAGAAGTGGACGGCGGCATACAGATAACCGGCAGCCACAACCCCGGCGATTATAACGGGTTCAAGATGGTGTTTCAGCACCGCCCCTTTTTCGGCCAGGACATTCAGGAGATCGGCAAGCTTGCCGTCGCGGGCGACTGGGAGGTCGGTGAGGGGAGCGTCACCGACGCCGATATCCTCGACGACTATGTCGGTCGCCTGCTCGCAGGCTATTCGGGCGGCACGTTCCGTATCGGCTGGGATACCGGCAACGGCGCCGCCGGCCCGGTGATCGAGAAGCTGGTGAAGCTCCTGCCGGGTGAGCATCACACGCTTTTCACCGATGTGGACGGCAATTTTCCGAACCATCACCCCGATCCTACCGAAGAGAAGAATCTGGCTGACCTGCGGCGGCTGGTCGCGGAGAAGAATCTCGATTTCGGACTGGCTTTCGATGGCGACGGCGACCGGATCGGCGCGATCGACGGCGAAGGTCGCGTGATCTGGGGCGATCAGCTTCTGTCCATTCTGGCTGAACCCGTTCTCAAAAAGGCGCCCGGGGCGACGATCATCGCCGACGTGAAAGCCTCGCAGATGCTGTTCGACCGCGTCGCTGAGCTGGGCGGCCAGCCGCTGATGTGGAAGACCGGCCACAGCCTCGTGAAGACCAAGATGAAGGAAACCGCCTCCCCGCTCGCGGGTGAGATGAGCGGCCACATTTTCTTCGCGCAGGATTATTACGGCTTCGACGACGCGCAATACGCCGCGGTTCAGCTGATCAACGCCGTCCATCTGAGCGGCAGGTCGCTGACCGAGATTCGCGGTAACATGCCCGCCTTCGTCAACACCCCGGAAATGCGCTTCCAGGTCGATGAAAGCCGCAAGTTCGCTGTGATCGACGAGGTGCTGGAGCGGCTCAAGGCGGCGGGCGCCGATGTCAACGATACCGACGGCGCGCGCGTCAACACGCCCGATGGCTGGTGGCTGCTGCGCGCGTCGAATACGCAGGACGTGCTCGTCGCGCGCGCCGAGGCGCTGAGTCAGGAGGCCCTCGATCGCCTGCTCGCGCAGATCGACGCGCAGCTCGAGGCCAGCGGGCTGGTTCGCGGGCCTCAGGCCGCCCACTAAGGACTGCACCTTGAACGACGCGCTGCTGTTCGGCTGGCTCGCGGCGCGCTCGATCGCGCGCGGACTGCCGGCGCCGGTGGTGGATCGTGGCGGATTCCGGGTCGATACCGGAGGCGAGGTGGAAATCTGCCGCTGGGCATTCGCCCGGCCCGGTGAGGGGCTGGCCGAGCTGGGACGCACGCTCGATGCGCCGGGCTATTTCCTCAAGCTGTGCGGTGCTGGCGAGGATCTGCTCGCCGCGCTTCCCGCGAAGTGGCGGCTCCAGGGCGAGCCGGGCTATGTCATGCGCGGACCGCAGACCCCGCCGCCGCCGGTCACATTGCCGGCAGGCTATCGGCTGCAGCTTGACCGCGATGCGCGCGGCAGCCGCGTCGCGATCCTTGCGCCGGACGGCGCGCTCGCTGCGAGCGGCACTGCGGCCGAGACCGCAGGCGTGTTTGTCTATGACCGGATCATTACCGAGCCGGATCATCGCCGCCGGGGATTGGGTCGCGGGGTGATGGCGGCATTGCGTGAGACGCGAGTGGATCAGAAAACGACCGAATTGCTCGTCGCCACCGACGACGGCCGCGCGCTCTACACCACCTTGAACTGGACGGTACTCTCGACGTTCGCCACCGCAGAAATCCCGCCCGCCTGAGCGGCGTTTCGACTCGCTTTTCGGCGCACTACCTCCCACTTAGGCTGCCATGGCTACTGCCCCCCAGATCATCCGCGTCATCGATCTCGAAACCACGGGGGACAAGCCGCCAATGCATGCGGTGTGCGAGATCGGCTGGCAGGATGTCGCGCTGGGCGCGGACGGGCGGTGGGCGCTTCAGGGCGAGGGCGGTAGCCGGATGGTCAATCCCGGCCGTCCGATCCCGCCGCTTACCATGGCGATCCACCATATCCGCGACGAGGATGTCGCCGACGCGCCGTGGTGGCATGATGTGGCGCGCCCGATCCTCGATCCCTGGCCGCGCCGGGTGGCGCTGGCGGCGCACCGCGCAAGCTTCGAGGAGCAGTTCTGCACCCCGGCGCTAACCCGCGGCGCGGACTGGATCTGCACCTATAAATGCGCTTTGCGGCTGTGGAGCGACAGTCCGGGCTTCTCCAATCAATTCCTGCGCTATTACCGCATGCCGGAGGGGTTGGAGCATGAGCGCGGCCTGCCTGCGCACCGTGCCTTCCCCGATTCCTATGTCACCGCGCATCACCTGCGCGACATGCTCAACACGGTCAGCGTCGCGCAGCTGATCGAATGGTCGAAGCTGCCCGGACTGCTGCCGCGTGTTCGCTATGGCCCCGATCGCGGCAAGGAATGGAGCGAGATCGACGACGATTCGCTCGACGGCTTCCTGCAGGATCGCGATCCCGACATCCGCTATACCGCCGAGGTCGAGCTGGAACGGCGGCGCGGGCATGGGCGCGTGGCGCGACCGGATCGGCAACCCGCGCTGTTCTGACGCGCAGGCTGGACGCCGCGGCGTTCCTTATTAGTATGATTATATGTTCAAGCCTGCTCTGTGCGCGCTGGTCGCGCTCGTCCTGACATTGCCCATGCCCGCGGCCGCCGTTCCGCAGGAGGCGCGCTCGCCGGTGCTGAGCAGTGGCTTCACTTTTACCACAGCGCCCTATCCCGAGGTTCACGCCTCGACGATCGTCGAGACGCGCGCGGGGGCGATCCTCGCCGCGTGGTTCGGGGGCACGAAGGAGCGGAATCCCGACGTCGAGATCTACGTCGCGCGCCTCGCCGACGGAGCATGGCAACCGGCGGTGAGCGTTGCCACCGGCCTTCAGCCCGATGGCACCCGGCTGCCAACGTGGAACCCGGTGTTGTTCCAGCCGAAGAACGGCCCCCTGACCCTGTTCTACAAGGTCGGCCCCAGTCCGCGCGAATGGTGGGGGATGATGATGACCTCGCCTGACGACGGGCGGACATGGAGCAAGCCGCGTCGTCTGCCCGGCGGCATCCTTGGCCCGGTCAAGAACAAGCCGATCGAGCTTCCTGACGGCAGCTGGCTGTCACCTTCGAGCACCGAGAAGGAGGGCAACCACTGGACCCTTCACTTCGAGCGTAGCAGTGATGGGGGCAAGAGCTGGCAGGCGAGCGCTCCGGTCGAATCGCCCGAGGGGGTCGACGCGATCCAGCCGAGCATCCTGTTCCACAAGGACGGACAACTTCAGACGGTTGCCCGCACGCGTGAAGGCGTACTGGCCACGAGCTGGTCGAAGGATGGAGGGAAAAGCTGGTCGGTGCTGTCGGCGATCGACCTGCCCAATCCCAATTCGGGGACCGACGCCGTGACGCTCGCCGATGGGCGCCAGCTGATCGTCTACAACCACAGCGCACACAGCCTTGGCCGGCCGAGCAAAGGGTTCCGCTATCCGATCAACGTCGCGATTTCGGATGACGGGGTGCGCTGGCGCAAGGTGCTGACGCTGGAGAGTAAGCCGCTCGATGCGGGCTATGCCTATCCTGCGGTGATTCAGGCGCGCGACGGGCGCGTTCACATCACCTATACTTGGGATCGCAAACGCATCCGCCACCTCGTGCTCGATCCGGCGCGGCTGCCGAAGGGCGATTGGGCGGACAAGGATGCCGTGACCGGCGGCTAAGGGGCAGCCCCAGCCCCCGGCCACGGCGGCGTCGCGATCAATAAGAGATGCGCGTCGCCTTGATCTTGCGCTTGGCAAGATAGGTCTGGACGCTGTCGGCGCCGGCCAGATGCCCGGCGCCGACGGCGACGAACACCACACCGGGCTTGTCGAGCCGCGTCTGAATCCATTCGGCCCAGCGCGCATTGCGGTCGGCGAGCAGCACCTTGCCCACCTGCGGTGCGGCCTTGAGCCCTTCGTTCATCAATACGGCGAGTCCGTCGGCGTCACCCGCGCCCCATTCGGCAACCATCTTGTCCAGGACCGGTCCAGCCTCGGGCAGCTTCTCGACCGTCTCGATCAGAAACGCGATCTGGGATTCTTCGGAAAGCGAATCGAAGAAGCCGAATTGCTGCTCCATCGTCTCGAGACCGGCGATCGGCTTGTTCGCGGCCTTTGCCGCGGTGTGCAGCGCTTCTTCGACTCCGCTCTTGGGATCATAGCCAAGCCGCATCACCGACAGCATCGATATCTGGACCGCCGCCAGCCACGGGTCGAAGCGGTCGACCGCGGCTTGCGGCAGGCCGAGACCGGCGACCGCCTTGGTGAACGCCGCGCGCTTGTCGGCCGGCAGACGCTCGGTCAGCGTCGGTCCGGTTGCGTTGAAACCGTACTTCATGATCAACGGCTGAGCTGCGGCCGGATCGGGCATCACGCCGATTTCGGTGACGAGCTCGCCGCTCTCGTCGAACGCCTTCTTCACCGCTTCATCGAACCAGGAGAGGCCGGGGCGCAGGATGTGGATCGTACCGAAGAGGTAGATCGTGGTGTCCTCATCCTTGACCACCCACAAAGCGGGGTCGGCATCCTTGGTCTCGATTGCCGCGACTGGCGCCGGGGCCGCCTGCTGGGCGATCGCGCCGGGCGCGGCGAAGAGGAGCGCGAGCGCAGAACCCGCACGCAGGAACATATTGGTCATTCAGGCCTCCAGTTGATTGGGATTCGAAGGAAAGGGTTCAGGGCCGCAGTTTCTTGTAGCCATAGGCGAGCAGCATCACGGCCATCGTGACGACGAAGATCGTCTCGTGCTGCGGCTCGGGCACCAGTCCGCCGCGCCACCACAGATACCAGCTGGCATAGCCGCCGAGGTAGACGTTGAGCGCCATCGCCCCCGCCCATTGGTTGTCGCGCCGGTCGAGTTCGTCGGTCGCCAGATGGTAGCGCCAGCCGCCATAGCCGATCGAAACGAACAGGATCACTGACGCGGCGATCGCCCAGCCGGCCGGGATGCCTTCCATGAAGCCGCCGCCGTCCATTTCGAACATCGCGGAAAAGAAGCCGATCACCGCGCCCGCGCCCATCAGCGCGGCGATGATCAGCTGCAGCCGCCGCCTGCGCATCTTCGCCGCAACCAGACCGTCGCGGGGTTCAGGCTGCATCACCGTCTCCATCCTCGAAAATCTCCTCGATCGGCAGGCCGAACAGCCGTGCGATACGGAAGGCGAGCGGGAGCGAGGGATCGTACTTCCCCGTCTCAATCGCGTTCACCGCCTGTCGCGACACGCCGAGATGGCCGCCAAGCTCGGCCTGGCTCCAATTGCGTTCCGCGCGCAAGACTCGCAGCTTGTTCTGCATCCTGTGTCAGTTACCCGTGACGATTTGTCATCGATAGCTGACTATATGTCATGCACACATGACACATGTCAAGCGCCCCTGACACGGGGGATGGCTGTGACGAGCGCGGATACCAGGGTTCCGATGCAAAGCTGATAGGGGAAGGCGAGTCCGGTCGGGCCAAGGATGAAGGGCTGGAGCAGCAAGACCGTCACAAACCCGGCAGCAAGTCCGGCGATCACCGATGCGCTGTTGCCGCGCTGTGTGAACACCGCGACAAAGTACACGCCGAGCAACCCGGCATAGGCGAACACCATCACCTGGAGCGCGAATTCGAGCAGCGGCATGTCGGTGTAGCGCTGCCAGTAGAAACTCAGCACCGCCATCGCGAACATGGCGACGCCGACGATCGCCATCCCCCATCTGCCGGCGTGCACATAATGTTTGGCGTCGGCGACATGCCGCCGCTCGCGCCACGGTTTGTAGAAGTCGCTGATCATCACCGACGACATGGCGTTGAGCGCCGAGTTGGTGGTCGCGACGGCCGCTGCGGTGACACCGATCGTGACCAGCCCACGCAGCCCCGGCGGCACCTGTGTCAGGATATAATGGACAAACACCGTGATCTTCTCACCGGCAAAGCTCGTCGCCGCCTGATTGTCGGCGCCCATCAGATCGGGGCGATTGTAAAAGACGTAGAGCAGCAGCCCGATGGTGACGAACATCGCGATCAGCGGGATGCTGGCGAGCTGCGAGTAGATCAGCCCGCGCGCGCCGGTCTTCGCGTCCGGGCTGGCGAGCAGCCGCTGGGTCGTGTCCTGATCGAGCCCGGCATTGGCGACGTTGAGCAGGAACAGACCGGTGAAGATCGCCAATACGGTGAAGGGCTTCGACAGATCGGTCGAGAAGTCGAGCAGCCGCAGCTTGTTCACCCCCTCGGGCGTCATGTGGAGCGCGTCGAACAGTTCGCCGTTGGTGACGGGGATCGACAGGCGCAGGAAGATCAGCACCGCAACCGCTGACCCGGTATAGATCACGAACTGGATGAGGTCGTTCCAGATCACCGACTTCAAACCGCCGTGGAAGGTGAAGAGGAAGCTCACCAGCATCACTGCGGCGGCGGACAGGATGATCGCCTGCGCGTCGATGCTGCCGAACGCAACCATCGCGATCGCGATTGCGGCCAGATAGACGCGCGCGCCGCCTGCGAGCACCCGGCCGATCAGGAACATGCCGCCCGCCCAATGCTTGGCGCGCGCGTCGAACCGGGCTTCGAGCAGCTCGTACACCGTCGTTGCGCGCATCGCGTAGAAGCGCGGGATCAGCACATGCGCGACGAAGAACGCCGCCAGCACCGGCGCGATCACTGCGCCGAGATAGCTATAGTCGCCGCGATAGCCCTGATCGGGCGCACCGAGGAAGGTCGCCGCGGACTGCGTCGCGGACAGCACCGATACCGCCGCCAGCCATGCCGGAACGGTCCGCCCGGCGAGGAAATAGTCGCGCGCGTCATCCGCCTTGAAGCGCGAGAACAGCCAGCCGCCGATCAGCAGCACCAGCACGTATAGTCCGACCACTAGCCAGTCGAGCGGAGCGAATTGCGGGTTCATTCCAAGGGTGTAGCAGAGCTTTTCGCGCCGTCATCCGGCAACTGCACCGGAACGACTCCCGCGCTCGCGCTTTGAATCGGCCACGCAACGATGGGAATCATCCACATGGCCGCACGCGCCTATTGGCAGGGGCAGATTCGCCTCGCGCTCGTTTCGATCCCGGTTGAGATCTACACCGCGACCAAATCGGGCGCGCAAATCGCCTTCCATCAGGTCCACGAACCTTCGGGCAAGCGGATCAAGTACGAGAAGGTCGTACCTGGCATCGGCCCGGTCGACACCGATGAGATCATGAAGGGGTTCGAGTATGAGAAGGGCGAATATGTCCTGCTCGACCCCGAGGAAATCGAGGCGGTCAAACTCGAGTCAAAGAAGACGCTCGAGCTGACCCAGTTCGTCGATGCCGACGAGATCGACGTACTCTATTACGAGAAGCCCTATTTCGTGGTCCCCGCCGATGACCTCGCCGAGGAAGCCTTCGTCGTGCTGCGCGAGGCGCTGAAGCGCACGCGGAAAGTCGGCCTCGGTCAGCTGGCGATGCGCGGGCGTGAATATGTCGTCAGCCTGAAGCCGTGCGGCCGCGGCATGGTGCTCGAGACGCTCCGCTATGCCGACGAGGTCAACAAGGCGCAGGGCTATTTCCGCGACATCCCCGATCTCGAACCTGATGCCGAGCTGCTGGGCCTTGCCGAATCGCTGATCGAGAAGAAGGCGGGCAAGTTCGACCCCAAGGTCTTCCACAACCGCTATGTCGATGCGCTTCGGAAGCTGATCGAACGCAAGAAGAAGCAGAAGGGCAACCGTCTGATCATCGAGGACAAGGAAGCGCCGGACAAGCGCGGCTCGAACGTCGTCGACCTGATGGCAGCACTCAAGAAGAGCCTCGAAAAGCCGGGCGCCGCGAAGAAGCCGGCGGCCGCGAAAGCCACGCGCAAGGCGCCCGCGCGCAAGCGGGCCTGAGCCATGGAGCTCAACCCACCCCTCACGTTCGCGGCGCTCGGCTGGGACCCCTGGCTGCGGCTGGGCGGTGCGATGCTCGCAGGGCTGCTGCTCGGCATCGATCGCGAAGTGCGCGATCATCCTGCCGGGATGCGGACCCACGCGATCATGTGTTTCGCGGCGGCGTTGATCACTGTGTCTTCGCTCGCGCTCTACTACCAGCTCGGCGGGGTGGAGTCGCAGGCCGATCCGCTGCGCGTGATCGAGGGAACCGCCGCGATGGCCGGGGTCATCGGCGGCGCGCTGATCGTGTTCTCCAAAGGCAAGGTGAAGAACCTCACCACCGCGGCGCATATCTGGCTGGCGGCGTCGATCGGGATCGCGTTTGGCGCGGGCCTCTACCCGCTCGCGATCATCGGCACCGTGGTGGCGGTGACCCTGCTCTCGGTATTCGACTGGGTCGAGCGCAAGGCGTTCGACAAGGATGAGGCCGGCAATGGCGAAAGCTGAGCGTTCCGATCCGCTCGCCAGATACAATGCGATGCGCGACTTTGCGAAGACCGCCGAACCCAAAGGCGAGATCGCGAAGGGCAAGGGCCGCAAGTTCATCGTCCAGAAGCACGACGCGACCCGTCTCCACTGGGATTTCCGGCTTGAGCTGGACGGCGTTCTCAAGAGCTGGGCGGTGACGCGCGGCCCCAGCCTCGACCCCGCCGAGAAGCGGCTGGCGGTGCGGACCGAGGATCATCCCATGTCCTATGCGCGCTTCGAGGGGACGATCCCCAAGGGAGAATATGGCGGCGGCACGGTGATGCTGTGGGACGAGGGCGAATGGGCGCCGATCGCCGGCAAGAGCGCAAAGGATCTGGACAAGGGGCATCTCCACTTCAGGCTCGCGGGTGAGCGGATGAAGGGCGAATGGTTGCTGATCCGCCTGCGTCCGCGCGGCAATGAGAAGCGCGAGAACTGGCTGCTGCGCAAGATCGAGGACCGCGATGCCGGGGCGACCGACGCATTGGTCGAGACCGGCCTGACCAGCATCAAAACCGGGCGCACGATGCAGGAGATCGCCGAGGGCGTGCGTGCGCAAAAGCAGCCGGGGCAGAAGGCGGCAAAGGCGGAGACTGGCGCGCGGCTTCCCAAATTCCGTAGCCCGCAACTCGCGACACTGGTGGAGTCCGTGCCTGCCGGAAATCGCTGGCTGCATGAGATGAAATATGACGGCTACCGCACGCTGATCGCGCTCGGGAAGGGCGGGCCGAAGCTCTACACGCGCACCGGGCTCGACTGGACCGACAAATTCCCCGGCCTCGCTGAGGCCGCGCGCTCGATTGCGGTGGGATCGGCGCTGATTGACGGAGAGGTCGTCGCGTTCAAGGGCGAGAAGACCGATTTCTCGATGCTGCAGGACGCGATCTCGACCGGCGGCGAGGGGCTGAGCTATTTCGCCTTCGACCTGCTCGAACTCGACGGCAAGGACCTGTCCCGGCTGCCGCAGATCGAGCGCAAGGAGACGCTGCGCGCGCTGGTCGCCGGTGCCGACGAACGCATCCTCTTTTCCGAGCATGTGCTGGGTGCGGGCGAGAAGCTCTACGATGCGATGTGCGCCGCGGGGCATGAGGGCGTGGTCTCGAAACGCGCCGATGCGCCCTATCGCGGCACGCGCACCAAAAGCTGGCTCAAGATCAAATGCACGCGGCGGCAGGAGTTCGTGATTGTCGGCTGGATTGAAAGCAGTGCGAAGGGGCGCGGGTTCCGATCGCTGCTGCTCGGGCTGAACGAGGATGGCAAGCTGCGCTACGCCGGCAAGGTCGGGACGGGGTTCGATACCGCGACCAGCCACGCTTTGCGCGACCAGTTCGACCGGATCGCACGCAAGACGCCGCCGGTCGAAGTGCCGCGCGAGGCCGCGCGCGGGGCGCATTGGGTGACGCCGAAACTGGTGGCGGATGTGGCCTTTGCCGAGTTCACCGCCGAGAATGTGGTCCGCCACGCGAGTTTTCTCGGCCTGCGCGAGGACAAGCCGGCCCGCGACGTGCAAGCTGAGGAGGCCGCACCCATGCCTGAAGCGCCTGAGATGGATGTGAAGATCAGCAGCCGTGACCGGGTGATCTTCCCCGACGCGAAGATCACCAAGGGCGATCTCGCTGACTATTATGCCGCGGTAGCACCAATCCTGCTCCCCTGGGCCGCCGACCGCCCGATCAGCCTGGTGCGCTGTCCGCAGGGGCGGGCTAAACAATGCTTCTTCCAGAAGCACGACGCGGGCAGCTTCGGCGCGCATGTCCACCACATCGACATCCGCGAGAAGGACGGTTCGGTCGAGCCGTACCTCTATGTGTCCGATGCCGCCGGGTTACTGGCGTGCGTGCAGATGGGGACGATCGAATTCCACGGATGGGGCAGCCGCGTCGCCGATGTCGAAAAGCCCGATCGTGTCGTGTTCGACCTCGATCCCGATGAGGGCCTGGATTTCGAAATGGTCAAGAAGGCGGCGGCGGACCTCAAACAGCATCTCGCCGATCTCGGCCTCACCAGTTTCGCGATGCTGTCCGGGGGCAAGGGCGTGCATGTCGTGGTACCGCTGAGGCCTGAGGCAGAATGGCCGGCGGTCAAATCCTTCGCCGAACGCTTTTCGCGCGCACTGGCGCAGGCCGAGCCGGAGCGGTTCACCGCCAACCTCAAAAAGGCCGAGCGCAAGGGCCGCATCTTCATCGACTATCTGCGCAACCAGCGCGGCAGCACCGCGGTGTTGCCCTATGTCGCGCGGGCGCGGCCGGGCGCGCCGGTGGCGGTGCCGGTCGGCTGGACCGAGTTGCGCGCGATCGACACCCCCCAGACGTTCAGCGTGCGCGATGCTGCCGTGCTGATCGAACGCGCCGACAGCCGCGCACTCAGGGGATGGGGGCAAGCGCATCAGGTGTTGCCCGACATCTGATCTTCATTGCGCTGCGATATCATTGGCTTCACAACGCGCGGCGGAAAGGGGCGGTGAATTTGGCAAGCGCTGCAACGACATCCGGGAAGGATGCGGCGACGATCGCCGCGCGCTGGATGGCGGACTATCGCGCCGCGACTCCCGCCACCGACATGCTCTACGCCGCCGGCCGCGACGATCCTGCATGGACCGCGCTGTTCGAGGAGCTCGCCGGGCGGTCGGGCGATGATCTTGCCAGCGCGCGCGAACGGGCGCAGCGCCATGCCGAGGATATCGGCACCGGCTTTCGGATCGCGGGTGAGGGCGAAGAGCGCCCCTGGCCGCTGTCGCCCGTGCCGCTGCTGATCGCGCGCGCAGAATGGGACGGGATTGCCGCAGGCGTGGCGCAGCGCGCCGACCTGCTCGAAGCGGTGCTCGCCGATTGCTATGGCGACCAGAAGCTGGTGTCGGGCGGCAATATCCCCGCTGCGCTGGTGACGGGCAGCCCCAATTTCCTGCGCCCGATGATGGGGCTGATCCCGCCGGGCGGCTATCACCTCAATTTCGTCGCGGTCGATCTGTGCCGGGGACCCGCCGGCGAGTGGCGCGTGCTCGCCGATCAGCTCCGCGCGCCGGTGGGAGCGGGCTATGCGCTCGAGAACCGCCTCGCGATGTCGCGGATGCTGGGCGGGCTGCAGACCCGGCTCAATATCGAGCGGCACGCGCCGTTCTTCGCGGCGTTCCGCGACGGACTGGCGGCGCGTTGCCGTCGGGCCGAGCCGCGGATCGTGTTGCTGACCCCCGGTCGGTTCACGCCAAGCTATGCCGAGCAGGCGCATCTGGCGCGCTATCTCGGCTTTCCGCTGGTCGAGGGCGGCGACCTCGCCGTGCTCGATGACCGCGTCTATCTTCGCACCATTGCGGGTTTCAAGCGAGTCGATGCGCTGTGGCACCGCGTCGATCCGCGGCTGATCGACCCACTTGCCTTTGATTCCCACTCCGGCGTCGGTGTGGCGGGGCTGGTCGATGCGATGGCGGCGGATGCGGTTGTGGTGACCAACTCGCCGGGTGCCGGGATGCTCGAGGCGCCGGCCTTCGCTGCGTTCCTGCCGCGGTTGTGCACCCGGCTGACGGGGGAACAGCTCAGGCTCGCCAATATCGCGACCTGGTGGTGCGGACAGTCGCGCGAGCGCGATGAGGTCGCGGGCGATCTCGACAATATGCTGGTCGCGCCGGCGTTTGGCGTCGCGACAAGCGTGCTGGCGGATGGGGTGGCGGTGCTGGGGTCGGACATGCCGGCAGCGCAACGTGCGGCGCTGCTAGCGGATTTCGAACGGCGCCCGCAGGATTATGTCGGGCGCGAGGTGGTCCGCCTCTCGACCATGCCGGTGGTGGGTGACACGGGGTTGGTCGCGCGCCCGTTTACGCTGCGCGTGTTCGCGGCGCGGCGGCCCGATGGCAGCTGGCATGTCCTGCCCGGCGGCTTTGCGCAGATCGGCGAGCATGCCGACGAACGCGCCGCAGTGATGGGCGAAGGAAGCTGGTCGGCGGACGTCGCGATCTATGGTCCCGAACCGGTTGCGCCGGCGACCTTGCTGGCGTCCGACGATACCACCCAGCTGCGCCGCAACCCGGGGACGCTGCCCAGCCGCGTCGCCGACAATCTCTTCTGGCTCGGCCGCTATCTCGAACGGGGTGAGGCGTTGCTCGGGCTGATCCGCTCGCTGCTCGGCCATTCGATAAGCGCGGATACCGGCGCGGCGCTGTCGGCGGAGACGGTGCGGCAGCTCGTTGACCTGGTCGTGCAGGCAGGGGCGGCACCGGTGCCGCCAAGCCTCAACCGCGCCGATCTCAGCCATTTCGCACGCAGTGCGAAAT
>Ga0247823_10002086_pt1 | contig 16540 bp, 14 predicted proteins | sample 13C_PalmiticAcid_2_FD_192426 | JGI IMG/M metagenome (GOLD analysis project Ga0247823, IMG submission 192426) | Soil microbial communities from agricultural site in Penn Yan, New York, United States - 13C_PalmiticAcid_Day30 | ecosystem: Environmental > Terrestrial > Soil > Agricultural land...
GTCCAACTTCCCCCTCCCCACCCTCTCCAAGACCCTCGCCGCCCTCCGCGACGACCTCCTCAACGGCAAAGGGTTCATCCTCTTCAAAAACTTCCCCGCACAGCTCTGGTCCCCGCACAAGACCGCCGTCGCCTACATGGGGCTGGGCACGTACCTGGGCTACTTCATCTCGCAGAACGGCCGGGGCCACGTCCTGGGCCACGTCAAGGACGTCGGCGACGACCCGACGCAGATCCACAGCGTGCGCATCTACCGCACCGCCGCGCGGCAGTTCTTCCACGCCGACGACGGCGACGTCGTGGGGCTGCTGTGCGTGCACCGCGCGCAGGAGGGCGGCGAGAGCGACATTGTGAGCGTGCACAATGTGTGGAACGTGCTGCAGAGGGAGTATCCGGACGTGGCGGAGCTGCTGACAAGGCCGGTGTGGTATTTTGACCGCAAGGGGGAGGTGTCGGAGGGGCAGGAGGAGTGGATCCGCCAGCCGGTGGTGTATCTGGAGAACGGCGGGAAGGGGAGGGTGTACTGCAAGTGGGATCCGTACTATGTGCGCAGCCTGACAAGGTTCTCGGAGCGCGGCATGGTGCCGCCGCTGAGCGAGGAGCAGAAGCGGGCCATGGAGGTTCTCGAGGCCGTGTGCCAGCGCGAGGCGCTGCATATGGTGCTGGAGGTGGGGGATATCCAGTTTGTGAGCAACGCGCATTTGTTGCATGCGAGGACAGAGTATAAGGGTGAGTGGTGGTGTTTTCTGAGGTGTGGTTGAGGCATGGTGCTAACACATGTTGCAGACTTTGCTCCTCCTGCACCACGGCGTCATCTCCTCCGGTTGTGGCTGGCGACGCCGGAAGGCGAGGGAGGCTGGGCGTTGCCCATGCCGGACAGCCACGAGAAGAAGCGTGGTGGTGTGCAGGTCAACGACACGGCGCCCAGGGCACCTTTGGATGCCGAGTAGGTGTTTGATATGTTTGTTTCAGCATATATACCTTGGGATACGGAAAATGAATGATGACAGCCTGGTCTCGGGCATACTGTTTACGACCGAGATGATTTGGGTGGTAGCTGTTTGCGGGAGAGGCCCCAGGGCTGGTCATGCACTGCACTGGATATGGTTCACTTGTAAGGTATTCTAAACTTCTAAACGAATCGTTACTTTCTGCTCTATCCCACCCATCGATGACTTGGTCCCGAGTACACACACAGGGTGGATGTCGCGGGACGGCCCATGACGCCCCTGAATATGCCAGAGAAGCTGCCAAGGATTCCATCGAAGTTCCAAGCGAATTCAAAGACAAGAGACTCCTCATCGATACAGGCTAAACTATGGAATCAATCCACAGCCGATGAACGAGCAATCACGACCCGTCTTCTAGAACTCTTCTCCTTCACATGACGAAGACAAGAATGTCAATCAACACCGCCAAACCGGGAGAATGGCATTCTAGATTAGCCCAGCCGGGTCATCCAAACCAATCAGCAAGAGCTCTGGAAACTATGGCAACAACGGCCCTGTTGTGCGGGGTCTGACCCGGCAGGTAATTCGGGAGGAGAAATACAATATATTGCCTAGAAGCCTCGTCGAGCTTCGGCAGTTGACATGAAGTGGTGAGAACTCTATGCCACCCTCCCGACGCCACACCGTCTGCTGCACGAAACAACGATCCGGGCCAAGATCCACATCATATGCATCGCTATCAAGAGATTGATTATTCCACGGTCCCGCGTCCCCACCCGGTTACAAGCTGATAAGCACTCAGGGGTAGATTTGCATGTTGTCCAGAGCAATGTCTACAGGCGTGGGTTATCCGCAGTGGGTATATATACTCCGAAGTGCCCTTCCCTCCTGCGATCACATGCCGCCGTGATCGTCGTTCCTCTGTCCGTAAGCACACTTCGACGCCCAAGGGTCGTACTCACGCCTGACACCGGCACTACAAGGCCCCGGAGGACACACCAGCAGACAGGATGCATCTCAACTCACTCACAGCGCTCGCGCTGGTGGCTCCGGCTTCAGCCCTGCTCCGGTTCGGCTGCTCGCAGCTGGTCGTTGAGCGTCTCGACCCGCTGGTCAACCCCGGCTCGAACCCGTCTCCGCATCTTCACCAAATCATTGGCGGTGTAAGTCTGAACAATCCACAACCAAAGAGCGCAAGGATGGGGCGACGGCGGAGACTAACGGAATGGAAGAATGCATTTAACTTGACCATGGACGCCGAAAGCGGCGACATCGCCGAGAAGGCCACCTGCACAACCTGCCAGTTCAGCGAGGACTTCTCCAACTACTGGACGGCGGTCCTCTTCTTCAAGGCGCGCAACGGCACCGTGCACCGCGTGCCGCAGAAGCCCAACGTCGGGTTCGAGGGCCAGACGGGTGGCATGACCGTCTACTACATGCAAGACGGGCTGGCCAACTACCAGCAGACGTCCAAGGTCACGGCCTTCAAGACGGGCTTCCGCATGCTCATCGGCGAGGCGTCCAACCGCGACAGGGCGGGGTCGAACCGGTTCCGGCAGATCACGTACACGTGCCTCAAGGACATGGGCACGCGGTTCCCCGAGACGGTGCACTTCCCCAAGGAGCCGTGCCCCGCGGGCATCATGGCCAACGTCCGGTTCCCGACGTGCTGGGACGGCAAGAACCTCGACAGCCCCGATCACATGTCGCATCTGTCGTACCCGGAGACGGGCACGTTCGAGAGCGGGGGGCCGTGCCCGGCGTCGCACCCCGTGCGCGTGCCGCAGCTGATGTACGAGACGATTTGGGACACGAATCAGTTTAACGACAAGGAGCTGTGGCCCGAGGATGGGTCGCAGCCGTTTGTGTGGTCGATGGATGACACGTGAGTCCAGGAGCGATGAGGGAGGGGGGGGACGGATCAGGACACCGGGGACTGACTTGCCTCGCAGCACCGGCTTCGGCTCGCACGGCGACTACATGTTCGGCTGGAAGGGCGACTCGCTGCAGCGCGCCATGGACTCGCCGTGCTACGTCAACTGCCCGACGCTCAAGACGCAGAGCATCTCGGAGATGAACAAGTGCGCCGTGCCGAACACGGTGGACGAGAACTTTGATGGCTGTGAGTGATCATAACTCCGAAGGGAGCTGACCTGAGGCTGACACGGTGTGACAGGGCTCAAGGTTTTGCCCGGGTCTCCGAGGGGCATGAAGGCTTGATCTGTTGGCGGAGAAAGGGGGTTATACGATACGTAGAGAGGAGATTTTGGATGCCTCAAACCATGCCCGTGGCACCAACAGATGCCGAGACCGAGACATTCCAGTTGACAGGCGGTCAAGACTGGCCTCGACCGTTGAACCCGCGCAAAATCAGAATTGTGTCTGTTGTGTTTGTGTTTCTTGTTTCAGGGTCTTCGACCCTCCATTTTCGACATCAACTGCCCCGAGGCTCCGACATGCAAGACCGGATTTGTGCGTTTGGCTCTGCGTAACGGCGGCGCCTGTTCTCGAAGCAGGCCGTGGTGCCCAGTTGTCAAAACGTGGCAATGGGTTGCTTGCTGCGTGCACCCGAAGAAAATCTGGCGAGCGTGGTCAAGTCGGCTCGGTCGGCTTCCACTTGCAAGAACACAAACTGGAAAAGATGGAGGCGCAAGAAGATCGTTGGAGAGATGACAGCATCCCCTGGAATTGGCCAATTACAGCGCTGTTCTGCTTCCAATCAGGGCAGGAGAAGGAGCGGGATCCACCGCTAACATCACAGGCACCAGTCCGTCCCCGGCAAATGAGCTGCAGCCTGGAAGCTTCCCCGCCCCAGCCACACTTTGTTCCGTGCAAACAATTCATGCGTCATGCCTCCTCCCCACTCCAACGTTGCAACAGCGGTGTCTTTGCTGCGTTGAAGCGACGTCGGCCAGGGCAACACCCAGGAATACGAGATATTGATGGCGAAAATAAAGAGGGAACCAGCCGGTTGGTGGCATTGCAGCGGCAGGTAGGCCCTTTCTGTGTGCGCTCGGCCTGACCGCTCCCAACCACCTGACGTTGAACCGTCCCTTCGTCCAATTCCTCGGACCCAATTCGCCCGGTTCGGTCGAGGCCGTTTGTGTCGCCGTCCCACCGTCCACCAGTGCAACGGGCCTCACGATATGATCTGCAGATGCCGCACAGCCCGGGACACCGGCGGGGTTAGCGACTGGCTCCCTCCAGGCCTCCACTGCGCAACCCTCATCGCGTGGTTGGCGCAGCACAACATACCGCCCTCAATTCAAGTGTGATTGCTCCGGCTGTGAGCTGACGGGTGGCGGCTTGACCGGGACCGTGTGTAAATGAATACTTTGCCTCGGGATCTGGCTCGCGGGATCCAGGCCGCCTCCAAAAGCAACAAGTGGATTAAAAAGGGTCCAACTGCCCGGTTGACTGTCTCATTCGGAGAGGATCTGCACCCGACGATCTGCATATCTTGACGCCATCATTTCCTCTATCCCTTCCAACTCTCACTCTCCAAGACCTTCACATTCACGCTCATCAGCAATCCACCAACACCAAAAATCGTCAAGATGCACTGCCGCACGCCCTTCACCCTCCTCCCCCTCCTCGGCCTCACGGCGACCGCCTCACCAATCTTCACCCGCGGTGCCGAGGTCACTGAAGCCACCAGCTGCTCAGACATCTCCTTCAAGACCATGTCCTGGACGGCCCGCAACTTTGACTTCCACGCCTCGTACATCTTCACCACCCCGGCGCACCAGAACTCGTGGGGCTACGCGTCATTCGACCTGTTCAACCCGGCCGACCAGAGCACCACCCACTGCGAGGCGGCGAGCAACCAGCTCAGCGACTTCTTCTACGGTACCGTCCAGTACAAGTGCAACGACACCCGCACCAGCTTCGATTTCAACCGCGCCTCGAACCAGCTGCGCGTCAAGCAGAGCTGGGTGTGCACCGACCAGGACCCGCAGTATCCGTGAGTTTTCCTCCTGACATGGCATGTTTTGGGTCGGCTGGCTGACGGGTGAACCACTAGCATCACGTTCACTGGGCGCGGCGATGCGAACCTCACGCTCGAGTGCACCGACACGACGTGGCAGAACCCGGACTGGAGCATCGGCCAGGTCTATTCCAGTCGCGACGTCAAGTGCGCGCCCGTCGAGAGCGAGATCAAGCCGACGGAGCTGAGTGCCATTGCGTAAGATGCCGGCGGTCTGGTCTGGGCTGGGTTTGATGAGTATATGATGTTGATGACGGCTTGACGCGTGAAATAGGACCCAATAGGTGTACATGATGGCATGATAGACGCTTGGAGAGTAATTTGGGTGACCCGGGGTGATAGATGAGAGGGAAGAAGCGAGGTAGATGCCTACCTTCATAATGCAGGAACTTAAAACGATAGCTCCACTGGTGCTCTCCTGGGAAAGAGTGCAAAAATGAAACCTGAATGCAATTCTGAACCTGCCATTGCTCCTGGAGGTCCCGTGCTTCAGGCGAGAGGTACCATCTAAACTAACGGTACGAACAGTATCTCTGTCACAGATTCGTTGTGTTGGTTCCCTACCTTTAGGTATAATACTACAGTTGTTGTGTGGATCGTCTTCGTGCTGAGATAGCTACATATGGAATCGCTTGCAAACTATTAAACTTTCCCGTAACCCGAATCGGGTTTAAATAAGATCCCATAGATGAACCAAATGCCTCTAGCCGCCGTTGAGAATGATGGCTCTTCTGGTGGGTCTCATTGACATACGCAGCCTGGAGACTTCTGCCCCGTCGTCAAACTCTGGAATAGCCAACACGACAATTCTTCATGAAGATTTCGTGTCCAAGGCCAAAGTTCCCCATCAAAGTTTAATTATTGGTGTAAGCCTACGGCGACCTGTTCACCACAGTGATAATTGCACGCTGAGGGCATCAAGTTACAATCTTGAGTGTGCCCCTGTTGTGGGGGAGGTAGGGTACACGGAACTTTGCCAAGGGGATTGCCACAAACACCCATGTGCTGCCCAGGCTGGCTCAGGAATTCATATGGTATAAATCCAGGGTGCCCTACGCATACATAAACCATTGGATTTAAGACACTCATTACACGCTCCCAACTTGGGTTGGTGCATGTAACAGAAGTGAACCCCTCTCCGTCACTGCCCCCCCAAAATCAACATTTCTTAGCAGGTGGTCTTCCCATTAGGCTGGAAGTTGCCCTTCTGGTACTCGCCGCCGACATCGCCCAGGCACTCGGCTGTCCCAGTTGTCAGTCGACGCGTCTTGGCTTTTGTTAACAACAGTTAGAGAGCACAACTCACCGACAGTAACGAGCCTCAGCTTGTTCTCCTTGGCCCAGTTGATCAGCCACGGGGTGAGCTCGTGCACCGTCGAGTTATACGGCTCGTGCATGAGGGGGATGTGGCCGTTGCCGCCGGCGCCGGCCGCCAGGAAGACGGCCTCGCTCTGCGCGGGCGTGTTGTTGTTCCAGTCGCCCGAGTCGACGTCGTCGGTGATGACCTTGTAGCCCATCGCCTTGAGCACGGGGAGCGTCTGGCCCGCCGTGTCGAGGTACGGCGGCCGCATGTAGGCCGGCTTCTTCCCGATGAGGTTGACGAGGGCGTCCTCGACCTGCGTCATCTCGGAGCGGATCCCGTCCTCGGTCAGGCCGCTGAGAGCGGGGTGGGTCCTGGGTTGTGTGTGTGAGTGTCTTTGTTTGTGAGACCGTAGAGTGTCAGGTGTGAGTGCTCACCATGTGTGCGAAGCGATCTGGTGGCCCGAGGCGTACGCCTTCTTGACCGCAGCGGCCTGGCCGTAGATGCACCCGTACAGCGTGCCCGTCCAGAAGAAGGTGGCCTTGGCGCCGGCCGCGTCCAGGATGTCGACCAACTCGGACGTGTAGATATACGGGCCGTCGTCGTAGGCGAGGGCGAGCATCCCGGGCTTGCTGCACTGCTGGATCACCACGCCGGGGTGCGGCCCCTTGGTGCAGGCAGCGGCGGCGCCCGACGCCATGAGGAGGCCGGCAAGAACAGTTTCGGCGAGCATCTTGTACGTTGACGGTGGCGTCTTGGTGTGGTGGAGTGGGAATCGAAGAGACAGACGTGGTAGGGAGCAGAGATTCCTTGGCCCTCAACTAACTAAATATACATCTCTCGGAGTCTCGAGCCCGCTAAGACATGACCACTTCCTCACCACATCCGGGAAGACGCGCATCCTTCGACGCCGTGACCCCCGGGGGAGCCCGGATGGTGGGTACACGCAGCCGGGGGAGCGGACTTGAATGAAACTGATTCCTGGGCTTGGGACTCGTTACCAAGAGATTTGGTGGGATTTGGCGCGAGAATGTGGAACCAGCTGCGGGTGCCCTGGGATACCCGCGACAAATATGGCTAGCAGGCGCAAGCGTCGGCTTTGGCCGTGTTCGAACAAATTAGCCTAGGAAATCACCCTCAACATTTAGCCGCCCGCTGGCACCTGGTTGGACCGCTACTTCGGTGCCTCCCGTCTCGATTTCCTTACAGCGATCCAGTGGGGGAACGCTTGTCAGACCACGGGTTGATGCGGCCCATAATTAGATGGAAACCGGGAACCCGGAACCCATGGGGAACAAGGGACCAGCACACAAAGAAAGTTGCTACCGAATACACTCCTCCTCAGGGATCCACTCCTCCTCGTCGAAAGGTGGGCCATAGAGGTCGTTCTCCATGAACGCGTCCACCGCTTCCAGATCGGGCTCCCACTTCCGCCAGTCGTACCGACGAGGGTCAGTTCCGCAGCCATCGTTTTCCCTTTTATCGCGGACACACGCATCCAATTCATCAGGCCAGTCCACTTCATCCCATCGGTCTCGTGCCCCCAAATCAATGATACAATCCTGCAAGTCGCAGGGATCACTGTACCTCTGCTTCCAGAGCTCCTTTTCGTCGATGCGTTCCAGGGACGGATGGGGCATTGTCCATGCGCGGCTGAAGTCGATGAGTTTTCCGCCGATATAGTTACTAGTGGTAATGTCTCTGACGAGGATTCCAAGGCGATGGAGATCTTCCAAGTCGCGACATAGCTGGTCAACGTGTTGAGGCCCGAAATGAATCTCGTCAGTTGCCAAGTCCTTGACACTGGCGTGGACGGGGCGGTCGCGCGCTAAGGGCTCGAGCAGCCGACCGAAGAGGTCGTCGTCAGTGTCCGGGTCATAAAACTCGTTTGGCATAGTTCGTTTGGCAACCTCAACTTCCTGCTCCGGGGTAAGCAAGAGGTAGCCATGGGCCCGGACGGCCAGCTCTTCGCGGCGCTCCTCGTGCAGCCGACCATACACGCGACACTCGCAGTTGAAGGGGTCGAAATAGTCGAGGTAGAGCTGGGGGGTTTTTAGCGGACGGTTGAGGTGGCTTCCTACAGTTCGCCGCAAATGGTGATGCGAGTTGAACCGGAACTGATTGACGCGAATGTCAGTTTTTGCTCCCGGGCCTTGCGAGCAAGTGAGTATTTCTTGGTGGGAGCTCTTTACCATTTTGAGTGCGTAGTAGGGCTCCCTCCCATCTATTCGGACCTTCCAAACAAAAGAATCCATGTCCTCTCCCGGGTCGCCGAGCTCCTCAATGAACTCAATGTCGGCGTACCCAGTCAGCGTGAACGGTGCAAGTGTCGGCCCGGGGCGCTGAGGGAGAGGGCTCGGAGTGGGAGAATCCCATGACGGCGCAGCGGAATCCATGGCGACGTCGTCGAGAGCGAGTGTTTGTTGATTTGGTGCCAGTTGCAGGGCCGAGACGCGCGCCGGCAGTGTTGGTTGGAAGAAACCCCCAGGCAGCCGTGCCAAGTCTTTCCCGGATTGGCTGGTATCGATAACAGCAACGAGATATGCTACCTACCTAGTAAGTTTGTTTATGATAGGCTGGTGCTTTGAATTGAGCTGAGTCGAGAGCCTGGGTGTGGACGTTGTGGTTCTTGGACGACAAGATGGCCGTTGTTCGGGATACTTCGGCGATTTGCTTGGAAGTTCGGCGTGTCTTGTGGAGAGTGTTCAAACCCAGTCTCGATGAAACAAAGTGAGGTAATAATCTCTTCTTCCTTTTTCGTGTTTAAACCCAAAGTCTTGATGAAAAAAAGCGAGGGATATCTCCAGGTCATGATTCTCCTCTTCCTTTTCGTCTTCCGTTTCGTCTCCTTTCCCTTCTTCTTTTCCTCTTCAAAGAGGAATGAAGGCGTCCCAATCCATGTTTCGGATGTACCGCTTTCTTTTTGGCCAGAGGAAGAGGGGTTATGTTTGCTTTTCCAAAATGCTTGTCCAGGGATTTCTCTGGGACACGCGTAGGACCCGTGACCACAGCCGATACCTAAGGTAGGCACCTAAGCAACCTCTGCAATCTCGGGATTTGGTTAGAGGCATGGACATGACCCAAGGACCATAATATTCCAGTTACCGGCGTCGGTATTGCTTGGAGAAGTATTCATGTGTTTTTCTTTGTCCGACGTTGCACATGAGGGTCTGGATCTGGTGGGGTATTTGGGAGTTGGGACAGTTGATTTTGCTACAACGCAAACGATGGTCACGCCATTGTCGTGCCTATGTAGTTAATCATTATTATTAGGTAAGGAGCTGTAAACTGAATTGTGTCTAGTGTGCAAATCCTTCAATAGGCTCTACTTGTGAGACATCAGGTTGGAAGAAATTCTTCACCACCGTCTGATCATGATGGTGACAATCTCTTCAACGGAGGCCCTGGCCGCCCATGCTCAAGGCGCTATGGGAAAACACTCGTCAACACCCCCCCATAATCCTTGTACGACAGTCCCATCTTCTCAATATCATAGTCATTCCAGAACCCGCCCCCCGCCACGGCACCTTGCCCATTCCACCCTGCAAATCTCGTCCTCGCCTGCGCAGCACTCACCCCATACTGCGGCTTCGAATCGTTAATCACCCACAACAACGGCACCACCTTTATCCCCAACGCCGTGCTCCACCCCGCAGGGTTATTGTTGGCGCCCCCGTCATAGCACTGCAAGTAGACCCTGTCCAGCACCCCGACCCTCCCCTTGACCGTCACCCAAAAGTTGGCAACCCGCCCGTCGTACGGCGCGATGGTGTACTTGTACCCAATCTGCCCCAGCATGTTCCCAAAAGCCACCGTGCTCCCCACGTCGTATATACTCTCGTCGTCATTATTCACGGCATCTAATCCCCACGCCTCTCGCAACGCCGCGAAGTTCCGCGCCAGCGGCGTGTCTGTCCCCGCCCCGGGACTCGCCATTAGGCTCTTGATGTTTTGCGAGTTCATCGACACCTCGACCCTGTCCACGCTCGTGCCGTTGCCGGTCTTGAACGAGCGGACCTTGGCCGCCAGCGCGTCGCCGCCGACGTAGGCGCCCTTGGAGGCGACCAGCGCGTCCTTGCTGCCGGGCGTGTTGGAATAGTACATGATGTCGCCGGTGCCGAGGACGCCGACGCCGAAGATGATGAGGGTGTTGAACCCGGAGGTTTGGAGGGCGGTCGTGTTGGATTTGAGGACGTCTTTGAAGAGGTAGAGGGCGCGGATTCCGGCTGCGGCGGCGCCGAGGGTGAGGAAGGATTGGAGGAGGAGGGCGGTGAGGAGGGTCGGGGGTTTCATCGTTGCTAGGGGTGGAATCTGTGGGAGCTGGAGAGGAGATGCTCAGAGAAAGGATAACTGCGGCCGGGGGCTTAACGGGTGCCATGTAGTGTACATGTAGTTCTCCATTACCATGGGGAATGGCACAGTATAATTTGCACGAACACTTGTGATACAGGTGCCGATGATAGCCAAGGGACGGCGGTGTTAGGATGACCACTTGGATTGGCGGAGAAATAGGGGCCTATGTGTGGATATCATTCTGAATAGCAGAAATGGAGTGCTCTAATAACGTTGCTATGGCTAATAAGACGCTGCCTTGTTTGGGGCAAGGATCTATTTTGCGGGGTCGTAGTATGGTGTTGTCTTATTGACAGGCAAAATCCCATAAGTGTGTGAATGTAACTTTGGGGCTTGGTCCAATTTGTTGGTGTTCAAATCGAAACAGTGACAGGTGGAAAGGGCGAAGATCGGCAGTACATACCTATCTAAGGTAGGGAATCTTTAGGTCCGACTACAGCAGGAGGGGGAAATGGATGGATATGAAGACATCAATGAACGTTAGATCCCTCCCCACAATCCAAGACCTCTTACCGAGCCTGATGTTGTGAATCCTATGGAAACGAGCCCCGGACCTCTTCATCTGGCACACAACCGACAGGCCACTCGGATGATTTTACACCTCACCTTTCTTGCGCAAGTAGTGAACAGACTGGCCTGCTATTCCTTTCAACTCCTCAATATCTAGTAAGGTACATCCCTAAAGTGAAAGAGGTGCTACTTGCGGGACAAAGATGACAATGCAGTTCGGGCTCATCCGCGGTCCATTATTCCCACACTCTATCTGATATCAAGCGACGGTGTGGTTGATTGGAGGTCTGGGCCACCTCAGAACCTGAGGCATTGCCTTTAGACGACGTCATGACGACACATCAGATCTCCGCACTCGAACCCCAACATCAAATCCAACGTCAACTTTGAAAGCAGAGAGGATACAAGTCGCTTTCCACGAAAGAACAAACAGAACTTCAAATCTTTCCATAACCAGAGACAAACCAAGCTACGGTTGACCAAGACGCAATGAAGACGCCACACAAACCCCTCCGCCAACTGGCTGCCGAAAAGGCGCGCGGCAATAAGCCCGCCAACCCCTCTCAACTGGGCGACCCAATCGACTTGAAGGCCGAGACCAGCGACGAGCCGGATCCTGTCGAGAGCTCATATTCTGGGGATGGTCAAGAGTCCAAGCAGAGCCAAAAGGGAGAAGCAAAGGGGGATATTGTCGGGTTGGGGAGTGGCGCCGGGGCTGTTGGTGGAGTGCGAAAGGGGGCAAAGCTGTGATTCTAAGCATGGAAAAAATTGAAGATTGGGAGTGTGTGTGAGAGAGCACACTGGTTCTTGATTTTGGTAATTATGGGATGTGCGAGAATGTTTGGCACATGGAGTGGCGCCGTTTCAGCTCAACCGTGGGAGAATCTATCTGCGCCATCATTCTTCTAATCCCAAACCCGCCAGGCCATCATTTACCGCCCCGTCTTGACGCGCTGTCAGCCTCCCCGAAACTTGAACTATCCCGTTTTTACCTTCTTTTTTCTTGCGCAGCCGCTACCGCAGCCGATGATGATTCCAATCCTTCGCAGCAAGGCAGCCGGGGATGGCATCTTCAGACCCCCTCCAGAACATCCTCCACATGGACAGCCTGGGACTACTGCACCAATCTCAAGTTTTCCAAGCACGAAGGGCGGGAGCTGTGGGTGTACTCGGAAGTACTGTTTCTTTGCTTGTCGGACAAACGTCTCCTCGGGACGGCGCTCGCGCTTGGCGACTTGGTCAAGAAACGATTGCTGGTCCTGGAGAAGCTCCTGCTGGCCCTGGACGAGCTCCTCGTGGCCCTGGACGAGCCCCTCTTGTCCCTTGAGAAGCCCCTGCAGCCCCTGGAGGATCGCCTTCAGGTCTTGCTGTAGAGCAGCAAGCGATTGTTGGACGCCAGCAAGTCCTTGGTGGACACCCGCTAGGACCTGGCGGATTTGGTTTTGCTGTACGATGGGAACCTGGCTGTTGGCCATGGTGCTGATGGATTATTGACAAGTTGTTGCAGGCTTGTTGAAGGTTTGATGATGATTTTCCGGGTGTCGCTTCGCAAGTTGAAGTCTGTTGGAGTTTGTTGAAAGTTGGGGGATGGTTTCCTGTGCTGAGTTTTATGCACCTCCGTGGTCACTCAGACCTCCCCTCCCACCGACAAAACCGAACAGGCTCTTGACATACTAAATACGTCACCTGCTTGAAAATTGGGTTTTGCAACAGCAGCCCGAGCGGCGTGGCCTGAGGTTGGATAATTCCAGGCATCTGGAGAATACAGGCAAGCGTTCCATTCCAGCTCGCCATAAGCAATCTGATGATCAGCGTCTCAGGCGCCCAGCTCGGCACTGGACTTATCCCAGAGCCTCTGACATGACAACAAGGGGGTGCTTGCAATGCTGGAAACAAATACCGACTCTCTGTTTCATGCCAATCTTGTGCAATCCGATGTCACTGTCACCGAGGGCAAGCCCAACACAATCCAAGGTAGCTGCGAGTGGACGGTCATGAAGCCACTCGTCAATCATAGGCGACGGGTCCCATGGTGAGCGAGATGGGAAAAGGGGAGGGGGGAAGACTGACACATGGGAGCCGGCTCCCCTCGAGCTCGGCACGGTGGGAATGAAAAGCAAAACATAGAGAGTGGCTAAGTTCCTTGGCCGTTGGGGGCGCCCGGCGTTTGTGTATGTCCGAGTCTTTGCATGATGTGAACTTGTTGAGAAGTTATCAACCAAAGAATTAGGGCAGTGAGCAGCCAAATTTGTCATCGCTTCTGATCACGGTCTCCACGTGCAAGATCTGTGGTGGACAAAGAGTAGGAACTTTGACCGGAGCTCACTTCGGCACACCTTCCAGCTGGGGCCAAGTCCGCTTCAGCGCGCAGTGCTAACCTGATCTGATCTACAGCACGGCATGCCAACTTGGGTGGAACGAGAAACGTGGAAGGGGGCCTTGGTCCTGAGAAAACTGGGCAAGGAGCTGAGAGACCAACACCCAATATCACACGTTCCAGACCCACGTTGCCTTTGAGCTTCCAGCACGCCATTGTCCTCCTCGATGAGCTCCTGCGGGAACATCTACGCTCCTGTATCAGCCGACACACGTTTGCCAGAACCAAAACGATAGTCGACTTCGACGCAGGTACCTCACCCACTGAGAGGACGTGACTGTCGGCTCGCATGTCGTTAAGCAAGTGCCAGGACCATTGCCACGAGGTGGGGTACATAAGGTTAAACCCAAGACGGCTGGCAAGTCGCCTCATGCTGCGTGGGATGAGTTGTCGGAATGCGCGTGGGAGTGCGGTGAAAGCGTGCGGTGCAATGTTGGAACTGGATTGCGCCACTGATAACACCCTGCGGGTGCGTGTTGACTGGTGCAGCATCAAAATGGTGCAAGTCTTGGTCTTGGTGGCAACATCAAAACCCCTGGCCGTGTTCTGGGCAGCTCTCAACGCACCTCTTCACACATCGCCAGAGCGCTGTATAAGAAGCCAAAGTCGCAATGTTACCTCCGCGGAGATGCACTCGCCGTCTCGGATTCAACCCAATTGTCCCACACATTCCAACCACTCCCGCTCCCGCTACCAGATCCCCGGGACATGGCAGCCACCACCCAGGAGGACACGTCCTCCAATCGGGTCGCAGACCGCAAGGAAGGCGTCTCGTCGGCGGCGTCCATTTCACAGGAGAGCCTTACCGATTCCGAAGGCTACGGGTCGTCTACCGAGCACGTCTTCTCGGATCCTACCGTGGCTTCTTACTGGCGCAATGTCTTTGAGAAGGCCGGGTACGAGAACCGGCACCGTTTCGACCCGTCGTTCACATGGTCTGCCGAAGAGGAGCGAAAAGTGCTCCGCAAGATTGACTTGCGAATCATGCTCTGGTGCGCACCACGGTCCAATTGTCAGAAATGTGTGACGAGGCGGAACTGACAACTCCGGGTGAACAGGGCCTGGATCATGTTCTGCGCATTGGATCTCCACCGACGCAACATCAACAGGGCCATTTCGGACAACATGCTGCAGGAAATTGGTGCGGTCTAATTCCATCCCCAGGCTCTTGCAGCGACCCCTGACTAACCCCCCCTTGCGGCGAATAGGCATGAACACCAACGACTTCAACTATGGCCAGACCATCTTCCTCGCGTCGTTCCTCTCGGCCGAACTTCCGAGCGGCTTGATCAGCAAGAAGCTGGGCGCAGATCGCTGGATCCCGTTCATCATGCTGGCTTGGTCCATCACCGCCGGTGCGCAGGCCTTCCTCAGCAACAAAGCTGGTTACTACGCCATCAAAGCCCTCTTGGGTCTCCAGATGGGCGGCTTTATCCCCGACATTGTCTTGTGGTTGACCTACTTCTACAAGTCGGGTGAGCTCCCCACGCGCCTTGCTTGGTTCTGGACCGCCCTGAGCACCGTCAACATTGTCGGCTCCCTGCTCGCCGCCGGCATTCTCCAGATGCGCGGAGTCAACGGATGGTCTGGATGGCAATGGTTGTTCCTCATCGAGGGCATCATCACTCTGATTGTCAGCCTCTTTTCCTGGGTGCTCATGCCCCCGGGCCCGTGCCAGACTCGGAGCTGGTTCAGGGGTAAGGATGGGTGGTTCACCGACCGGGAGGAGTCCATCATCGTCAACCGGCTGCTCCGCGACGACCCCAGCAAGGGCGACATGAACAACAGGCAGGCCGTCGGCCCCTCGCTGCTGTGGAAGGCAGTCAAGGACTGGGAGCTCTGGCCGCTGTACCTGATCGGTCTCACCGCCTACATCCCCCCGTCTCCTCCGGGCACCTATCTCTCTTACATCCTCCGGCAGCTCGGCTTCTCGGTGTTTCAGGCCAATCTCCTCGCCATTCCCTCCCAATTTCTCTTCGCCGTCAACCTCCTCATCATCACCTGGGTGTCCAAGCGGTTCGGCGAGCGCGCCATCGTCTCGTCCTCGTCCAACATCTGGATCTTCCCCTGGCTGCTCGCGCTCGTGCTGCTGCCCGCGACCGCGTCCGCCTGGACGCGCTACGCGCTCCTGACGGGCCTGCTCTCGTATCCGTACTGCCACGCCATCCTGGTGGCGTGGAACGCGCGCAACAGCAACGCCGTGCGCACGCGCGCCGTGTCGGCCGCGCTCTACAACATGTTTGTGCAGAGCGGCAACATCATCGCCAGCAACATCTACCGCGACGACGACCAGCCACTGTACCGCCGCGGCAACAAGATCTTGCTGGGGCTGGTGTGCTTCAACATTGTGCTGTTCTATCTGGTCAAGGTGTTCTACATCTGGCGCAACCGGGTGCGGGAGGCAAAGTGGAACGCCATGTCGCCGCAGGAGCAGGAGGACTACACTGTGAGCTCCAAGGACGAGGGTCTCAAGAGGTTGGATTTCCGCTTCGTTCATTAATGGTCGGGACTCGGTCGTGGGGCAGGCAGCATGATGTGGGCGTCGGGTTTGTGGTCTGTTTTGTGTGCGTGGCCCACGTTGTTATTGTTTGCCATGCCTGTTGATTGTGAGGACCAAGTTGTCCTAGTCCGTTGGCAGAGTCGGTTGGGTGGCAGCTGATGGAACTGCCCTTGCCAAATCAAATAACCCCTGACTTCTCAATGAGCGAGATAGAAAACTGAATTGTTGTTTGAGAAATTTGCAAATCGTGACTACATCAAGAGGCCAAGCACAACCTAAACAAATCAAACCCGCCTTGTCAAGACGCCTTGATATAACTACAGGGATTATTGACCAACTTAGGGTCCCTACACCTTGATGTAAGGGATACCAGTGAGCTTGAAAGCCCGCTCGCTCAGCACTGGCGGATTCACCGGCCCAGTCCTCACGATGCTGTCCGGCTGGCCGTTGCGCTTGGCGAGGTTTGTCCCCGTGTGCATCGCATTCGGCCAGTGAGTCGTGCCAACTTTGGCTGTACAAATCAATAGGCGTTAGTGGCTACCAACTCCTGAATACCCCACGGG
>Ga0247823_10002088_pt1 | contig 16536 bp, 11 predicted proteins | sample 13C_PalmiticAcid_2_FD_192426 | JGI IMG/M metagenome (GOLD analysis project Ga0247823, IMG submission 192426) | Soil microbial communities from agricultural site in Penn Yan, New York, United States - 13C_PalmiticAcid_Day30 | ecosystem: Environmental > Terrestrial > Soil > Agricultural land...
CTTTCCGCGTGTCGACGGACGGCCTTGCCATCACGTCCCATGAACACCAACGCAGGCCAGGTAAACGCACCACACTTCTAGCCGGCGTCTCAAATCGTGATAATCCGGCGCTTCATGCTGTCGAACGGGCCACCGCCCATTCGTCGCCCTGACGACCTCCCTGACCAGCCGAAGACCTCCCCATGACACGGAAAGACCCCAACGCACGGAAAAAGCCCTCTACCCCACTCCGCATGACGCTCATGCTGCTCGGCGTGGCGGTCGTCATCGGGGGGGTGTTCCTCGCCAAGGCCATCATGGGCAAGGGCATGAACGACTTCTTCGACAACATGCCGCAGCCCGCCTCCACGGTGACGGACTGGACGGCCAAGGAAGAGGAATGGGTCGACGCGCAGCAGGCCGTGGGTACGTTCGTCGCGATCAACGGCACCGATGTCACCACCGAGGCGGGCGGTGTCGTGCGCAGCTTGTCCATCGACGTGGGTAAGCCGGTCAAGGCCGGCACGGTGTTGGCCCAGCTCAACACCGCCAACGAACTGGCCGTGCTGAAGTCGCTGGAAGCCTCGGCCAAGCTCGCCGCCGTGCAGCGCGACCGCTGGCAGGCGCTCGCGCGCGACAAGCTGGTTTCGCAGGCGGAAGCCGAAGAACGGTCCACCGTGGCGGCCACCTCGCTCGCACAGGTCGAGGCCCAGCGGGCGCTGATCGCGCAGAAGACCATCCGCGCGCCGTTCGACGGCGTGCTCGGCATCCGTAAGGTCAACCTGGGCCAGTTCATCAACCCGGGCGACCCCATCGTCAGCCTGCAGGCGCTGGACCCGATCTACCTCGACTTCACCCTGCCCGAGCGCCAGGTCGGCCAGGTGCTGCCCGGTACGGCCATCCGCGCCACGGTCGATGCATTGCCGGGCCAGGTCTTCGAAGGCAAGGTCACGGCGGTGGAACCGCAGGTCGACGCCGCCACCCGCAACTTTAAGGTCCAGGCCACGCTGGAGAACGGCGAATACAACCTCCGCCCCGGTGCGTTCGCGCACGTCGGCTTCGACACCGGCGACAGCCGCAAGGTGGTGGTGGTGCCGCAGACCGCCATCAGCTTCAACCCGTACGGCAACGCGGTGTACGTGATCCAGGAAGTGCAGCGCGCCGAGGGCGAGAAGGACATGCAGGGCAAGCCGCTGACCGGCAAGAAGCTGGTGGTGCGGCAGCGCTTCGTGAAGACCGGCGCCACCCGCGGCGACCTGATCGCCGTCACCGAGGGCCTGAAGCCCGGCGAACGCGTGGCGACCACCGGCCTGCTGAAGCTGCGCAACGACGCCGAGGTGGTGGTGAACAACAAGGTGCAGCCGGTGACCGAGGCCCAGCCGAAGCCCGAGAACCGTTGACGGAGCGCCCGGCATGAAATTCACCGACATCTTCATCAACAAACCAGTGCTGGCGATCGTCGTCAGCCTCTTCATCCTGTTGTTCGGCCTGCGCTCGTTCACCGAGTTGAACGTGCGCCAGTACCCCGAGCTACGCAACGCCGTGGTCAACATCAGTACCGTGTACTACGGCGCCGATGCCGACCTGATCCAGGGCTTCATCACCACGCCGCTGGAGCGCGAGGTGGCCAGCGCCGAGGGCATCGAGTACCTCAGCTCGACCAGCTCCGCCGGCGTCAGCCAGATCCAGGCCTACATCCGCCTGGACCAGGACCCGAACGAAGCGCTCACCCAGATCGCCGCGAAGGTCAACAAGATGCGTGGCCAGTTGCCGCCGGAGTCGGAAGACCCGGTGATCGACCTGCAGCAGGGCCAGCAGATCGCGGCGATGTACGTGTCCTTCGCCAGCGAGACCTTGGATAACAACCAGATCACCGACTACCTGACCCGTGTGGTCCAGCCCAAGCTGGTCACCGTGTCGGGCGTGCAGCGCGCCGACATCCTCGGCGCCGGCACGTTCGCCATGCGCGTCTGGCTGAAGCCGGACCGCATGACGGCGCTGCAGGTGACCGCCAGCGACGTATCCACGGCCTTGTCGTCGAACAACGTGCTGGCCGCGGTGGGGTCGACCAAGGGCCAGATGGTCGCCATCGACATGACGGCGCGCACGGACCTGCGCAACGCCGACGAGTTCCGCCAGCTGATCATCCGCGAACAGAACGGTGCCATCGTCCGCCTCGGCGACGTGGCCGACGTGCAGCTGGGCTCGGAGAGCTACGGCACGTCGGTCCGCATCAACGGCGAGGCCGCGACGTTCATGGGCATCTTCGTGTCGCCCGACGCGAACTCGCTGGACGTCATCAAGAACGTGCGCACGCTGTGGGACAACGAGATCGTCCCGCAACTGCCCGAGGGCATCAAGGCGACCATCCCCTACGACAGCACCGAGCAGATCCAGGACGCGATCGACGAGGTCGTCAGTACGATCGTGGAAGCGGTGATCATCGTCATCGTGGTGATCTTCCTGTTCCTGGGCTCACTGCGCAGCGTGCTGATCCCGGCGGTGACGGTGCCGCTGTCGCTGGTCGGCGCGCTGTTCCTGATGCTGCTGATGGGTTTCACCATCAACTTGCTGACCCTGCTGGCGATGGTGCTGGCGATCGGCATCGTGGTAGACGACGCGATCATCGTGCTGGAGAACATCCACCGCCACATCGAAGAAGGCATGTCGCCCTACGATGCGGCGATCAAGGGCGCGCGCGAGCTCGCCTGGCCGGTCGTGGCCATGACCACCACGCTGGTGGCGGTCTACCTGCCGATCGGCTTCCAGGGCGGCCTGACCGGCGTGCTGTTCACCGAGTTCGCCTTCACCCTGGCCGGCGCGGTGTTGCTGTCCGGCGTCATCGCGCTGACCCTCAGCCCGATGATGTGCGCCAAGTTGCTCAAGCCGCATAGCGAGGGCGGCAAGGGCAAGCTGGAGAAATGGCTGGACACGCGCTTCGACAAGCTCAATGCCGGCTACCAGCGGCGCCTGCACGGCACGCTGGAGACCAAGTCGGTGATCGGCGTGCTCGGCCTGCTGGTGCTGGTGTCGTGCGTGTTCCTGTACATCACCGCGCCGAAGGAACCCGCGCCGCTGGAAGACGAGGGCTTCATCTTCTCGGTTGCCAGCGCGGACCCGTACTCCACCCTGGACTACGTGGAACGCTACACCGAGGAAGTCACCTCGATCGCCAAGGGCGTACCGGAAGTGCAGGACTACTTCCTGTTCAACGGCGGCTTCGGCGGCAGCGGCGGTGGCGCCAGCCCGATGGCCATGGCCGGCTTCGTGCTGAAGCCGTGGAGCGAGCGCGACCGCTCGACGAATGCCGTGCTCCAGCAGGAACTCCAGCCGAAGATGAGCCAGGTCAGCGGCCTGAACATCTTCGCCCTGGTACCGCCTTCGCTCCCGAGTGCGGGCGGTGACGGCGGCGGTGGCGAGTTCGTCATCGGCGGCGTCGGCGAACTGAGCCAGCTCGCCGAGCTCGCCGATCAGATCCTGATGAAGGCGATGGAGAGCAAACGCTTCATCTTCCTCGACAAGGACCTGAAGATCGACAAGCCGCGCATCGAGGTCAACATCGACCGCGACAAGGCGGCCACCCTGGGCATCGACATGCGCACGCTGGCGGCCGACATGGCGGCAATGCTGTCGGGCGGCTACACCAACCGCTTCGCGATGCAGAACCGCTCGTACCTGGTGATCCCGCAGGTGCAGCGCAGCGACCGCCTCAACGCCAGCGACCTGGAGAATTACTACACGCGCACCCGCGACGGCGAACTGATTCCGCTGTCCACCATCGTGACGCTGAAGGAAAGCGCGCAGCCGCAGTCGCTCAAGCGTTTCCAGCAGTTGAACGCAGTGTCGATCACCTTCGCCCCCCGTCCCGGCGTCAGCAAGGGCGAGGCGTTGGCCATCCTCGACCAGGCGGCCAAGGAGATCCTGCCGCAGGGGTATTCGGTGGACTACGCCGGCGAGTCGCGCCAGTTCAAGCAGGAGGGCGCGGCGATGCTGGTGACGCTGGCGCTGGCGCTGATCGTGATCTTCCTGGTGCTGTCCGCGCAGTTCGAGAGTTTCCGCGATGCGTTGATCATGCTGCTCACGGTACCGATGGCGATCTGCGGTGCGTTGCTGACGCTCAACGCATTGGCCCTGCTCAGCGGCATCCTGGGATTCATGCAGATCGAAGCCTTCCCCGGCATGAGCATCAACATCTATACCCAGGTGGGCCTGGTGACGCTGGTCGGCGTGATCTCCAAGCACGGCATCCTGATCGTGGAATTCGCCAACAAGCTGCAGGTCGAACGCGGCCTTTCCAAGCGCGAAGCGATTGAGGAGGCTGCCGCGATCCGCCTGCGCCCGGTGCTGATGACCACCGCCGCCCTGGTGTTCGCGATGATCCCGTTGCTGATCGCCAGCGGCCCGGGTGCGGCCTCGCGCTTCTCGATGGGCGTGGTGATCGCCTCGGGCATGACCATCGGCACGATGTTCACCCTGTTCGTGCTGCCGGCGTTCTACCTGTACCTGGCCCGCGATCATGCGCACGATCGCAAGGATGCCGAAGAGGCGGCGCCATCCCCGGAGGTTGAAGCCGCGCCCGGGCATTGAGCACGGCGACGGCCGATAAAACAGAAAGCCCCGGCCATGCCGGGGCTTTCTTTTGGGTAGGACTTCAGCTCGTCCTGCCGCGTGCCGCCGGGACAGACGCTTGTCCTGTCCTGAATCGCGCGCCTCAGCTCAATGCATGGCCTTGGCTGGCCGATCTCTGCTGCTCCTGGAATGGTGCGGTCTGCTGCATCTGCAGTCGGTCGGCAGACTCGATTCCACGCAGGCTCGCGTCCAAGGAGGGAGGCGGTTCGGATAGCGACACGTTAGCGCGGTACCCAGGTATCCGACCGGCTACCCACACCTGGTCCTCACGGACCACCACGGCCCTGATCTGCCCGGGATCGGTCACGCCGCCCACCACGGCCTGGTGGGTGACCTCGGCGATCTTCTCCTTGGCCATGCCCGGCAGACGTTCCTCCAGAGCGGCATACAACGGATAGCGCGGATGGTCGATAGGGAACGCCTGCGCCTGGTCGCCGCGTTGAAGCCGGGCGTCCGACGGTAGCGTAGCCCGTTCGTGGTCCAAGCGATCCGTCCTCTGCTCTTTCTGCGCGGGTGACGCAGATTGAAGGTAATCGGGCGTCTGATATCGGATGATCGACTCTGGCGCGTCCTTCGTCTCGGGTCGCCGTAGCTGCTCCGGCGGCCGTGCATCGGGGTCAATCGGAGGAAGTCGTTCGCGGAAGAACTGCTGACGCTGCTCGTGATAATCCGCGAGCCGTTGAGTTGCCGCGGCCTCTGCGGCAACGACACGTTCTGCACGTGCTGCCGGTTCGCCGGCCGAAACCGGGCCGCGCAGTTCTTCAAGAGCGTCCCGTGCATTGCCGAGGGGGCCGCGCGCGGCGACCGTGGCAATGCTTCGCCCAAGCGCGATGTCGCTGCGGAACTTGTCGATCATGGGATCGAAGACCTCGGCCAGTTGGCGTGCAGCCGGATCCGACAGGATGGAGCGGTCGGGCCTGCCTTTCCCATCCTCGTTGAGAAAGTGATGCATGCCATGGGAGCCAGCCAGTATGCCGAGGGCTAGACCCGGTGCGCGCGGATCGAGTCGATTGCCGTCGTTGGCGTAACCGCAGTTGTGTAGGGCCGCGATTTCACCCGCACTGGCGTACACTCGCACCTGCCCGAAATGGGGGCTGGCAGCGCTGACGGTGTCGCCCGCCATGACGTGATTGATAACACTGCCGCCGCTCTTGTCGATGCTATAGCCAAGGCTCGCTGCGCCATAAGCATTGAAGGTCTCGCCACGCAGGCCGAAATGATGCGCCGTGATCTGCGCCAGGGTACCGCCCAGTGAGTGGCCGGTGACAGTGACTTCGGGGGCGTGGCCGCCAGGCTTCCTGCTCTCCCGTTCTGCATAATCGAGAGCACGCTGCGTCAGCGCGACGGCATCCGCCGCCTGCGCGTTCAGGCGCGACGCCACCATGACGCCATCCACCAGGCCATCCTTCAGCAGTTGTCCAAGCCCCTCCTCCGTCTCGGTACCGCGATGGGCGACGATGATCTCGCCGGTGTCCACTCGCTGGTAGACCGTGCCTTGATAGCCAGTACGGGGATTGTTGTGATGCTCCAGGACTTTATAGCTCACCCCTCCGATCGGATAGGGATCACTTCTTTGGAACTGATCTTTGTAAGAGGCATTCGCCAAGCTTGCGTACTGCTGGGAAGCCATGCTCATGGCTGGACCTCCCGTGAAGTCAACGTAATGGCGAAAAACTCATCGCGTTCATCAATCGGAACTTTGTCCAACGTTCCTTCCCCGAACTCCGGGAAGTTGTCATAGCCCTCTTCGCGAGGATAGCGGTCCTTCCAGAGGTATGTTTCCTGTGATCGTTGCTCTTGAATTGATTCGCGTGTAAGCGACGAAGAGAACCTCGTCTCCTTCTCGGCGCCTGTCGCCTTCAGCCCGACTCCCATGCCGGTCATCTGCCAATGGCACACACCGTTGCCGTAGTAATCCTCATCCACCATGGCATCCAGATACAGCGTACCGACATAAGTATGGTCATCCAACTTCCTGAAATCCAATTCCACGTGATGCTCAGGATGACCCCGGACTCCCTCGAACTCGCTGATGACGTAAGAACAACCCTTTGCTTCATAAGATGCTCCGAAACGCACGTACTCGAACGGCCCAGGCGCATCTCTTATGCTCATGGTGATGTCGTAACGTTGCCTCGGATTCGGATTCAGGCGGAACTTGTGCGCCTGCATGGGCGAGTCGTCTTTCCGCGGCTCGGCAGCGTGAGGACTCCGCCCCTCATGGGAGGGACCCTGCGTCGGCGCGCACGCCGCCAACGCCAGGCTGGCCGCGACCGCCATCGACTTCATATCCATCGTCTCGTTCTCCTGGTGATCGGCGGCTGTCGACGGCGGCACTGCTGAAATGGAACCTGGAAAGTTGGGCCTGCGTTTGGGAACGACCGGAAACCCTCCGGCCGGCAGTGGGCCCAGTTCGGTCACAGTACGGGCATTTATGATTTCCTTATTGCGAAGCAATTGCAGATCGTGCAGCTTGTCGCCCTTGTTGGCATGCAGCTTCACACGCGCAACGATGGCATCGTCATCTCCATATCCTTCGTTCGCCATCATATCTTCCCGCATTTATCAAGAACTGAAGAAACTACGCGCATTGGCACCTCCCTCGCCAACTGGCAGCTCCGTAAATCCGCACGGCCCATGCCGGCATGCAATCATTGAACTCATGCCATTTTCTCACTGTCGCTTATAACGCCACTCTCCGTCTTGAGAAACTAGCGCATCCGGCTCAATCGTAAATGTGAATTCCGGGAAAGGCGTCTTTCTGAAAAGCGAAAAATCAATATACAAAGTGAATACCTCCCCTTGCACAGGATCCACATCAATCGATGCCGCAGGAAAACCACTGGGGAACAAATCAATCCTGACCAGCTGAGCGGCCCCCGGATTCCCAATCGCAGCCCAGCCACCATCAAGAACCGGCCTCCGCTCGACGCGATTGTCCGACAGAACAAATAGGACCTCAGTGCGTGGAATGTCCTGATAGCCGAGAACCTCTTCCGTCTTCAACTTGATGGCATATCCGCGATCGTCCCAACCATCCTGATTTTCGGGGCCGCATTCACTCATATAAGGAATGTCAGCCAATGCGGGCATGCTTCTGCCTGCGCGATGGAATGCCGAAGCCACAACGACCATTTCCTTGGCATAGTCGCGCACCGCAATCGAGGCCTGCCCCATCATCGAGGAACGCGATTCCGCCAGCTCCGTATCAAAGGGGTTTCTCTTATGCTCTCTGCGTTTGGTTAAAGCCAGTTCAATTCTCCTCATTGCCTCCCCCTCCTTCTTCTTCAGGGAATAGATCATCCCCTCGGCCTCGCTATCGCTCATCAGCTTGGGCTTCGCTCTGTACCCAGATCCAGCAATGGCGGATGCGATAACTCCATCCACGGCGGTCCCAATGAGCGCGCTATGAAACGGGCATTCCGACTGTATGTACGAATGAACTCTCCATGTTTCCGACCTATATAGGACCTCTTTTGCATCATCGTCCCACCTTGCTGCGGAGGCGATAGATATATAGTCGGAGCTGGAAGACGGTCGTTTCGTAGCGAGCTTCAGGCTTCCCTTGTCGACCCTCCACGTTCCCGAAAGGGAGTAGCCCTTTTCGCCTAGCAATCTAAGTGACCATTCAAACGTGCCGTCCTCCTTGAGAACAAGCAGAGATAGATCAGGACCGGAGTATCGTCCCACCACCTCCACAACGACACCTTCCTGCTGACTTCTCTCTTGAGCAACGACCAGCATTGAAGCCATTGCAAAGAGAACTGAAAAAGATGCCGCCAAGCGGCGCAAGTTATTCATTGTCCGACCTTGATCATATCCACGTTGACCTTCGGCAACAGCCGCCTAGTGAAATACTTGTCCTGGTAGTACCTGATCTTCTCGCACATCGCCGGGTGCGCAATGCCCTCGTACAGGAAGACCTCCTTCTCCGGACCCATCGCCTTCAGCTCCTGCGGCAACATCAGCGCGCGGCGCTCCAACGACTCCGTGAATGACACGCTCCCCTGCTGTCCGTGCGATTGCGAGCGATTGCGCCGGTGCACGGTGGTGTATCCCAGCATTTCGGAATAGTCATTGGCGTCCTGCTGCTCGCGGGGCGCATAGATGATCTGCAGCGCATGGTTGGTGATGATGGTCCGCGACACCTCTTTGCCGTACACCGCGTCTAGCTGTGACACGCTCTGGATGATCGGCAGCAGACGCAGGTTGTAGCCCGCCATGTAGCTCACCGCACTGGCGATGATGTCCACCCTGCCGATGGCGGTGAACTCGTCCATCAACAGAAGGCACTGATGCTTGAGCGCCGGGTTGGACTGAGGGAGTTCGCGCGTGTTTTCGTTGATCAACTGACTGAAGAACAGGTTCACCAGCACCCTGCTTTCGGCCAGCTTATTGGGCTGGATGCCGATATAGATCGTCATGCGCTTCTTGCGGACATCGGTGATCAGGAAATCGTCACCGCTGGTGGCCGCGTCGAGGACCGGATTGACGAACGCGTTCAGCGGCTCCTTGAAGGTGCCCAGGATGGACGAGAACGTTTCGTCTGCCTGCGAGAGCAGGTTGGCGAACGCCGTCCTGGCGTGGCCGCTGAGGAACGGCTTGGCCGAAAGCTCCTGCAGGTACTGCTTCTGCTGCGAGCCGTTCCCCGCCGAAAGCCGATGTACGCGCCCCAGCGTAGGGAAGGACCTAAGTTCCGGAGGACACTTCCTCCGATGTTCTTCGTCGTTATTCTCAAACAGGTACAGCGTGAAAGCGAGGAATGCGTTCCGCGCGTGGCTGATCCAGAACTTGTCCTTGCCATCGCCGTCCGGATACAGCATGGCGGCGATCGCCTGCAGATCCGAGATGCGGAATGCAGGATCGGACGACACATAACTAAGCGGATTCCAGCGATGCGTCCGACGGTCTTCCGCGAAAGGGTTGAAGAGATAGATCGCCTGACCCCGGCTGGCGCGCCAGCCGCTGGTCAAATCAAAGTTCTCCTGCTTGATATCCAGGACCACCACCGATTCCTGGTACTCCAGTAGATTGGGGATGACAACGCCCACACCCTTCCCCGAGCGCGTCGGCGCGGCCAGGATGGCGAACTGCTGACCCGACAGCCTGACCAGCTTTCCTCCCAGCCTGCCCACCACGATGCCTTCCGGCGAAGGCGCGAACATACCGTGCTTAGCCAGATCGCCAGCGCGAGCGAAACGTGCGTCTCCGTGCAGTGCTACCTTCGGCGACTTGATGAGCAGCATCGCCGTCGCCAGCCAAACGAGTATCGGCGCGCCGAATCCGAGCGCGCCACCCGCCTTGATCTTGGTGGCGTAAGGCGCGACCCGGGGCTGGTCGAATGCGCGCAGGTAGCCCAAGTAGGTGTCCCAGCGGAGCGGGACGTCGAGGCCGAGCAACCACAGGGTCGCGAATCCTGCCAGATAAATGCCCCCGCCCAACGCCAGCAATCCCATTACCGACAGAAAGATTCCCTTCTTGCGTCCCATGTTCCTTTCCCGTTGTCACATTCCATGTATCACGTGCTGTCTACAGGCGTTCTACAGATCAGCAGCGCGAGAATGAAACAAGCGGTTTATCGCGTCCAGCCTGGACACGGCATATTCTTACTAATGTCAGTCCATTCACTTCAATGCCGCGGTGATGTGGCGATGCGCAGACACTTTCAGATCGAATCAGAGCCGCCGGCATCGTTCGACGCGAAGGAACCGTGACATCCCGGCTGGCGATTCGGTTCGCACGATTTTTCTTCAGGTCCGCAGCTCCGGCACTAATCGTCAGACACTGGGCCCGAAACGACTATTGCACCGCAACGTCGCCTACTTCGGCGCATTCGCCGCCGGTGCCACATAGGCCTTTCGCGCGGCGCGGACCTCGTCGTGATGATCGGACGCCCACTCGGCCAGCATCTCCACGCGCTCGAAGAACGATTCGCCCAGCGGCGTCAGCGCATAGTCGACGCGCGGGGGTACCGTCGGGAACACCGCACGGCTGACCAGACCGTCCTGCTCTAGGTGGCGCAGCGTCTGCGCGAGCATGCGCGGCGAGATATCGGCGACGCGCTTGCGGATTTCGGAGAAACGCAGCGTGCCCATCGCCAGTTCGTGCAGGACGAGCACCGTCCAGCGGTCGCCGAGGCGGTCCAGCACGTCGCGGATCGGGCAGTTCTCGACAAGAATCAGGGATTGGCGGTGCAGGGTCATGCTCGGGCTCCGGCATCGGTTACCGCGCGGTAACCGGGTTACTTCCAACGCCCTGCTTGTGGGCGCGAAAGCCATTACTACCATAGGGTAACCAATGTCCTTTCCGTTACCAAGCCAAGGAGTTCCCATGTCCGCCCCCACCCTGCTCGTCACCGGCGCCTCCGGCCACCTCGGCCGCGCCGTTGTGCGCCACCTGCTGGATACCCTCCAGGTCCCGCCAGCCCGCATCATCGCCACCAGCCGGAAGCCCGAGACGCTGGCCGACCTCGCCGCGCAAGGCGTGAAGGTGCGCGCCGCCGACTTCGACCTGCCCGGCACGCTTTCCGAGGCCTTCCGCGGCGCCGACCGCGTGCTGCTGGTCAGCACGGACGCCCTGCTGGAGCCAGGCAAGCGCCTGGTGCAGCACCGCGCCGCGGTGCAGGCGGCAGCCGACGCCGGCGTGAAGCATGTCGTCTATACCTCGCTGCCCTCCCCGGCCACGTCGCATGTGTCGTTCGCGCCTGACCATCTCGGCACCGAGCAGGCGCTGGGGGCGTCCGGCCTCGGCTGGACCCTGCTGCGCAATGCCTGGTACGCCGAGAACCTGGCTTACACGCTGCCGTCGGCGCTGGCGTCCGGCGAATGGGTCACGGCCGCGGGTGAAGGCGGCATCGCCTACATCGCCCGTGACGACCTGGCCCGCGCGGCCGCCGTCGCCCTGGCGGCCGACAGTGCCGACAACCGCATCTTCACGCTGACCGGCACCCAGGCCCTGGCCGCTCGGGACATCGCCACGAAGGTCGCGGCCGCGACCGGCAAGCCGTTGTCCGTGGTCGGCGTAACGCCGGAACAGTTGGCCGAGGGGCTGCGCGGGCATGGCTTCCCGCCGGTGCTGGCGGATGTTTTCACTTCGTTCGACGTCGCGACCGCCGCGGGCGACCTGGGCGAAGTGACGGACGACTTCGCCGCGCTGACCGGCCATGCGCCGTCGACGTTCGACGCCTGGCTGCCCGGGCATCTCGCGCTGCTGACGACGCCGCACTGATCGCACAAACAAGAACCCCGGCCGAAGCCGGGGTTCTCGGTGTTGCACTCAGGAATGCCTCAGGCCTGCTTGGCCTTTTCCTTCGCGATCCACTGGTCCACGCGACGCTCCAGCAACGTCAGCGGCAGTGCGCCGCCACCCAGCACGGTGTCGTGGAAGCCCTTGATGTCGAACTTGTCGCCCAGCTCGGCCTCGGCCTTCTTGCGCAGGTCCTGGATCTTGATCATGCCGACCTTATAGGCGGTCGCCTGGCCCGGCATGATCAGGTAGCGCTTCACTTCCGACTCGATCGCCGCGCGCGGCACCGCGCTGTTGGCGTCGAAGTACTCAACGGCCTGCTCTTCGGTCCAGCCCTTGGCGTGCAGGCCGGTGTCGACCACCAGACGGATCGCGCGCCACATCTCCGAGCTCAGGCGGCCGAACTCGGAATACGGATCCTGGTAGGTGCCCGGCATTTCCTTCGCCAGCCACTCCGCATACAAGCCCCAGCCTTCCGCGTACGCGGTGACGCCGTACTGGGTGCGGAACTTCGGCACGCCCGTCAGTTCTTGGGCGATGGAGATCTGCATGTGGTGGCCGGGAATGCCCTCGTGGTACGCGATGACTTCCAGCTCCGGCTTCGGCATCGCGTTCATGTCGGACAAATGCGCGTAGTACACGCCCGGGCGCGAACCGTCCGGGGTGCCCGGATAGTAGTGCTGCGCGGCACCGTCCTGCTCACGGAAGGCTTCGACGCGCCTGACCACCAGGTCGGCCTTCGGCTTCAGACCGAAGTACTGGGGCAACACCTTCTTGATGTTGTCGATCGCGCGGGTGGCGTCGTCGATGTAGGCCTGGCGGCCGGCATCGGTGTTCGGATACTTGAACTGCTTGTCGGTGTCGATGAAGGCGAAGAAGGCGTCCAGGTCGCCCTTGAAGCCGACCTTGTCCTTCAGCGCGGTCATCTCGCCCTTGATCCGCTCGACTTCCTTCAGGCCCAGCGCGTGGATCTCCTCGGCCGTCATGCCGGTGGTGGTCATCTGACGCAGCTGGTACTCGTAATACGCCTTGCCATTCGGATGGGTGCTACCCACGCCGGTGGCGTTCACTGCGGCTTTCGGCAGCTCTTCCTCGCTCCATGCGATCAGGCGGTCGTAGGCCGGCTTGAACTGCTCCAGCAGTGCCTTGCGTGCCTCTTCCTTCAGCGCGGTGGCGCGGGTGGCGTCGATCTTGCCCGCCTTCACCAACCCGTCCGCCTTGGCCTGGGCGTCGGCCCAGATCGCCGCGTCCTTGCCGGCAGAGAACGGCGCGCCGGTGATGACCTTCTTCGCCTGTTCGATGACGCCTTCATACGCGAACTTGGGCGGGCGGATGCCCTGCCCGGCCGAGGCGCGCGCGCGCTCCAGCAGCTGGTCGAACGCGCGGCCGGTGGCGGTGATGCGCGCGACGTAGGCGGTGTAGTCGGATTCTTCATCGACCTTGTGGAAGCTGATCAGGAACGTCGGCCAGAAGCCCTGCGCACCGTTCATCTGGTCGAATGCGTAGCCGTCGGTCATGAACGGCAGGCCGTCGCGGGCGTTCTCGTACTGCAGCTTCCACAGGTCGTAGGACAGCTTCGTCTCGTCGTCGAGCTTGGCGTAGGCGAAGGTCTTCTCCATCTCCTCGACACTGGCCTTCTGCCACGCGACCTGGTCGCGCGACGCCTGCTCGGACATGTCGTCGACCTGGTCGTACAGATCTTTGCGGCCCTGGAAGGTCAGCTGGATGGGACTGAACTTCAACTGCTCCTCGTACTTCTTGTCGAACCACTCGTTCAGCCGCTTGCTCTCGGCGGCGATGTCGGCGGCGGACGCCACTGGGGCGGCAGCATCGGCGGCGGTGCCGGCGGCCGGGGCATTGCCCTTGTCGCAGGCGGCGAGGGCCAGCGTGAGGGCACAGACGATCAGGGTTTTGCGCATCGGGGTCTCCAGGAGGGAAACGGGGGGCGGACCCCCGCATCAGACCACTCTAGCGGACCGCCGGCCCCGAGGTCCCATGACCAAAGACGGGGGTGCCGCCGATCTGCGGCCCGAAACGAAGAACGCCGCCTTACGGCGGCGCTCTTCTCCGGCCTTGGCGCTGGACTCAGCGCAGGCCGGTCTCGTTACGCGCGATCACCAAGCGCTGGATCTCGCTGGTGCCCTCGTAGATCTCGGTGATCTTGGCATCGCGGAAGTAGCGCTCGATCGGCATTTCCTTCGAGTACCCCATGCCGCCGTGGATCTGCAGCGCCTGGTGGGTGATCCACATAGCCGCTTCGGAGGCGGTGAGCTTGGCGATGGCCGCTTCGTTGCTGAAACGCTGGCCCTGGCCCTTCACCCACGCCGCGCGCAGCGTCAGCAGCGTGGCGGCGTCCAGTTTGCACTTCATGTCGGCGATCTTGGCCTGGGTCATCTGGAACGTGCCGATCGGTGCACCGAAGGCCTTGCGCTCCTTCACGTAGGCGATCGTGGCCTCGTACGCGGCGCGCGCGATGCCGATGGCCTGGCTGGCGATGCCGATGCGGCCGGCGTCCAGCACGCTCATGGCGATCTTGAAGCCCTCGCCTTCCTTGCCCAGCACGTCTTCGGGGCCCACCACGTAGTCGGTGAACTCGATCTCGCAGGTCGCCGACGCGCGGATGCCGAGCTTGGGCTCGGTCTTGCCGCGGTGGAAGCCGGCCTTGGTGGTGTCGATCATGAAGGCGGTGATGCCGCGCGCGCCCTTGTCCGGCTCGCTCATCGCGAACAGCACGATGTACTTGGCCACCGGGCCCGAGGTGATCCAGCTCTTCTTGCCATTGACGACGAAGCTGCCGTCGGCCTGCTTCACGGCGCGGCAGCGCATCGCGGTGGCATCGGAACCGGACTGCGGCTCGGTCAGCGCGAATGCGCCGATCTCGCGGCCTTCGGCGATGGCGCGCACGTACGTCTGCTTCTGCTCTTCGGTGCCGAAGGTCAGGATGCCGTTGCAGAACAGCGAGTTGTTGACCGACACGATCGTCGAGTGGGCCGCGTCGCCGGCGGCGATCTCGATCATCGCCAGCACGTAGGCGACGGGGTCCATGCCGGCGCCGCCGTACTCGGCCGGCACTTCGATGCCCATCAGGCCGTTTTCGCCGAGCAGGCGGATGTTCTCCAGCGGAAACTCGCCCGTCTTGTCGTGGTGCTCGGCGCTGGGGGCGATTTTCTCCTGGGCGATCCGGCGCGCCACGTCCTGGATCATCAACTGCTCTTCGTTAAACGCGAAATCCACGGCTACCCCTCGGCAAGCAAATGTTGAATACCAATTGTAACCCGCGACCATCCGCGGCCGTATGCCGAGGGTTGACCCGGCCCATGGTGGACCGTCAAAATATCTCTATATCGCGATAGGAAGATATTTATGGATCTGGAAGCCTGGTCCACCCGGCTGAAGGTCTTCGCCGACGCCACCCGCGTCCGCCTGCTCGCCTTGCTGGCGCGGGAGGAGCTGACCGTGGCCGAGCTGTCCGCCATCACCCAGCTCGCGCAGCCGCGCGTCTCCACCCATCTGGCGAAGCTGAAGGAAGCCGGGCTGGTGCGGGACCGCCGCGCCGGCGTGTCCGCCTACTACCGCTTCGATGAGGACAACCTCGACACCGTCCAGCGCGAGCTCTGGCGCAGCCTGCGCGACGGCAGCGACGACCCCCTGCTGCGTCAGGACGCCGAGCGCGTGGCCAGCGTGCTCGCCAACCGTGCCGCGGACCAGAACTGGGCCGACAGCGTGGCCGGCGACATGGAACGGCACTACTCGCCAGGCCGGACCTGGGAAGCACTGGCGCGCACCGCCCTGCCCCTGCTGGAGACGGGCGACGTCCTCGACATCGCCTCCGGTGACGGCGTGCTGGCGGAACTGCTCTCGCCGCACGCCAACCGCTACATCTGCATCGACACCAGCGCCCGCGTGGTGGCGGCCGCTGGCGAACGCCTTCGCCGTTTCCCGAATGTGGAAGTGCGCGAAGGGGACATGCATGCGCTGCCGTTCAAGGACGCCAGTTTCGACCTGGTCGTGCTGATGCACGCGCTTACCTACTCCACCAAGCCGGCCCAAGCCGTGTCGGAAGCCGCGCGCGTGTTGCGCCGGGGCGGCCGCCTGCTGCTCAGCAGCCTTGGGAAACACGAACACCGTTCCGTGGTGGAAGCCTACGGCCACGTCAACCTGGGCTTCTCGGAAAAGGAACTGCGCAAGTTCGCCGAGAAGGCCGGGCTGGAGATCGCCAATGCCGAAACCGTCACCCGTGAACGCCGCCCGCCCCATTTCGAAGTGCTGTCGCTGACCGCCCAGAAACCATGAAGACCCTTCCCTGGTTGCACCCCACCCGTGCCGCGCTGCTGCTCAAGGCCCTCGAAGAACGCATCCTGATCATCGACGGCGCCATGGGCACGATGATCCAACGCCATGGGCTGCAGGAAGCCGACTATCGCGGCGACCGCTTCGCGGACGGCTGCGATGCGCAGCACGCGCACGAACACGGCCCCGGCTGCGACCACGACCTGAAGGGCAACAACGACCTGTTGCTGTTGACCAAGCCGGAGGTGATCGCCGGCGTGCACAGCGCCTACCTCGAGGCCGGCGCGGACCTGGTCGAGACCAACACCTTCAACGCGACTTCGGTCAGCCAGGCCGACTACCACCTCGAACACCTGGTGTACGAACTCAACAAGGCCGGTGCCCGCGTCGCAC
>Ga0247823_10002089_pt1 | contig 16536 bp, 12 predicted proteins | sample 13C_PalmiticAcid_2_FD_192426 | JGI IMG/M metagenome (GOLD analysis project Ga0247823, IMG submission 192426) | Soil microbial communities from agricultural site in Penn Yan, New York, United States - 13C_PalmiticAcid_Day30 | ecosystem: Environmental > Terrestrial > Soil > Agricultural land...
GGATTGATCCGGCTGGGACGGATCGATGGCGATCTGAGCGCGTTGATCTCCAGAGAGTCCGTGTCGGTCAGAATTGAGCGGACCGAATAATGGCCGTTTGCGGCCCGACCGCTTTTGGCGGGAAAATTAGAAAAGCTGACGTTCACGGTGCGCCGGTTGGCCATGCTCCCATCAGCTTGATCCTCTCCCAGACTGCAGCGGTCTTGCAAAATTCGTCAAAGAATTCGGATGGGTCCTTTTGCATCACGCGGCATTTCTCTGCGGCGATACCAAGCCGGGTTAGCGGAAGGGGTAGCGTTTAAATCCCTTCGATAATGCGCGGTCGCGCAAAACAAACCACCAATCCTTCCTGTCGAGGAATAGCCGGAAGCAATCTGTCGGTTTATTTGATCATATGGAGATGAGAGGCGTTCGAAGGATTTCCGGTGCGTTTGCTCTCTCCCGCCTCTCGAGAAGCATTTCCCGCTACGATCAAAGTTGACACCTGATTTTCTTTCGCCAATTCCGCCCCCCTCGATCAACGGGCGGCCCCGAACTGGCCAAAGCTTCCTGGAGATGGATTTGGCTGACGGTACGAAGCTGACAAACGCGCCCGCATCGGCCGGCATCTGGGAGCCGCTTCGCACGCCGCTTTTCCGGCGGATTTGGCTCGCCAGCCTGCTGTCCAATCTGGGCCTGCTCATCCAAGGCGTCGGCGCTGCCTGGGCGATGACCCAGCTGACATCGGCTTCCGACATGGTCGCGCTGGTACAGACCGCGCTCATGCTGCCAATCCTTCTGATCTCGGTTGCGGCGGGCGCAATTGCCGACATGCACGACCGCCGCAAGGTCGGGCTGTTCGCGCTGTCGGTCTCGCTCGTGGGCGCGGCCGCTCTCACCGCGCTCACCGCCGCCGATATGCTGACGCCGTGGCTTTTGCTGTCCTTCTGCTTCGCGATCGGAACCGGCATGGCGCTGTTCGGACCTGCGTGGCAGGCCTCGGTTTCGGAGCAGGTCCCGCCGCATGCGCTGCCTCAGGCCGTCGCGCTCAATTCGATCAGCTATAATATCGCGCGCAGCTTTGGCCCGGCGATCGGCGGCGTCATCGTTGCGGCCGCAGGCGCCGTTGCCGCCTTCGCTGCCAACGCGTTCCTCTATGTGCCACTCTTCGTCGTGCTGCTCCTCTGGCGCCGCACTTATGTGCCGCCCCGCCTTCCCCCCGAGCGCATCGACCGCGCGATCACGTCGGGCTTGCGCTACGTCGTCCATTCGCCTGCAATCCGCATCGTCCTGTGGCGGACCTTCGCCACCGGGGTTGCCGGCGGGTCGGTATCGGCGCTGATGCCGATCGTCGCGCGCGACAGCCTCGGCGGCGGCGCGCAGACCTATGGGCTGATCCTCGGCGCCTTTGGCATCGGCGCGGTCGCAGGCGCACTTAATATCGGCAAGATCCGCCAGCGGATCGCCGGCGAACTTGCGATCAATCTTTGCGCGGCCGCAATGGCGATCGGGATTTCTGTCGTCGCGCTGAGCGGTTCCGTCGCCTTTACCGCTACCGCTCTGCTGGGAACTGGCGCCGCGTGGATGATCAGCGTCACCTTGTTCAACGTCGGCATCCAGCTGTCTGCTCCGCGTTGGGTTGCAGGACGAACGCTCGCGGCGTTCCAGGCCGCGATCGCCGGGGGGATTGCGATCGGGAGCTGGCTCTGGGGACAGGTCGCCCAAAATCACGGCGTTACCACCGCGTTGCTCGTCTCGGCCGCGGCGATGGCGGCGACCCCGCTGCTCGGGCTGTGGCTGCGCATGCCTGCGGTCGAACAGAGCGACCAAGACGGCGTCGAGATGGGCGCGCCCGATACGAAGCTGGCGCTCACCGGTCGCAGCGGGCCGATCGTGGTCGAGATAGAATATCGGGTCGCCACCGACGAAGCCCGCGCCTTTTACGGCGCGATGCAAAAGGTCGGGCGCAGCCGGAGCCGCAACGGAGCCTATAATTGGTCGATTGCGCGCGACATTGTCGATCCCGAATTGTGGACCGAGCGTTATCACTGCCCGACCTGGCTCGACTATCTCCGACATCGCGACCGCTACACCGCCGCCGAATTCACGTTGCAGGCGACAGCAGAGGCCTTTCATCGCGGCGGTGAACCGATGCGCGTTCGGCGCATGCTCGAGCGCCCCTTCGGATCCGTGCGCTGGAAAGACGATGCTCCCGATCAGGGCGGCAGCGAAGTGCTGCCCGTCATCTAGGCACGGCCGATCCGGCGCCGTCAGAATTTGGCGTAGAAGCCATCCGTTGTGCCGGACATCGCACGGCGACGCTGAAAGACCTTAACCTGGCGGCATCCGCAGCGGCCGGTCGCTTGCCGCATCGCACCGCGAGCTGCTCCACGACGCGGCAAACTCCATCCGTTCAAAAAAGCTGTGCGCAGCGCCAGCGCACCATCGTCATGCCGATGGTGCCGCAGCCTCGATCCGTTGCAGGTCAAGCGCTTCGTCAGACATTAGTTTTATAAGATGAAATATTCGTTTTCAGCCAATCCTTCCCCTCCCCGAGCGGCGACTTAGTTGCAATACGCTTCCAGAATCCCGTATATCTGCGAAATATTTTGTATTCTCATTCGATTTCATCCAAGCTATGGGGAGAGCATCGGTTGGCGCGGGAGGCTAATCCGAAAAGGATTCGCAGATGAATATATCTCCTTATGAAATTATTGCGCCACCATCATCGGGCCGGGCCCATGCTCGCCGGAGGTCAGGCTTATCGCGCGGCCATCGGACGACCCCGGTCCCCCCGTTCGCGCTGTCCGATGTCCAGGAGTCGACATGATCTTTGAAAAGCCCACGCACACCGCCCCCGGCAAGCCCACCGGTGCGAGCAAGTTCCCGCCCGAAGAGGTTCGCGAGGACTGGGTGCCCAAGGAGGATTATACATCCGTCGAATTCGCCGAGCTCGAGCGGAAATATCTATGGCCGCGTATCTGGCAGGTTGCCTGCCGCGAGGAGGATCTGCCCAAGACGGGCAGCTTCGTCACATATGAAATTCTCGATGAATCGGTGATCGTCACCCGGACCGCCGAGGGCGAAATCAAGGCCTATAACAATGCCTGTCTCCACCGCGGACGTCGCCTGACCGAAGGCGAAGGCAAGACCCCCAAGTTCGTGTGCAAGTTCCACGGCTGGTCATGGAATCTCCAGGGCGAGAATATCCGAGTTGTCGACGTAGAGGACTGGGGGCCTTGCCTCGCCCAGAAGGACATGAGCCTCCACGAGTTCAAGGTCGGGATCTGGGGCGGCTTCGTGTTCATCAACATGGACCCGGATTGCGAGAGCTTCGAGACCTTCCTCGGCGATATACCGCAGCGGCTGAACTGCCTGGAGTTCGAGAAGCAGCGCTATCGCTGGTATATTTCGGTCGAAGTCGAGTGCAACTGGAAGACCGCGCAAGAAGCCTTCCACGAGGCCTATCATGTGCAGACCACGCACCGGGGTCTCGCGCCCTATCAGGACAGCCGCTCCGACGGCTCGGTGGTTCATGGCCGGCATGGCCATTTGCAAAAGAGCTTGCTGCAGGAGCCGGTGATTGGCCGCTACGTCGGCGGATCCGGGCTCGCCGATCAGCGACTGGCATTTCTGGAAAGCATCCGCGTGAATTGCCGGGGCGTCGGGAGCATCATCACCGACCAGGAGCTTCAGGCGGCGCACCGCATCCTGACCGAGTTGCCCGAAACGGCAACATGGATGGAGGCCGCGGTGAAGGGCTATGAGTTCATGAAAGAGGCCGCGATTGCCTCTGGCGTGGGCTACCCCGATGTCTCGCGGCACCAGATGCAGGAAATCGGCAACGTCTGCACGATCTTCCCCAACACCTCCAACGTGCTTGCCTCGCCGATCAACGGGCTCTGGTACCGGTTCCGGCCGACGCCCGACAACGACCCCAATCACTGCATTTTCGAGCTCTTTTCACTCGAGCGCTTCACGCCTGGCTCCGAGCCCAAGGTCGAGAAACAGATCTTCAAGAACTGGCGCGACTGCAAGGCGATGCCGTCGTTCCTGCTGGAGGATTTTGCCAACATCCCCGACGTGCAGCGCGGCATGCGCACCAAATTCTTCAAGGCGGCGCGGACCAACCCGGTGCTGGAGCGGATCATCTCCAACATGCACGAGCAGCTGCGCCAGTTCATTCAGGAAGGCATCGAGGCCGAGCGTGGCGCCGACGGCAGCAGCGATGCCGGTTGATGCCATCGCGGCGGCGGGCCGACCACCACGGCTAGTCGATGCTTCCGAGCCAAACCCCTGGCAGGACGAGGCCGACGTCGTCGTCGTCGGCCTGGGCATGGCGGGCGTCTGCGCCGCGCTGGAGGCGCTGGACCAGAAGGTCGACGTGCTGAGCGTCGAAGCTTATGCAGGCGGCGGCGCAAGTCGCCTGAGCGGCGGGGTTTGCTACGCAGGCGGCACGCGCTTTCAGCGCGACGCCGGCGTGGACGATTCGCCCGAAGAAATGCTGAAATATCTTCGCGCCGAACTGGATGACACTGCACCCGAAGATTTGCTTCGGGATTTCTCCCATTCCAGCGCGGGCAATCTCGACTGGCTTGTTGGCCAGGGCGTCGCCTTCAACAACGCGCTGACCGAGGAGAAGACATCTTATCCCGCCAAGGGGTTTTTCCTCTATTATTCGGGGAACGAGAGGCTTCCCGAATATCGCGCGCAGGCCCGTCCAGCGCCGCGGGGTCACCGGACGTTCGATCCGAACGCAGGAGCCAGTCCAACCGGACGCATATTGTTCGACACGCTGCTGGCGACGGCCAAGGCGAAGGGAATGCGGTTGATGACCTTCACGCCTGTCCGGCGCCTGGTGGTCGACGAAACCGGACGGGTAGCTGGTGTCGAGGCGCAGGTCATCCAGGGCGCCGTCTGGCGCTGGCTCTATCGGACTTTGACCGCCGCCTATGTGCCGCTCAATCCCTTTCTCGGCAGCTGGCATCGATTAATCCAATATCTGATCGGTGGCGTCGAACGTATCGCCGGCCGCCCCTATCGCCTTCGTGCACGCAAGGGCGTTATCCTCTCCGCCGGCGGGATGATCAGCAACCGCGCGCTGGTTGCCGCCTATGCACCGGTCTATCTTTCGACCACCCCGCAGGGTTCGATCGGCTGTGACGGCAGCGGCATCGCACTGGGCGTCTCGGTCGGAGCTGCCACGGTCAATATGACGCGCGTCAATCCAAGCCGGTCGATCGCTCCCCCGAGCGCGTTCGTGAAGGGCATGGTGGTCAATCGCAGTGGTCAGCGCTTCCTGAACGAAGAGGTCTATCTTTCGGTACTGGGCCGGGAGATCGCCGAGAAACAAGGCGGCGTGGCCTGGCAGATTGTCGACGCACGCATGATGGCGGCGGCGCGCGAGCAACTGAAGCTCTATGGTCCCCGCAGCGGTCGCTTCCTCTACGGCGGACTGCCGATCTGGCTGAACCTCTTTTTCGGCGGGACCAGGAAAGCGTCCACCATGGCCGGCCTCGCGCGCAAGCTCGGGATGGCCGAAGGCCTGCTCGAGGCCGAAGCCGAGGCCTATAATCGCGGAGCGCGGCAGGGCCAGGACCGGTTCGGAAAATCGGCAAACTATAGCCAGCCGATCGAATCCGCTCCCTTCTACGCGATCAACACCGGCACCAATCGCCCGATCCCGATCACCCTCTCCTTCACCCTTGGCGGGGTACGGATCGACCATCGGACCGGCGCCGTCTTGCGCGAGGATGGCTCGGCGGTAGCGGGACTTTACGCCGCCGGGCGAACCGCCGCCGGCCTGCCGGCCAATGGCTATGTCAGCGGCCTCTCGCTCGCCGACTGCGTCTATTCGGGGCGTCACGCAGCCCTGGGCACGCTTATGGCGCCGACCTCCGTTCCGGACGAAGCCAGCCCGTAAGGGGCGACGTATTTTCCGCGGCGCGTTCCCGTTGACGGTGATCGGACCGCGATCAGCCCATTGTTCCAACCAGTCAAATAAGGACCGTTTATGTTTGTTCCGCAGATTGTCGATATCGTCGAGGTCACGAAGCCGATATCGTCACCCATTCGCAACGCCTATATCGACTTTTCGAAGATGACGGCCAGCCTGGTCGCCGTCGTGACCAATGTCGAACGCAACGGGCAACGCGTCGTCGGCTATGGCTTCAATTCCAATGGCCGCTATGGTCAGGGCGGCCTGATCCGCGAACGCTTCGCCGACAGAATCCGCGAGGCCGACCCCGCTTCGCTTGTCGACGAAACCGGCGAAAATCTCGATCCCGAAAAAATCTGGTCGACCTTGATGACCAACGAAAAGCCGGGAGGCCATGGCGAGCGGTCGGTCGCCGTCGGGACGATCGACATGGCCGTGTGGGACGCTGTGGCCAAGATTGCCGACAAGCCGCTCTTTCGCCTGCTGGCCGAACGCGAAGGCCGCGAGGCCAATCCGCGCGTGTTCGTTTATGCAGCGGGCGGCTATTATTATCCGGGCAAGGACGACAGCGCACTCCGCGCCGAAATGCGCAGCTATATCGATCGCGGCTACACGGTCGTGAAGATGAAGATCGGCGGCGAGAGTCTAGCGGTCGATGCGCGGCGGATCGAATCGGTTCTGGCCGAGATCGGATCCGACGCCCAGCTGGCGGTCGACGCCAATGGCCGCTTCGACACCGCCACCGCGATCGCCTATGCCGGGATGCTCCGCCAATATCCTCTGTTCTGGTACGAAGAGGCCGGCGATCCGCTGGACTATCATCTCCAGTCTGTGCTCGCGGAATTCTACCCCGGCGCGATGGCCACGGGCGAAAATCTGTTCAGCCATCAGGATGCGCGCAACCTGATCCGTTATGGCGGCATGCGGCCCGATCGCGACTGGCTGCAGTTCGATTGCGCCCTGTCCTACGGACTCGTCGACTATATGCGCACGCTGGATATGCTGAAGGCGGCGGGCTGGTCTTCGTCGCGATGCATTCCGCACGGCGGCCACCAGATGTCGCTGAACATCGCCGCCGGGCTCGGACTTGGCGGCAATGAAAGCTACCCCGACCTTTTCCAGCCCTATGGCGGATTCCCCGACGGGGTGCAGGTCGAAGGCAGCCACATCGTCATGCCCGACATCCCCGGAATCGGCTTCGAGGGGAAATCCGATCTCATCAAAGTCATGCGTGACCTTGCATGTTGAGCCGCATCGGATCTGGCCGATTCAACGGGATGGTGCGATCGGCGGCCCCAGGCACTGGGGAGGATGAAGCAAGGCCCGTGGCCGCACGGCACTATAATTTCTCGATATTTCATCTTATGAAATTCATAAAAATATGAGAGCCTCCCAGAAATCCCTAGATTTACGATGAAAAAACGCGCTTTACCTATTGCATGAGCGGGAAATCTGGTGTCCTATGAGTCGAGACATATAGGAAGACAGGCCAAGAATATATCATAAGGCGATACCAGAAGGTCACGCCTTGGCTTGAACTTGCTTCAAAATGACGACGGACGGTCCGCAAGCGGCCGCAGTTACCGATGCCATTGCGCAACGAGTGGAGAGGGAAGAAAAGATGAGAAAATATTTGGGGAGAGGCGTGGCCGGATCGACGCTATCGGCGCTCTATTGCGGCGCGGGCCTGCTGGCGCTGACCGGGGCGTGCGCGCCGGCGGTTGCGGCTGCGCAAGAGGCGCAGCCGCAAGAGACGTCGCCGACTGCCGTTGAAGAAGAGGCAGCGCCGGCTGCGACCGGAAGCGGCGATATTGTCGTCACCGCGCGGCGGCGCGACGAGCGCCTGATCGACGTGCCGGTCACGGTGAACGTCGTTGGCGGCGCGGCGCTGGAAACGCAGGGCATCAAGGCGACCAACCAGCTGGCTCAGCTGGTTCCCGGGGTGACCGTTACGATGAACAGCGGCTGGATGCAGCCGGGCATTCGCGGCGTCTCCTCGCTGGGGGCGAGCCTGGGCGTGCCCTCGAACGTCGCCATGTATATCGACGGCATCTATATTGAGGATCAGGTCGCCGCGAAGATGGATTTGCCCGATGTCGATCGGGTGGAAGTCTCCAAGGGACCGCAGGGCACCTTGTTTGGCCGCAACGCCACCGCCGGCGCCATCCAGATCTTCACCAAGGGCCCGTCCTTCGATCCCGAATTCAACGTGCGCGCGACCTACGGCAGCTTCAACAACCGGACCATCTCGGGCTTTGCCACGGGCGCGATTGTCGACGATGTCCTTGCCGCAAGCGTGTCCGCCTATTTTGAAAAGGGCGACGGTTTCAACAAGGATATTGTCACCGGCGACGATCTGGGCGGGATCAATACCAAGGTGCTGCGCGGCAAGTTGCTGTTCACGCCGAGCGACAATTTCTCGTCGCGCATCTATGTCGCTTATTCAAAGCGCCAGGACACCGCGTCGAACGTCGATCAGCCTTACGCCTTCGATCGCACCTGGATCACGCGCGACCCCGATGCGGCGAACCTGATTTCGACGACGCCCTATCGCCTGTCGCAATCGTACGAGCCTTATTCGACGATGAAGGACCTGCGCCTCAGCTGGAAGAACGACCTGACGCTGCCCTTCGGCACGCTGTCGTCGCTCACCGCCTATGCCTATTCCAAACTCGATTTCGGCCGCGACATCGACGGCACCGCATCGACCCTTTTCCCGTTCCGCTACGACATCCAGCAACGCAGCCGCATGCTCTCCGAAGAGCTGACCTTTGTCGGCGATCCGATCGGCCGGCTCGACTATACGATCGGCGTCTTCCTGTTCAAGGCGCGGGACTGGCGTCCGGCCTATGCGGTCAGCACCACGCCAGTGCAGGCGATCAGCACCTATGCCAATGTCGACACCCGCGCCTATGCGGTGTTCGGCGAGGCCTATTATGGCATCACCGACCGGCTGAAGGCGACGCTGGGGCTGCGGTACAGCTATGAAAAGCAGGAGCATTTGGCGCAAAACAGCCTGCCGCAGTTTATTTCGGTCGGCAAGAATTGGGACGATCTGTCGCCGCGCGTTTCGCTCGCCTATGAAGTCAACGACCGGACCAACATCTATGCGACCTATTCGCGCGGCTTCAAGAGCGGCGGATTCAACGCCCTGTCGTTCAGTCCGAAAGCCTATGATCCCGAAGTCCTGACGATGTACGAGGTCGGTTTCAAAACCAGTACGCCCGTATATTCGCTGAACCTCGCGGCCTTCGTCTATCATTATGACGGGATTCAGTTCGCATCGACCATGACCACCGCCACGGGCGTGTCGACCAGCGTCAACAATGCCGCGGGCGCCGAACTGATTGGCCTCGACTTCGACGGCGTGCTGCGCCCGACCACCAACACCCGCATCGGACTCAACTTCACCTATGAGCCCAAGGCGCGCTACACTAGCTTCCCCAATGCGGCCTATAATGCGCCCACGCCGATTCCCGGCCGGGTCAACGGCGGGTGCCCTGCAGCCTTTGCGCCGCCCTGCGGACCTGTCGCCGTGGTCGGCGATTTCAGCGGCGGACGTATGATTCGCGCTCCCAAATTGTCGGGCAATTTGTCGGGCGAAGTAACGTTCGACGGGGTGTTCGGCGGCGAGTTGGTGCTGAACAGCGCGGTCTATTATTCGAGCCGTATCAACTACACCCTCGATGGCGGGGTTCATCAAAAACCCTATGCAACGCTCTCCGCGAGTGCCAGCTGGAAGCCGGCCAACAGCGGTCTCAAGATCAGCGCGTCGGGCTTCAACCTCACCGACAAGGCGGCCATTTCCGGATTTGCCGACGTCGTGTTCAGCCAGAACGTCACCTATTTGCGGCCCAGATCGTTCATGATCAGTCTGGATTATGCGTTCTGATCGAGGGAGCGCCCGCCGATCGGGTGGGCGCTCCGTCTGTCGAGCCTTGCGGTCGGAATGGCATCGCAACGCTTGAAACCGCAAAGCCGGTCTTTACGAGGTGCACACGGCCCGCGTGCGGGTGGATGAAGCTGGCCCAATGGAGGCCGAATGGCGAATGGAAATGCGACCATGTTAGCGTCTCGCGATAGCTATCTAGCCCCGCCGTCTTCGAGAGCAGAATGGGCGCAAGGATGGCGGGCGGTTGCCGCCGGCTCGCTGGGGTTCGGGGCAGCGTGCGTTCACAAGGACGTGCTCTCCGTGGTGATGAAGCCGCTGCAGGGCGAATTTGGCTGGAGCCGGACCGAAATATCGATGGCGATCCTGATTTTGGTGGTCTGCCAGCTGATGTTCTCGCCCTTCATCGGTCAGATCCTGGCGCGCTTTGGCCTTCGCAAGGTCGCGCTGTTCGGGGTGACCTGGTACGGTGTGGGTCTGGCGGCCATCGGACTTGCCGGGCCGAGCATCTGGTCCTGGTATCTGGGCTGGATCGCCTTCTCCTTCATGTATGTCTGCGTCTCGCCCGCGGTGTGGACGTCCGAGGTCGCGCGCAATTTCTCGCGGCAACGCGGGCTGGCGCTGGCGGTCACCCTGTCGCTGGGGACCGGGATTCTGACTTTTGTCGTCCCTTCGATCAGCGTGGCGGTGATTGCCGAATATGGCTGGCGCGCGGCGTTCGTGGCAGTCGGCGCGCTGAGCCTGCTGATCACCTATCCCGCCGTGCTGTTGCTCCTCAAGCCGTCAACCGCCGACGAGCGCCGTGCGATCATGGACAACGACCTCCCCGGGATGACCCGCACCGAGGCGATGCGAACCGGTCGCTTCTGGCGGCTGACGCTATCCCTGTTCATTGCCACCGGCGTGATGGCCACGCTGTCGATCCATCTGATGTCGATGCTGACCGACAAGGGGCTGACGGCGACGGAAGCGGCGCTGGGCGCCGGCGCGATCGGGCCCGCGCTGCTGTTTGGACGGCTGATGTTCGGCCTTGTCCTCGACCGCATAACCGGCCCGGCACTCGCGCTCATCGCCTTCTCCTTTCCCCTCGCCGCCTGCGCGCTGTTGCTGGGTTTTCAGGGCGGCGCCATGGCCGGCGTGGTCATCGGCCTGTTGATCGGCGTCGCGTGGGGCGTGGAATCGGATCTCGCCGCCTATATGTGCTCGCGCTATTTCGGGGTCCGCAACTATACCCAGATTTTCGCGATGGTGCATCCGATCGCGGCGATCGGCTTCGGGCTCGGGCCCGTTCTCGCCGCGGTGGTTTTCGACCTTGCCGGCTCGTACCAGCTATTGCTGTGGGGCGTTCTTGTGGCGCTGCTGATCAGCGCGGGGCTGATGGTCAGCCTCGGCGCCTATACCTATGCCGCCGATGACGGCGCGGCTGCCGAACCCGATCATGCCTAGGCGACGCCCCGGCCCGCCCCCGGTCCGTTGAAAAACCTGTTCGACCTGACCGGGCAGGTCTGTCTGGTCACCGGCTCGACCAAGGGGATCGGCCGGGCGATGGCCACCCGGATGGCGCAGCATGGCGCGCAGGTCGTCGTCTCCAGCCGCTCGGCGGAGGATAGCGCGGCGGTAGCGGATCATATCTGCGCGCTTTATGGCGCGAACCGGGCGATCGGCGCTGCTTTCGACCTTGCCGACCGGTCGACCTATGATGCGCTGGAGCGCACGGCGATCGAACATTATGGCCGGGTCGACACGTTTGTCGGCAACGCCGTGTCATCGATCCGGGGCCGCCTCGGCGATATCGCCCCCGCCGACGCCATGACCCGCTCGTTCGAGCTGAACGTGGTCAACAACGCCGAACTCACCAAGTATTTCGCCCCGGCGATGATCGAGCGGCGGCGCGGGTCGATCATCTATACGCTGTCGACCCTGGGCATCTTCGCCTCGCCGCCCTATTTGCCCTACAGCCTCGCCAAGGCGGCGCTGAAGCATATGACCGCGATATTGGCGGTGGACTATGGCCCCAGCGGGGTACGGGTCAACGCCGTCTGCCCCGGGATCGTGCGCACCTTCGCCACAACCTATATCCATAGCGATCCGGAGCGGGTCAGGCTGGCGGTCGGCGACATCCCGCTACAACGGATGGGCGAAGCCGACGAGCTCGCGGCCGCCGCCATATTCCTGGCTTCGCCGGGCGGGGGCTATGTGACCGGGCAGACGATCGTTTGTGACGGCGGGCAAACCCTGCAAGGGATGGAGGGGGCGCGCAACCTGATCGAAAAGAGCCTGCCGGCGACATCGTGATATTGCCGCCCTGGCGGTCAGATGTCGGGGATCGGCCTTTCCTCGACGATGTTCAATCCGTGACCCTCGATAGCCACGATGTTGCGATGCACATTGGACAAGAGGATCATGTCGTGGACGCCGAGGTCGGAGAGAATCTGCGCGCCGATGCCATAGTTTCGCAGGACCATGTCGGGCGCCACGCCGTCACCCCGTGCCGGATCGGCCCCTTGCGGATTGACCAGCAACACGATCACGCCGCTGCCCTGCTTGCCGATTTCGACCATCGCCCGCTGGAGCATGCCCTCGCGCGGCCCCGGAACGCCGAGCAGGTCAGCGAAGACCGATAAGATATGCACACGGGCAAGCGTCGGCTGGCCGGCAAGGACCTGCCCTTTTTGCAGAACCATATTTTCGGTGCCATCGACCTTGTTGCGATAGGTGAGAAGCCGCCAGTCGCCCCCGTAGTTCGACACAAAGGGGACGTCCCCGATGCGCTCGACAAGATGGTCGTTGCGGCGCCGGTATTCGATCAGATCCTGGATCGTTCCGATCTTCAGGCCGTGGCGGTGCGCGAAGGGGACCAGATCCTCCATCCGCGCCATCGTGCCATCGTCCTTCATGATCTCGCAAATCACCCCCGACGGATTGAGGCCGGCGAGGCGCGAAATATCGACCGCGGCCTCGGTGTGACCGGCGCGGACAAGCACGCCGCCATCGCGCGCGATCAGCGGAAAGACATGGCCGGGGGTGACGATATCGTCCTTCGACTTGCCGGCATCGATCGCCACCGCAATGGTGCGGGCGCGGTCGGCTGCCGAAATGCCGGTCGTAACCCCTTCAAGCGCTTCGATCGAGACGGTGAAGGCGGTTTCGTGGCGGGTGCCGTTGCTGCGGCACATCGGCTCGAGGGTCAATTGTTCGCAGCGCGGCCTGGCCAGCGCCAGACAGATCAGACCCCGGCCATGCTTCGCCATGAAGTTGATCGCATTGGGGGTCGCCATCTGGGCGGGGATGACCAGGTCGCCCTCATTTTCGCGATCCTCGTCATCGACCAGAATGAACATCCGGCCGTTGCGCGCCTCGTCGATGATCTCCTCGATCGGAACCCGGACCATTTTCATACCGCCTCCATCAACGCCTTTGTGTAGCGCCCATCGACATAGATGAGCGGATCGACGGCGCCATGGAGCGTCACGGCGCTCACCCGCCCGACGAACACATCATGGCTACCGTAGGAAAAATGCATGTCATTGATGCAGAAGATGTTGGCCTGGGCGTTCGCAAGGAAAGGAACCCCCTCGGCCTCGCCCCATTCGCCCAGCGAGAAACGCTCTTCGCCCTTCTTCAGTCCGCCGCAGGCCTGCGCGACATCCGCCTGCTCACAATCCAGGATGTTGATGCAGAAATCGCCGCCCGCACGAAGCGGTGCGTGGATCGAGGCCGTCCGGTTGACGCAGGCGAGCATCGATGGCGGATCCATGCTGAGTTCGTTCACCGCCGTAGCCGCCATTGCATAGCGTATGCCGCCATGGCTGGTGGTGATGACGACGACCGCCTTCGCCAGCCGGCGCAACGCCTCTCGGGTCGAAAGCGACAGCGCCCCGGTCATGCGAATTCTCCAGGGGTCGCCGCCGCGAGCACGGGGCCGGCTTTCCCGGCACCGGACCAGGGATGGTCATAGGCGGCGAGCTCTTCGCCGATCTTGCGGACGAAGCGCGCGGCGTCGGCGCCGTTGACGACCCGGTGATCATAGGAGAGCGACAGCGGCAGCATCTGGCGCCAGTCCATGCTGCCGCCATCGGCAGGGAATGGCCGAAGCTGGAGGCGCGAGACGCCCAATATGGCCACTTCGGGCGCGTTGATAATCGGCGTAAAACCGGTCCCTCCGATGTGGCCGAGCGACGAAATGGTGAAGCATCCCCCCGACATTTCGGCGAGCGAGAGACCGCTTTTTCTGGCCTTTTGCGAGACGGATGCGATCTCCGCCGCGATCTGGGCGGGTGCTTTGATGTCGCAATCACGGATCACCGGCACGACCAGCCCGCGCGGCGTGTCCACCGCGATGCCGATATGCACATACTTCTTGTGCACGAGCGATTTGCCGTCGGCGTCGAGCGATGTGTTGAAGATCGGATAGGCGGCAAGCGCCGCCACCACCGCCTTGATCAGGGGGACCAGCGGCGTGACCTTGTCGTCCGGATGCGCGGCGTTCCATGCGGTCCGCCGGACCTCCAACGCCGTGACATCGACCTCGTCATGATGGGTCACATGCGGGATCGCTACCCAGTTGCGGCCGAGAAACTGCGCCGTCAGACGCTGGATGCGCTCGAGCGGCCGGGTTTCGATTTCCCCATATTCGGCGAAATCGACTTTGGGCCAATCGGGCAGCCCGGCAAGGAGCGCCGCGCTCATTCGATCGTCGCCAGCACGGTGCCGACATCATAGGTCTCGCCCGCCGCCTTGAGGATCCTGAGCGTCCCGGTGGCCGGGCTTTCGACCTCGTTCGTCGACTTGTCGCTTTCAAGCGCGAAAAGCGGCTCGCCCTTCACCGCCTGGCCGCCGTCGGGAACCATCCACTCGGCGAGCAGGCCATCGTCCATGGCGAAGCCGAGTTTGGGGAGCAGTATTTCGGTGGCCATGGCAATTTTCCAATCGGGTGAGGCTTACGGTGGTTCTGGCAATGCCTTTATGTTCGGCATGAGTGAGCGGCGTCAACGAAATTTCATATAGCAAGATATATCCTTGATGCCGATAGCGACTTTGACACCATTTTACCCTTTGTGCAAGCGGGGGAAGCGTCAGGTTCGGCAACAAAATAGCCATATTTTGCCCAAAATCGCATAAGTCTTCGCGGCACGGCAGAAATTCCCGGCGAAATTGAAAGGTTCATATAGCAATATTTTATAGTGAAGCCCTTCAAAGGCCGATCCGCTCAACGCATCCGGTCCATAGCGGGCAATTGTCCATGGGTCGGATCGGCCTCGCGGCGACCCGGCCGAAGATAATATTGCAGCCGGTCCCATTGCTTGCCGTCGGCATCGGGCTGGGCATGGTCGACGATCACATTGCGCCGCCTGATCTTCCATTCGCCGGCATGGCGTTCGAACGCATCGAGATAGCGGCCGACGAGTAGCCGAAAGCCATGCTCGACCGCGGGGTCTTTCGACCAGGCGATGAAGCCGCTCTCGCCCGTGGCGCGGTCGCCGTCGAGCTCGACATAGATGGACGTCATATGGTGGAGTGGGCCGGCGCCGACGTCATCATAACGGTCGGTGACATAGTCCGCGAAATCGCGGCCCGGACCCTTGAAGGGGCCATGGTCGTCGAAGCCATCGGGGTGATAGACCGACTTCAGCAGTTCGCGGTCGCCGCGATCGACCGCGCGGCAAAAACGCATCAACAGGTCGCGAATCCGGTGATGGGCGATCAGATCTTCCAGCGTCATCAACCCGGCTCCCTTCTCATAGGATCGCGCGCGAAGGCGCACCGATCAGATCAATTGCGATACGTCCGCCGCATCGAACCCCTTCAACAGACCGGTCTCCCCGCGATGGATCTTGTCGACCCAGCGGGGGTCGCCGATCAGCGCCCGGCCGACCGCAATCAGATCAAATTCCTCGCGGTCCATCCTTTCGACCAGTTGATCGATGCCTGCGTTGCCTGCGGTTCGCCCGGAGCCCGACAGGAAATCGCCGGCGAGGCCGACCGACCCGACGCTGATCGTTGCGGCACCGGTGACCGCCTTGGCCCACCCGGCGAAATTCTTTCCCTTTTCGCCGTCAATTTCGGGAAATTCGGGATCCTGGAACCGGCGCTGTGAACAATGCAATATATCGACGCCCGCACGCACCAGCGGCTCGAGCCAGTCGGCCATCGCGCCGGGCGAGTCCGCGAGCCGTGCGGTATAATCCTGTATCTTCCATTGGCTCACGCGCAGGATGATCGGGAAGCCGGGGCCCACTGCGTTCCGGATCGCCTCCACGACTTCGCTTGCAAAGCGGGCGCGATCGCGGAGCGTCTCGCCGCCATAGGGCGAAGGCCGTTCATTGGTGCCGGCCCAGAAAAACTGGTCGATCAGATAGCCATGCGCCCCGTGGATCTCGACCGCATCGAAGCCGAGCCGCCTGGCGTCCGCCGCGGCGCGCGCGAATGCGCCCACCGTGTCGGCGATCGCTTCCTCGCTCATCGCATGCCCGCGCGCGGCGCCGGGCCGCACGAGGCCCGAAGGGCTTTCGGCAGTTTCATTGGGCTCCCAGCCCCGGATTCCCGGGACCGACCCCACGTGCCAGAGCTGCGGGGCCATCCGGCCTCCCGCCGCATGCACGCCGCCGATAATATCCTTCCAGCCGGTCAGCGCCGCGTCGCCATGAAAAAAGGGCGCGCCAACTTCATTCCGGGCCGCCGGGCGATCGATGGCGGTGCCTTCCGAGAGGATCAGGCCGACCCCGCCCTC
>Ga0247823_10002091_pt1 | contig 16535 bp, 6 predicted proteins | sample 13C_PalmiticAcid_2_FD_192426 | JGI IMG/M metagenome (GOLD analysis project Ga0247823, IMG submission 192426) | Soil microbial communities from agricultural site in Penn Yan, New York, United States - 13C_PalmiticAcid_Day30 | ecosystem: Environmental > Terrestrial > Soil > Agricultural land...
CCTCCGCTGGCTACTCGGTTCGCTGATCAGCTGGTCGTTCACCGATCACGCGCGCGCCCGTGCGCAGGTCGCGGGTGCGGAAGCTGATAGCCGCGCCGCGCTGGCCGAGTTCGACGGTACCGTGCTGCGCGCGCTGCAGGAGACCGAGACCGCGCTGTCGGCCTATGCCCGCACGCTCGACCGGCGCATCGCGCTTCAGGCCGCGCGCGACGCCGCGGAGAAGGCCGCGCGCATCGTCCGCGCGCAGCAGCGCGAGGGGCAGGTCGACGGTCTCGTCCTGCTCGACGCCGAACGCAGCTTCGCCGAGGCGGAAGCCGAGCTGGCGGCGATTGACGCCGGGATCGCGGGCGCTCAGATCAACCTGTTCAAGGCGCTGGCGGGCGGATGGGGGAGCGGGCGGTCTCCTGATCGTTCCCCCGCGCATTGATGCGTTCCGCGTCTGCTATAGGCTGCGCCCCGGCTTGAAAGGTGGCGGATTCAATTCTGTTTTATCTGACAATAGACAGGCCGATTTGAAGATGATACCGCTACCATCATAACGAGCGACAACGGTGTCGCCGGAACGGAGGGGAGGCGTGGCTTTGGCGCATCACGGGCGTGGCCTGAACGGCATTTCGGCGAAGCTCATGCGACTCGGTCTGGCTGCCGCCGCATTGTTCGCGATGACGAGTGCTCGGGCCGAGGATCTTCCCCGGCTGGAAACGCGTGACGGCAAGCACGCGCTGATCGTCGATGGCGCCCCGTTCCTGGTGCTGGGGGCTCAGGTCAACAACAGCAGCGCGTGGCCGGCGATGCTGCCCAAGATCTGGCCGATGGTGAACCGGCTCCACGCCAACACCGTTCAGGTGCCGATCGCGTGGGAACAGATCGAACCCGAGGAGGGCAAGTTCGACTTCTCCTTCCTCGATCAGCTGCTCAGGGAGGCGCGCGCCAACGACAAGCGTCTGATGCTCTTGTGGTTCGCGACGTGGAAGAACACCGCACCGGCCTATGCCCCGGCGTGGGTCAAGCTCGACAACAAGCGCTTTCCGCGCATGCTCAACGCCAAGGGGGAGGTGCATTACGCCCTGTCGCCCTTCGCCAAATCGACGCTGGAGGCGGACAGGCGCGCGTTCGTGCGGCTGATGGCGCATCTCAAGGCCGCGGACCCGCAGAACACCGTCATCACGGTTCAGGTGCAGAACGAGCCCGGCACCTACTCCAGCGCGCGCGACCATTCGCCCGAGGCGAACCGCCTGTTCGCCGGCCCGGTGCCGGATGCGGTGCGTAAGCGGTTCGGCAAGGGAGCCGGCAACTGGACGGCATTGTTCGGTCGCGACGCCGAGCTCTACTTCCACAGCTGGGCGGTGGCTTCGTACATCGACAGCGTCGCGGCGGCGGGCAAGAAGGTGAAGGCGCTGCCGATGTACGCCAACGCCGCGCTGCCCGGTAACCCGTTCGACTGGCAGGATCCGAACACCTTCGCCTCGGGCGGCCCGTCGCCCGCGGTCATCGATATCTACGAGGCCGCCGCGCCCAGCCTCGACTGGGTGTCGCCCGATATCTACAATCCGGATCACAAGGCGTATCTCGGCTTCCTCGATCGCTATGCGCGCAAGGACAACCCGCTGTTCGTCGCGGAGACCGGCAACGCGCGTCATTATGCGCGCTACTTCTTCGCGACGATCGGGCGCGGCGCGATCGGCTTTTCGCCCTTCGGCATGGATGAGACGGGCTATTCCAACTACCCGCTCGGCGCGCCCAAGCTGGACGAGGACGCGGTCGCCGCCTTCGCCCGCAACTACGAACTGTTCGCGCCGATGCAGCGCGTCTGGGCCAGGGCCGCGGCGGCCGGAAAGGTGTGGGGCGCCGCCGAGCCGACCGATCCCGCGGCCAAGTTCACGCAGGAACTGAATCTGGGGGGCTATACCGCCACCGTCACCTTCGGCCGCCCGCAATTCGGTTTTGATCCGCCAAAGGGCAATGCCTGGCCGTCGGGCGGGCTGGCGGTCGCCGAGCTGGGACCGGACGAATATCTCGTCGCCGGATTCAACGCGCGGATCGAGTTTGCTCGTCCAGCCACGGACAAGCGCCCGCTGCTCTTCGACCGGGTCGAGGAAGGCTATTACGACAAGGACAAATGGGTCTTCGTGCGCCGCTGGAACGGCGACCAGACCGACTATGGCCTGAACTTCACCGGCGCGAAGCAGGTGCTGCGGGTCAAGCTCGCCACCTATCGCTGAACAACAAGAATACCGGAGAGAGACGATGCGTATCGCCGCACTGCTGAGCGCCAGCATGATCGCGTTGACAGTCCCAGCCGCCGCGCAAAGCGGTGAGGGTTGGCGCAAGACCAGCACCGGCATCGTCGTCACCCCCACGGCCGGCGCCGAAAAGCATGTCGCGCTCGCGGTCTATGGCGACGGCCTGATCCGCGTCACCGAAAGCGACCAGGCGGCGCCCCGGCTGCCCGAAAGCCTTCAGGTGATCGCTGCGCCGGTCGCGCAGGGCTTTACCGTGACCGAGGCGAACGGCGAGGTCACGCTGGCAACCCCGGCGCTTTCGGCCACGGTGCGGCTGGCGGACGGCAATGTCTCGTTCCGCGATGCGTCGGGCAAGGCGATCCTCAGCGAAGCGGCGAGCGGCAGCTTCCGTCCCGCGCATGCCGAAGGGATCAACTATGCCGCGGTGACCCAGCGGTTCAACACGGGCACCGACGAGGGCTTCTACGGCCTCGGCCAGCACCAGAACGGCCAGTTCAACTATAATGGCGAGGACGTCGAACTCGCCCAGTATAACTTCGTCGTCGCGGTGCCGTTCGTCGTCTCGACGCGCAACTATGGCGTGCTGTGGGACAATAACGGCATCAGCCGCTTCGGGAATCCCAAGCCCTATGCGCTCGCCGGCGCGCCGGGCGACAGTTTGCGGGTCGAAGGCAAGGACGGCCGCCCCGGCTGGGACGCGCGTTATTATCTGGGCGACAAGCTTGCGGTCTCGCAGAGCGAGCAGGCGATCAACTATCAGCATATCCGCGATCTCAGGAACTGGCCGGCCGAAGCCAAGGCGAAGACCGTAGCGGCCGAGGGCGGACAGAATACAGCGGGCAACGCGGTCGAGACGCAGCGCGTCGAATGGTCGGCGAACATCACCGCGGACAAGGCCGGGCTGCACCGCTTCCGTCTCTACGGGTCGAGCTATTTCAAGCTCTATGTCGACGGCAAGCTGGTGATGGATCGCTGGCGGCAGAACTGGCACCCCTGGTACCATAATTTCGACGTGCCCATGGCTGCGGGTAAGCCGGTCGCGATCCGCATCGAATGGGAACCGAACGCCGGCTATCTGTCGCTCCACCACAGCGATCCGCTGCCCGAGGCCGAGCGCCGCTCGCTCACCCTGACCTCCGATCTCGCGCACGCGATCGACTATTATGTCGTCGCGGGCCGCGACATGGACGGGGTGATCGCGGGCTATCGCAAGCTCACCGGCAAGGCGGCGATGCAGCCCAAATGGGCTTATGGCTTCTGGCAGAGCCGGCAGCGCTACGACACGCAGAAGGAGATTCTGGATGTCGTGAAGACCTATCGCGACCTCAAGATCCCGCTCGATAATATCGTGCTCGACTGGCGCTACTGGCGCGACGACGACTGGGGCAGCCACCGGCTCGAGCCCCGGCGCTTTCCTGATCCCAAGGGGATGATCGACGCACTGCACAAGCAGCACGCCAACTTCATGATCTCGGTCTGGCCCAAATTCTATCCGACCACCGACACGTACAAGGAACTGGCGGCGGCGGGCGGCGTCTACACCCGCAACATCGCCATGGGGAACAAGGACTGGGTGGGCCCGGGTTACCTCAACACCGATTACGACCCCTATAACCCCAAGGCGCGCGAGATATTCTGGCGTCAGGTCCGGGAGCGGCTGGCGGTGTTCGGCGTCGATGGCTGGTGGCTCGACGCCAATGAGCCGGACATGCACTCCAACCTCTCGCCCGAGGAGCGTGCCTGGATCATGGGGCCGACCGCGCGCGGGCCGGGCGGCGAATATTACAACAGCTTCGCGCTCCCCCATTCGGAGAATGTCTACAAGGGGCAGCGCGCGATGCGGCCCGATGTGCGGCCGTACATCCTGTCGCGCTCGGGCTTTGGCGGTATCCAGCGCACCGGCGCGACGATCTGGTCGGGCGATGTCGCCAGCCGCTGGGACGATCTGCGCGAGCAGATTCCGGCGGGCATCAACTTCTCGATGACCGGCATTCCGAACTGGTCGCACGACATTGGCGGCTTCGCGCTGGAGGACCGGTTCACCAAGCAGGATCCCGCGCATCTCGATGAATGGCGCGAGCTCTATCTGCGCTGGTTCCAGTTCGGCGCGTTCACCCCGGCTTTCCGCAGCCATGGCGAGTTCCCGTATCGCGAGACCTACAACATCGCGCCCGCCGGATCGCCGGTGCGTGACGCGCTGATCCGCTACACCCAGCTGCGCTACCGGCTGATGCCGTACATCTACACGCTCGCCGCCGACACGTACCAGAAGGACGGCAGCATGATGCGCGGGCTGGTGATGGACTTCCCGGCCGATCCCAAGGTGCGCGATATCGGCGACCAGTATCTGTTCGGTTCTTCACTGCTCGTAACCCCGGTGACGGCGTTCAAGACGCGTAACCGCGACGTCTATCTCCCCGCCGGAACCGACTGGTTCAACCTCGATAGCGGCAGGCGCGAACGCGGCGGGCAGGCCGTGAAGACCGATGCCCCGGCCGAGGTGATCCCCGTCTATGTCCGGGCGGGCAGCATCATCCCCACCGGGCCAGTGATGCAGTATACCGATGAAAAGCCGGACGCGCCGCTGACGATCCTCGTCTACCCCGGCGCGAACGGTACCTTCTCGTTGTACGAGGATGACGGCCGCAGCCATCAGTTCGAAAAGGGCGCGTTCAGCCGGATCCCCCTCGCCTATGATGACGCCGCCGGCACGCTCACGATCGGCTCGCGTCAGGGTGGCTATAAGGGCATGATTGCGAAGCGTCAGATCATCGTGCGCTGGATGAAGGACGGCAGCGGCATCGACGGTACCGATGGCCTTTCCGCGCCGCTCGCTTATTCGGGCCGCGCGCTCACCGTGAAGCGGCCCTAAAGGCCGCCACCCGCCGCCGGTGCGTGCCGGCGGCGGGCCCCCTCAGATGAGTACGCCGCCCTCGATTCGCAGCACCGGCACGAAGCCGCCGGGGCCGGGCGCAGGAAGCGTCAGCCGCAGCCCGGCATCGCTCCGCTGGAAGGCGAGCGAACCGCCGCCCAGCAACGTCACCCGCTCGACCGCGACGCCTGCAAGCGCTGCGATCGTCACTGGTGCCTCCGGCCAGTCCATCACCGCCGCGTAGAGCGCCCCGCCGCGGGTGGTGAAGCGGATGTCGGCGGTGGAGAAGGACGTCTCGTTTTCGTTGTGCATCCCCTCGCCGGTGCGCGCGGGGCCTTCGCCATAGCGGTGCCACGGCCGGCTGCCGTGGATGGCCTCATTGTTGACCGCCATCCAGCGCGCCATGCCGTCGAGCACCTTCTCCTCCTCATCATCGATGCTGCCGTCGCCGCGCTGGGGGATGGAGAGGAGGAGGTTGCCGTTCTTCGAAACCACGTCGAGCAGCCGCTGCACCACCTGCTTGGCGCTCTTGTAGCCCTTCCTCTCATAGAGGCCGCGGTCATAGTGCCAGTTGCCGATGCAGGTGCAGGTCTGCCACGGCTCGGCGCGGATCCCCTCGACAAAGCCGCGCTCGACATCGTCAGTGATCGCACGGCGCTGATCGGCGGAGAGCTTCTTGCCCGTCAGCACGACATCGACGGCGCCATTCGCGGCGATCGACTGGTTATAATAATGCGCCGCAGCCTCCAGCCCGAACCGCTCGAGCGGGAGTCCGTAATTGTCCATATAGACGAGGTCGGGCCGGTATTTCTCGACCAGCTCCTTCTGCCGCGCGAGCCAGTTGGGCGCGAAGCCGGGGTTGTTCGCGGGGACCGTTTCCAGCCATTGCCCGTCATGGGCGTCGTGCCAGGCGTTCATCGCCGCGATGCTGGCGATACCGTCGGGCGCGGCCATCGAGGGGCCGGTATAGAGAAGCTGCGGGTCCAGCCCCTCCCACCATTTGCCCTTGCCGTCCGCCTTGCGCAGGCGGAAGGCGTCGTAGCGTACCCCCTTCATCGGCCCTTCGGCGTCATAGCCATAGGCGGTCTGCCACCAGTGCCACGCGTGCGCACCATGGTTGGAGACGCCGAAGCGCAGCCCTGCCGCGCGCGCCGCGCGTTCCCAGGTGCCGACGATATCGCGCTTGGGGCCGGCGCGGGTGGTATTCCACGGCTGGTGGGAGCTGGCGAACATGTCGAGATTGTCATGGTGGTTCGCCATGGAGACGATGTATTTCGCGCCTGCCGCCTTGTACTTGGCCACCAACCTTTCCGGCTGCCACTTCTCCGCCTTCCAGCGCGGAATGAACTCCATGAAGCCGAAACGCGACGGGTGGCCGTAGGTGCGCAGATGATGCTCGTAAAAGGGGCTGCCCTGCACGTACATCAGCCGCCCGTACCAGTCGCCGAACTCGGGCACGCATTGCGGACCCCAATGCGACCACAGGCCAAGCTTGGCGTCCCGGAACCAGTCGGGGCTGCGGAAATGATCGGCGAGCGAGGCCCAGTCGGGGCGCACCGGACCCGCGCCAGCCCGTGCATGGGAGGATCTCGCGGTGAGCGCTGCCGCACCGCCGGCAAGCAGGCCGCGTCTTGTGATCATCCTGTTCCCTCTCCTGTCACCGCTTGTGTGATCCGATCAATATGATAGCGCTATCACAGCACAAGATCGAGAGGATTGCGATGACCAGGCGAATTGGTGGGCCGGCGCTTGCGCTGGTGCTGGCGGCGGCGAGCCCGGCGGGCGCACAGACGCTAAGGCTCGCGCCGGTCTTCTCCGATCATATGGTGCTGCAGCGCGACCGCCGGGTTCCGGTCGAAGGAAATGCCGCGCCGGGCGCGCAAGTGTCGGTGCAACTTGGCGATATGCCCGCGGTCACCGGCCATGCAAATCGCGAAGGACGCTGGCGGCTCGAACTGCCCGGCCACGCGGCACTGGCGGCGACCACGCTCATGATACGCTCGCGCGGCGAGACGCTGCGGCTCGCCAATGTCGCGGTGGGCGATGTGTTCCTATGCTCGGGCCAGTCGAACATGGAGCTCACGCTGCGCGTCGCGACCAACGCCGACACGGCCGTCGCGCAAAGCGCCGATCCCGCGCTGCGCCTGTTCAACGTGCCCCGCCAAAGCAGTACCACCCCGCAGGCGCGGTTCGCCTCGCCTGTCGTCTGGCAGATGTCCGCCCCCGCGAGCGCGCGCGACTTTTCCGCCGCTTGCCATTTCATGGGGGCCGAGCTGCGCCGCCGCCGTAACGTGCCGGTCGGGCTGATCGCGGCGTCGTGGGGCGGATCGATCATTCAGGACTGGCTGAGCGAGGCGGGGCTGCGCCGTAATGGCGGGTTCGATGAAGGGCTGGCGCTGCTCGCGCTTCGGGCCACCGATCCCGCCGCGGCGCAACGCCAATGGGAGGTCGGGGTCGAGACGTACCTTCAGCGGACTACGGCCAGTCTTGCGCAGCCGGTCGCGGCCGACCCAGCCCGTATGTGGGAGGAATGGGGCGGCGATCTCGCGACCTTCGACGGCACCGGCGTCTACATGACGCAGGTGACGCTGACCGCCGATCAGGCGCGGCGCGCGCGTCGGATCCGTCTGGGGGCGGTCGACGACATCGATCTGACTCTGGTGAACGGCCGCCGGCTCGGCGCCACGATCGGCTGGAATGCCGAGCGCGTTTATATGCTCGCTCCCGGCCAGCTGCGCGCGGGTGCCAACCGGATCGAGCTGCGTGCGATCGACACCGGCGGCGGCGGCGGGATGTGGGGCAGCGCTCCGCGCCGCATCGAGCTGGACGATGGCAGCACGATTGCGCTCGACCAGCCTTGGCGGTTCCGGCGCGGCGCGGCGCTGGGCAATGCCGGACCCGCACCGTTGGTGCCGTGGGTCGGCTCCAGCGGCCTAACCACGCTCTACAACGGCATGATCGCGCCGCTTGGCCGCATCCCGCTGGCGGGCATCGTCTGGTATCAGGGCGAGGCCAATGTCAGCGACCCCGCGGGCTATGCGCGGCTGCTTCCCTCGCTGATCGCCGACTGGCGCGAACGTTTCTCGACGCGGCGGTTCGGGGTCGTCCAGCTCGCCAATTTCGGACCGATGCAGAGCAAGCCCGTCGATTCGGCATGGGCCGCCTTGCGGGAGGCGCAGCGCAAGACCGTCGCCGCCGATTCCGATACCGGCCTTGCGGTCGCGATCGATGTCGGCGACCCGCGCGACATCCATCCGACCGACAAGAAGAGCGTCGGCCTGCGGCTGGCGCAGGTGCTGGAGGGCGCGAGCAACGCGCGGCTGCCCGCCGTCACGCGCGAGGGCGGCTCCGTCCGGTTGCGCTTCGACCGGCCGCTTCAGGTAATCGGTGGTGCCGGCCCGCTCGGCTTCGAGGCGTGCGGCGCGGGCGGTTGTCGTTTCACTGCGGCGCGTCTGGCCGATCCGTCGACCTTGCTGGTCGATGCCGTGCCGGGCGACGCCAGGCTCCGCTACCTCTGGGCCGACAGCCCGATCGCCAATCTCTACGATCGCGACGGGCTGCCGGTGACGCCGTTCGAAATCGCCTTGCCCTAGCGCGGATCGCCATAGAGCAGGCCGCGCCCGTCGGTGCCGACATAGACGCGTCCGAAGACGCGCGGATCGCCTTCGATCACGCGGATCCGGTTACCCCACTGGTTGGCGGCGTCATTGACTCGCTGCCAGTTCTTGCCGGCATCGGTCGAACGCCAGATGCCGGTGACACCACCGTGGGTGCCGAAGGCGAACAGCGTCGGTTCGGTCGTGCCCGCCGCCGGCTTGCCGAACGCGAAATATTTGACCTCCAGTCCCTTGCTCTGCGGGGCAAAGCTGCGTCCGCCGTCGCGGCTGCGGTGGAGCGTGCCGCCGATATTGAGCCACAGATCACCCGCCGCGAAGGGCGATGCGGCCAGCGGCCATGGCGTCTCGACATTGTACGTCCGCGCCTTCCACAGATCGCCGGGTAGCGTCGCGGCGGCACGGAATTTGCGCCCGCCGTCATTGCTGACGAACAGTTTCGCCGAGGCGAAGTCGAGCATGTAGAAGCGCCTGGGGTCGACCTTGTCCGCAACCGCGCGGGTTTCGCGGGGGGCGCCGAGGCCCGAGGTCCAGGTGGCGCCGCCGTCATGCGAGAAGAGTGGCGTCGGGGTCGCCACGGCGAGTACCGCGCCGTCGGCGGAGACGGTGACCGACGGGGTCCTGGTCAGGTCATGGCGCTTGACCTCGGTCTCTCCGACCTCGGCATAGGGCGGAAGCAGGATCGGTTTCCAAGATCGCCCGCCGTCCTTCGACAAAGCGAGCGTCGCCTCGGTCTTCCATCCTTCATGCACGCGCCCGCTGCGCACCATGATAGCCGGCGCCTGACCCGCATAGTCGAGGTTGATCGTGGTCACGAGATGCGGGGTGAGGTGCATCGCGGGCGGCGAGACCGCGAAATCATCATGCACGAAGCCGGCAATGTCGCCGAAGCCGGAGATCAGGTGCGCGCCGCCTGGAGGACTGGCAAGCGAGACGATCGCCGTCTCCTCGACCCCGTCGGTCCATGGTTGCCATCGGCCGGTGCGCCAGCTGCCGGTCGCGTAGACCGTCGCGCCGGTGGTATAGGCGATATGCCCGGCGTCGAACGGATCGACCGCGAGGCCCGCGATCCAATGGCCGAAATCGGCCTCCTTCACGTCGAAGCGCAGCCAGGGCGCTGCTGAAATGTCGCGGTGGCTGTTCTTGCCGATATCGGTCCAGCTGTCGCCCCAGTCGGTGGAGACATAGGCGGTGTCGGGGTGCGCATTCATCGTCGCGACCGCGAGCGTGCCGGGCGCGCCATGCGCGAGGCTGATCGCCATATAGCCGCCGCCATGTCCGCCGCCCCTGGGCGTGATGTCGGTCCATTGCCCGCCCGCAAGTCGCCACACCGCGCCGCCCGACACGCCGTTCGGCCCCATCCAGTTCGAGTAAGCGACCACCAGCCGGCCATCGTCGGCGATATCGCCCTTGACCGGCATCAGCCCCGCCGGACCGCCGGGCAGCTTCGTCCAGCTTTCCCCGCCATCGGTGGAGCGATAGAGGCCCTGTCCGTCGGGATCGGCAACCGCGGCGTAGAGCGTCCGCGACTTGCCGTCCTTCGCGCTTGAGCGGTCGAACAGCACGAAGCTGACTCCGGCGTTGCTGCTCCAGCGTTCGGCGGGGGGCGGGCGTCCGGTGTGCGGGAAGCCGGCGACCTTGCTCCACGTTTCCCCTGAATCGGTGCTGCGCCACAACCCGTCGAAGCGCGATCCGAAATAGAGGATCGCGGGATTGGCGGGATCGATCACCAGCCGCTCGCCCAGACCCCGGCCCGGTTCGTTGCCGCCCATCTTGAAGGGGGCGGGTACCGTCCGCCAGCTCACGCCGCGATCCGCCGAGCGCAGGATCGCCGCGGGGCCGCCGCGATACATGCCGGCGGCGAGGTAGACGATATCGGGGTTGCGCGGATCGGCGGCGACGCTCTCGATCCCGTGATAGTTGCTTTCGCCCATCCCGTCCTGAAGCGGAATCCAGCGTTGCGCTCTGGCGTCCCAGCGATAGGCGCCGCCGATATCGGTGCGCAGATAGGCGAGCCCGCGTTCGGCGCGGCTGAAGATCACGCCCGGCGAGAAGCCGCCGCCGCCGACCTTGACGTTCTGCCAGCGATAAGGGACGGATTGGGGCGAACCGGTCTCCTGCGCAGGGACCGGCGTGGCGAGGATAACGGCCATGGCGGACACGGCACCCAGTGCGGTTCGGAAAAATGTGGACATGGCCCCCTCCGGCATTATGGTAGCGCTCACATTTTCATCATTGATCAGATAAATCAACCTAGGAGAGCATCATGAAGGCAGGCCGGGCGATGTTGTTGCTGTTGGTGGGGACAACGTTGTCCGCCGGAGTTTCCGTCCCCGCTGCCATGGCGCAGGACAGCCCCGCTTCGACCGCGCATCCCGAACTGTGGCCTGCCGCGAAGAGCGCCGGGCTTGTCGATCCGGCAACCGAAAAGAAAATCGACGAGCTGCTCGCCAAATTGTCGATCGAACAGAAGGTCGGCCAGCTGATTCAGGCCGATATCGGCACGATCAAGCCGGAGGATCTGCGCAAATACCCGCTTGGCAGCATTCTGGCGGGCGGCAGCTCACCGCCGCTTAATGCGCCGGACCGCTCGGCGATCGGGCCGTGGCTGGCCTCGGCGCAGGCGTTCCGCGCGGTCTCGCTCGAGCAGCGTCCCGGCTATGTGCCGATCCCCAACATCTTCGGCATCGACGCGGTGCACGGCAACAGCAACATCGTCGGCGCGACGATCTTCCCGCACAATATCGGGCTGGGCGCGGCGAACGACCCCGCGCTGATCGAGAAGGTCGGCCGCATCACCGCGGTCGAGACCGCGGCGGCGGGAATGGACTGGGCGTTCGGCCCGACGCTGGCGGTGCCGCAGGACGACCGCTGGGGACGCAGCTATGAGGGCTATTCGGAAAAGCCCGACATCTCGAAAGCTTATGCCACGGCGCTGATCGACGGGCTTCAGGGCGCGCGGGCGTCAGGCACGATCCAGAAGGGCAATGTCGCGGCGTCTGCCAAGCATTTCCTGGGCGACGGCGGCACGGCCGGCGGGATCGATCAGGGCGACACCAAGATCGACGAGAAGACGCTGATCGCAACGCACGCGCAGGGCTATGTTTCGGCGATCGACGCCGGGGTGATGACGGTGATGGCGTCGTTCAACAGCTGGAACGGCGAGAAGATGCACGGCAACAAGTCGATGCTGACCGACGTGCTCAAGGGCAGGATGGGGTTTGACGGTTTCGTCGTCAGCGACTGGAACGGTCATGCCCAGATCGCGGGTTGCACCCGCACCGACTGTGCGCGGGGGATCAATGCCGGCATCGACATGCTGATGGCGCCCGACACCTGGAAGGGGCTGTACGAAAGCACGCTGGCGCAGGCGAAGAGCGGCGCGATCCCGATGGCGCGGATCGACGACGCGGTGCGCCGTATCCTGCGCGTCAAGTTCAAGCTCGGCCTGTTCGAGGCGGCACGTCCCTATGACGGGCGCGCCGAACTGATGGGCGCGCCCGAGCATCGCGCGGTGGCGCGCGAGGCGGTGCGCAAGTCGCTGGTGCTGCTCAAGAACGAGGGCAATGTGCTGCCGGTTCGCGGCGGCGCGCGGGTGCTGGTGGCCGGGGCGGGGGCGAACGACTTCGCCCCGCAAGCCGGCGGCTGGACGCTGAGCTGGCAGGGCGACGGCAACAAGCGCAGCGATTTCCCCAACGCCCAGACGATCTGGGAGGGTATCGACGAGACGGTGCGCGCGCAGGGCGGGTCCGCGACGCTGAGCGCCGACGGCAGCTTCACGAGCAAGCCCGACGTCGCGATCGTGGTGTTCGGCGAGGCGCCCTATGCCGAGATGCGCGGTGACATCCGCACGCTCGAGTTCGAGCCGGGCGACAAGCAGGCGCTTGCCACGCTCAAAAAGCTCAAGGCGTCGGGGATCCCGACGGTCTCGGTATTCCTGTCGGGGCGCCCGCTCTGGGTGAATCCGGAACTCAACGCATCGGACGCGTTCGTCGCGGCGTGGCTGCCGGGCAGCGAGGGGGGCGGCATCGCCGATGTGCTGATCGGCGACAAGGCGGGCAAGCCGCGCCACGATTTCCAGGGGCGGCTGAGTTTCTCATGGCCGAAGACCGCTGGCCAGTTCGTGCTCAACCCCGGCCAGCCGGGCTATGACCCGCTGTTCGCCTATGGCTTCGGGCTGGACTATCGCGCGCCGGGCAAGCCGCTGGGTAAGCTGAGTGAAGTGTCGGGAGTCGACGCGAGCCTGTCGAACCGGACGATCTTCTTCACGCGCGGCGCGACGCCCGCGCCGTTCAGCGTTCCATCGGTCGCGGGGGTCGCCCGCAGCGCGGTCGATTCGCCGACGCAGCAGGAAGGCGCGATCCGCCTGACGTGGAGCGCGCCCGCCGCTTTCACCATCGCCGGACCGCAACTGGACTGGTCGCGCGAGAGCAATGCCGATCTGTCGCTGCGCATCGTCTATCGTGTCGATGCCGCACCGGCGGGGCCGGTTGAGATCGCGATTCCCCAGAGCGCGGCGGCCAAGGGGCTGTCCGCCACCACGATGTTCAGCCGCCAGCCGGGTGAATGGCAGACCGCGACCTTGAGCCTCAAATGCTTCGCCAAGGCGAATCCGGAGCTGAAGACGGTGACCGCACCGCTGCGCATCACCGCCGCCGCGCCGTTCGCGCTCAGCATCGCCGACGCGCGGATCGTGTCGGATCCCAATGCAAGCAACTGCCCCGAATAAACGCGGCCAGAACTGTTCAAAGACGGCGGCGCGGGTGGTGCGGATCGCTAGCGATCTTCACGCCCGCGCCGTCGCTTTCATTCGGGTCGGCTGAGTGCCCGGCTGAGTGCCCGAATCGCGCACCGGATCAGCATTGCATTGCAACGGGCCGTCTCGCCATTTGATGCCCGCAGGATAATGGTTCGAGCTCAACCGGTGGCAAGTTAATCAGTTGAGAAACTGTTCTATTTTTCGCGGTACCTCTGGTAAATGAGGAGCGTGTTAGCGCTCTCTGACATCGTTGACATCAACGCATAAATATGATCAAACAGGCATATTGCACGCTCCATGAGAAGGGCGTGGACAACCGGGCTTGCCCGGTCATTTAGGGGAGGGGAGGTTGATGACGTCACGTTATGTTACCGCTAACATGAAGCGCCGGGCCGTTGCTCGTGCGGGTGCCTCATGCCTTGCAATCATCGCCATGGGCGTCACCGCCCCGGCTTGGGCCGCGGATCCCGCACCGGTGCTGCCGGCGGCGCAGGATGCGCCCGAGGCGAGCGAAGGCGAAGTCATTGTCACCGCACGCCGCCGCGCACTGGAAGCCGCCGACGCGCGCAAGAAGGCGTCGGAAAGCATCATCAGTTCGGTCGTCGCTGACGAAGCGGGCAAGCTGCCCGACAATTCCATCACCGAAGTCCTGCAGCGCGTTTCGGGCGTCAGCATCGTCCGCTTCGCCGCGCTGGGCGATCCGGATCACTTCTCGGTCGAAGGGTCGGGCATTCAGGTGCGCGGGCTTTCGGGCGTCGCGTCGCGCCTCAACGGCCGCGACATTTTCAGCGCCAATGGCGGCCGCGGGCTGAGCTGGGGCGACGTCACGCCCGAACTGATGAAGGCGGTGGACGTCTATAAGTCGTCGACGGCGGACCTTATCGAAGGCGGTACCGGCGGCCAGGTCGACCTGCGCACCAAGCTGCCGTTCGACTTCTCCAACGGCTGGCACGTCGCAGGCAGCGCCGAAGCCAGCTATGGCGACCTCACCGAAAAGACTGACTATGCCGGGTCGCTGCTGGTGTCGAACCGCTGGACCACCGGCATCGGCGATATCGGCATCCTCGTCGACGTCGCGCACAGCCGCCTGACGTCGCAGTCGAACTTCTTCCGCGCCGAACCCTATTTCCGTCAGCGGCTGCTGGGCGAGACGCAGGACGTCTTCATCCCCGGCGGCTATGATTTCGGCGACGAGCAGTTCAAGCGCGACCGCACCGGCATCTACGCCGCCGCGCAATGGTCGCCGAGCGACGATTTCACGCTGACCGGCATCTTCTTCCAGTCGCGCTACAAGAACCATAACCAGTCGCGCTTCGCGATGGTCACGTCGCAGAATTTTAGCGTCAACCGCAATCAGAGCAGCTTCGATGCCAATGGCGGGCTGCTCTCGACAACGTCGATGTTCCTGCGTGACGCCAACACCTTCCTGCCGACGGGCGGCTCGATCACCGGAACCGGCAACGCAGAGGGGACGCGTTCCAAGTCGCTGACCCGCGACCTTTCGGCCGAGTTCGCGTGGCAACCGGGGCAGGGACCGTTCAAGCTCTCCGGCGCCTATCAGAACACTCTCTCGACCTCGCAGGTCGATCGTCTCGCGATTTTCAGCGACGTCGCCTTCCCCTCGTCGTTCGGCCTCGATCTGACGGGCGACTTCCCCAAGGTGACGTTGCCGACGCTGGCGCAGGGCCAGTTCACCAACCCGGCCAATTACTTCTGGGCCGCCGCGATGCCGCATAACGAGCGCAACCGCGGGACCATGGATTCGGTCAATCTCGACGCGGAATATCTGTTCGAGGACAGCTTCTTCAAGGCGGTGAAGGTCGGCGGCCGCTGGTCTGAACGCCGCGAGCGCGATCTCAATAATGGCTATACTTGGACCGCGCTCGGCCGTGGCTGGACCGGCGTCCCGACGCCTTATTCACCGCAGCTGACCTTCGCCAACGCCAAGGCCGGCGACACCGAATTCTACGCCTTCGACAATTTCTTCCACGGGCAGATCGCGTCTCCGGCGGACATGCTGTGGCCGTCGATGGCGCTGGTCGAAGGCGTCAACCCCGACGCGCTGCATCAGGCCCCGCCCGCCAATTTCTGCGGGCCGGCCGACTGGGGTAACGCGACCTATTTCAACTGCTCATCGGCCGGTCCGCTGTCGAGCAGCACCTATGGCAATCCGCGCGGCCGTACGTCGGGCTTCCTTCAGGAGGATCTGGGGATCTGGCGGACCGAGAGCTTCTCCGGCTACGCGCAGGTGCGTTTCGGGCGCGATTACGAGCCGGGCAAGCTCGGTTTCTCGGGCAATATCGGCGCGCGCGTCGTGCGGACGAAGAACGAATCGCAGGGCTTCATCGTCCAGAACGGCCTCACCTATATCCGCAACGGCCAGACGGTGACGCTGGCGCGCCGCGTTGATCCGCGCGGGGGCGAGGCGACCTTCACCCGCTTCCTGCCCGCGGTGAACCTTCAGTTCCAGCCTGACGAGGACATCAAGATCCGCGCGGCGTACAACATCACGATGGACCTGCCGAGCTTCAACGCGACGCGCGGCGGCGGTTCGACGGGGGTGGCGACGACGTCGAACCCGGTGTCGGGGCAGCCGGGCATCTTCACCAACTTCACCGCGTCGACCGGCAATCCGTTCCTGAAGCCCGCGATGTCGAACAATATCGACCTGTCGGTGGAATGGTATGCCAAGCCAGGAACGATGTTCTACATCAACGGCTTCTACAAGCATATCAAGGACTTGCCGATCTACTCGCTGACCGAGCGGGACATCACCGTCTATTATCAGGACGGAACGACCGAGGTGGCGCGTGCGGCGGCATCGGACGTGATGACCGCGACCGAAGCGGCGACGGTAAAGGGCATCGAGATCGGCGGCCGCGCCTTCCTCGACATGCTGCCGGGCGTGCTCGCCGGGTTCGGCATCGAGGCCAACTACACCTATATCGACAGCGACAATCCGGGCGACCTGTATCGCGACATCTTTGGAACCATCCGCAACGATGCGCCGCTTCAGGGGCTGTCGACGCACAATTACAACGCCACCC
>Ga0247823_10002093_pt1 | contig 16528 bp, 14 predicted proteins | sample 13C_PalmiticAcid_2_FD_192426 | JGI IMG/M metagenome (GOLD analysis project Ga0247823, IMG submission 192426) | Soil microbial communities from agricultural site in Penn Yan, New York, United States - 13C_PalmiticAcid_Day30 | ecosystem: Environmental > Terrestrial > Soil > Agricultural land...
GAATAAGGGCTTTCCGCCCCTGCCCCCTATAACAGGGGCGGAAAGCCCTTATTCCGCGTATTTGACCGAACAGCCATAGGGCTGGCTCGTCGCGACCGAGACGGCCTTGCCCGCCTTCATCTCGCCGAGCGCCGCGAGCACATGGTTGCGCGCGCCGCCCATCTCCTCGACACGGGCGGCAGGCTTGTCGTCGATGCCGCCCTGATAGCGCAGCACGCCCTGGCCATCGATGATGTACATGTGCGGCGTCGTCTTGGCGGCATAGCCCTTGCCGACGACCCCCTTGGGATCGAGCAGATAGTGCGCGGGCACCGCCTTCTGATCGCCGACCCATTTCTTCGCACCGGCGCCATCGACATGGCCCTGCTTGCCGGGCGCACCCGAATTGATCGTCAGCCACACCGCGCCGCCGGTCTTTGCCGCGGCCTGGGTCTTCTGCATATTGCCCTGATAGTGGCGCTGCACGAAGGGGCAGCCCGGGTTGTTCCACTCGAGAACCACCGTCTTGCCCTTGAAGTCGGAAAGCTGGACCGTCTTGCCATTGGCATCGGTCAGCTTGAAATCGGTCGCCTTCTGGCCGTTGACCTGCTCCGCCGCGCCGGGCGCTGCAAGAGCGACGATCATCGCCGCACCGATCGGGATCAACTTGTTCATCACCCTAGTCTCCTGGTTTCGCGTCGTCCCCCGGAAGCGCGGACAACATGCCTTGGGTCAGCACCTGGGGCAAGACCTTCGGTTCGCTCGAGCCCTTGGGATACCAGAGATATAGCGGCACGCCCGCGCGGTTATGTTGCTCGATGAAGCGGCCCAATGCCGGATCGCCATCGGTCCAGTCACCGACCAGCACCGCGACATTGCCGGCCTTGAACGCATCGCGCACGGCATCGGTTTCGATCGCGGCCTTCTCGTTCACCTTGCAGGTCACGCACCAGTCGGCGGTGAAATAGGCGAAGACCGGCCGCCCCTCGGCCCGGAGTGCCGCGAGACGAGCTTCGCTGAACGGCTCCGCGCCCGCCGCCTTGGCTTCCGCCGCTGCCGCCGGCTTCTCGACCGCAGCCACTGCCCAGATTCCCGCCACCGTCACCAGCGCCGCGGCAATCCAGCCAGCACCGCTGCCAGCGCCGTTGATCTGCCGCCGCCCAAGCGCCCACAGCACCACCGCCAGCGCCAGCGCGACGATCAGCCCCACCGCCATGCCGTTGACGCCCTTGAGCCCGCCCAGCACCCAGGCGAGCGCGATCGCGGTGAGGAACATCGGCACCGACAGGATCTTGCGGAATGTGTCCATCCACGCGCCCGGCTTGGGCAACATCCGCCGCAGCGCCGGTACAAAACCGAGCAGCAGGAACGGCAGGGCAAGCCCCAGCCCAAGCCCCAGGAAGATCAGCAAGGCGACATACCAGGGCAGCACGAGGGCCGCACCGAGCGCGGCGCCCATGAACGGGCCGGTGCACGGGGTCGCGATGAAGGCGGCCAGCGCGCCGGTCATGAACGCGCCGCCCGATCCTCCGCTTGCCAGCCGCCCGGCGAGCTTCGGCGTCATCAGCTCGAACAATCCGGCCAGGTTGAGCGCGATCCCGAGGACCAGCAGTAGCAGGAACAGGATCACCCGCGCATCGGTCAGCTGGAACGCCCAGCCGACGCTCGCTCCTGCCGCGCGCAGCCCAAGCATCGCGCCGCCCAGGGCGAGCACCACCAGCACCACGCCCGCGGTATAGGCCAGCGCCTCGGCCCTGGCATGGCCCTCGCTGGTCCCGCTCTTGGCCAGGCTCAGCGCCTTGAGGCTCAGGATCGGGAAGACGCAGGGCATGATGTTGAGGATCAGCCCGCCCAGCAGCGCCCCGCCCAGCGCGACCAGCGCCGCGGTCCAGTCGACGGCGCCGCCGGCCGTGGCGCCCGCTGCGACCGCTCCCGGCACCGCCGCCAGCGCGAACCCCTGGCCCGGCCCCACGGCCAGCACACCCTCTAGCTTCGCTGGCGTCTTGGTCCCGGCCTTCACCTCGACGATCACGGTGTCGCCGTCGCGTGTCAACTTCTGCGGCGCCGAATAGTTTACCGCCTCCAGCGTCAGCGGGAAGAAATAGGCGTCGGTGCCGAGCGGCGCGTTCGCCGGGTAGGGGATCGCGACCCGCAGCATGCCATCCGCGACTGCGAACTTGCCCTCACTGCCCAGCGGCTTGGGAAAGGCCCGGCGCCATTCGTCGAACCGCGCGCGCCGCTCCGCCGAAATCGCGCCGTCGCCGACGGTCAGGCTGATCGCCAGATTCTCGGTCTCGGGCACGCAGACTTCATCCGTGCAGACCAGATAATCGGCACGCACCGTGATCGGCAGCGCGGTGCCCGGCGCGAGACCCGCCGGGATCTTCAAGGTCGCAAGCTGGGTATAGCTGCCCTTGTAGACATAGTTCATGATCCCCGCGACCATCAGCCGCGTCGGCACGGGATAGCGCAGATCGCTCGCGGTCACGCCCTGCGGCAGCTTCCAGTCGAGCCGCGTGTCGAGCCCCGCATCACCGGGGTTCTTCCAATAGCCGTGCCAGCCCTCGTCGGGCTTCGCGACGAAGGCCAGCGTCACCTCGCTCCCGGGCGCGGGATTGTCGGTCTCGGCGACCAGCTCGACGGTCAGGTTGTCCTGCCCCGCCTGCTGTGCTGCCGCGGGCAACGCCGCAGCCAAAATCCAAGCCAACACTGTCACCAACGCGAAACTCAACTTGCGCATTCACCAGTCCTTGCCGTGCGGGAGCGAAAGGAACATAGCGCCCCCGGCCCGATTTGCCATCCGGAGGAAAGATGCTTCGTTCATTCGCCGCCGCCCTGCTGCTCGCATCACCCGCAATCGCACAGGAAGCACCGCCCGCTCCGGCGCCGGCCCCCGCTCCGACGACCCCGCCCAAGCTGATCGTCGCGATCGCGGTCGACCAGTTTTCCGCGGATGTCTTCGCCGAATATCGCCAGCATTTCACCGGCGGCCTCGCCCGGCTCGCCAACGGCGTCGTCTTCCCTTCGGGCTATCAGAGCCATGCCGCGACCGAGACCTGCCCCGGCCACTCGACGATCCTGACGGGCAGCCGTCCGGCGCGCAGCGGGATCATCGCCAATGACTGGATCGACCTGAAGACGCCGCGCAAGGACAAGACGATCTATTGCGCCGAGGATGAGAGCGTCCCGGGCAGCGACTCCTCCAACTATACCGTCTCGCCGCTCCACCTGAAGGTGCCGACGCTGGGCGAGCGGATGCAGGCCGCGACCCCCGCCACCCGCGTCGCCGCGGTCGCAGGCAAGGATCGCGCCGCCGTGATGATGTCGGGCCATAGGGCCGATCAGGTCTGGTGGTGGGGCGGCAAGGCGTTCGTCAGCTATGCCGGCCGCACCACGCCCGAAGCCATCGCGCGTGGCAATGCCGCCACCGCCGCCCGCATCGGTCAGGCGCAGCCGGCGATGGAGCTGCCTGCCTTCTGCACCTCGCGTGACATCGCGGTGCCGATCGGTGGCGGCAAGACCGTCGGCACCGGCCGCTTTGCGCGTGATGCAGGCGACAGCCGTCGCTTCCGTGCCTCGCCCGAATTCGACATGGCGATCGTCGGCATCGCCGCCGACCTGCGCGCCGAGATGAAGCTGGGCGAAGGCGTCGCGACCGACCTGCTGATCGTCGGCGCCTCGGCCAGCGACTATGTCGGCCACACCTACGGTACCGAAGGCACGGAGATGTGCCTGCAGATGGTCAATCTCGACCGCACGCTCGGCAAGTTCTTCGAGATTCTAGACAAGACCGGGATCGACTATCAGGTCGTGCTCACCGCCGATCATGGCGGCCATGATCTGCCCGAGCGCCACAACATGCACGGCATCCCCGAAGCCGCTCGCATCGCGCCCGGCATGGGCGCGAAGGCGATGGGGCAGAAGGTCGCGGAGAAGCTCAAGCTCGGCGATCGCCAACTGCTCTGGGGCGGCAATTTCGGCGACATCTATGTCGATCCGGCGCTCCCGGCGAAGCAGCGCGAGGCGGTGACGCGGGAAGCGATGGCGCTCTACCGCGCCAGCCCGCAGGTGGCCGGGGTCTATACCCGCGCCGAGATCCTCGCGACGCCCAGCCCCAGCGGTCCGCCCGAAACCTGGTCGATGCTCCAGCGCGCCCGCGCCTCGTTCGTGCCGGAGCGCTCGGGCGACTTCGTCGTTGCGCTGAAGCCGCGGATCACACCGATCTCCGATCCCACCAACGGATCGGTCGCGACGCATGGCAGCTTCTGGGACTATGACCGCCGCGTGCCGATCCTGTTCTGGCGCAAGGGTCAGACTGGCTTCGAACAGCCGATGTCGGTTGAAACGGTCGACATCCTGCCGACGCTGGCCGGCGTGATCGGCCTGCCGATTCCCGCAAATGAGATCGACGGCCGCTGCCTCGACCTCGATGCCGGACCGGGCACGACCTGCCCGGCGCGGTAATCCGCCCACCAAACCGTCACCCCGGCCTCGTGCCGGGGTCCACATCGTCGCGAGAGATGGGATGGAGCTTCTATTCCGTCGCTCGCCGCCCGGTGGATCCCGGCACGAGACCGGGATGACGAAGGATTTGGCTTACGCGTTCCCGTCGTCCAGCATCTTGATGATGCCCGAGAAATCCACCCCCGCATTTCCGGCATCGGCGAATTTCGTGTAGAGTTCGGCCGCGCGCGCACCCATCGGGGTTTCGGCGTGCGTGCTCGCTGCTGCTTCCATCGCGAGCTTCAGGTCCTTGAGCATCAGTCCGGCGGCGAACCCGCCCTGATAGTCGTTGTCCGCAGGGGTCTGCGGCCCCATGCCCGGCAAGGGCGCATAGGTGTTGAGCGACCAGCACGCGCCCGACGAGACCGAGGCGATGTCATAGAAAGTCTGCGGATCGAGCCCCAGCTTCTGCGCGAGCAGCAGCGCCTCACACGTTGCGACCATCGTCGCGCCGAGCAGCATGTTGTTGCAGATCTTCGACGCCTGACCCGCGCCGTTGCCGCCGGCGTGGATCACCGCCTTGCCCATCGCGGCAAGGAACAGCTCGGCACGCGCGAAGGCGCTGTCATCGCCACCGACCATGAAGGTCAGCGTGCCGCCCGCTGCTGCAGCGATCCCGCCCGAGACCGGCGCATCGACCGCCGCCAGGCCCTTGGCCGCGGCCGCATCGGCGACGCGGCGCGCCGTGGCGACGTCGATCGTCGAACAGTCGATCAGGATCGCGCCCGTATCGGCCGCGCCGAACACGCTGTCCTCATAGACCTGCTCGACATGCTTGCCCGCGGGCAGCATCGTGATGACCGCCTCGGCACCCTCGGCCGCGGCAGCGGCGCTCTCGGCTGGCAGACAGCCCGCTGCCCTGGCGCGCTCCAGCGCCTCGGCCGACAGGTCGAATGCGCGGACATCATGCCCCGCTTTCGCCAGGTTCGCGGCCATCCCGCCGCCCATGTTGCCGAGGCCGATGAAACCAACGCGTGCCATTTGATCCTACTCCAAAACCGTTCTTGCCGAGCGAAGTCGAGGCATCTCCCGCCACCGTCCCTCGACTTCGCTCGGGACGAGCGGACTCTCGGCTATTTCCCCGTCCAGTTGCCCGGGCGTTTCTCGACGAACGCCGCCATGCCTTCCTTCTGGTCGGCGGTGCCGAAGAGGCCGTGGAACAGTCGCCGCTCGAACTGCACGCCCTGCGCCAGCGTCGTCTCGAACGCCGCGTTGACCATTTCCTTGTTTGCCAGCACCGACAGCGGCGCCATCCCCGCGATCGCTGCGGCGGTCTTGAGCGCATCCTCGAGCAGATCGGCGGCGGGGACGATGCGGCTGACAAGGCCCGCGCGCTCGGCTTCCTCGGCGCCCATCATGCGGCCGGTCAGGCACATCTCCATCGCCTTGGCCTTGCCGACCGCGCGCGTCAGCCGCTGAGAACCACCCATGCCGGGCGCGACCGCGAGCTTGATCTCGGGCTGGCCGAATTTCGCCGTGTCGGCGGCGAGGATGAAGTCGCACATCATCGCCAACTCGCATCCGCCGCCGAGCGCGAAGCCCGACACCGCCGCGATGATCGGCTTGCGGGTGCGGGTGAACTGGTCCCAGCCGGCGAAGAAATTATGGCCGTACATGTCGGCAAAGCCCTGCGCCTGCATCTCCTTGATGTCGGCACCCGCCGCGAAGGCCTTCTCGCTGCCGGTCAGCACTGCGCAGCCCTGCGAGGAATCGGCATCGAACTTCGCGAAGGCATCGAGCAACTCGGTCAGCACCTGGCTGTTGAGCGCGTTCAGCGCCTGTGGCCGGTTGAGCGTCACCAGCGTGACGCCGCCGCGCTGTTCGACGAGGATGGTCTGATAATCGGTCACGAAACGCTCCCAAAAGTCCCAAAAGTCACACTGCTAGGCGCGCGAGGAGGTTCCTCGCCGCACCGCCGCCAGTCAGCGGAAAGATACCATGGCGGCATGGCTGTAGGAAAATGCCGTCACGGCGCCGGGGTCCAAGCCTCGCCCTCGGGCAAAGGCGCGAAGATCTGGTCGATCAGATGATCGCTCACCTCCTCCGCCGTCGCCGGATTCCATTTCGGCGCATTGTCCTTGTCCACGATCAGCGCGCGCACGCCCTCGACAAAATCATGACGCTGCACGACATGGCTCGCGACTGCGAACTCCTGCCGCATCTCGTCCTCGAAGGTCGGCATTGTCTTGCCGTCGAGCAGCAGCTTGAGGCTGACCTTCATCGTCTGCGGCGATTTGGTACCGAGGGTCGCAAGCTGCTGTGCCGCCCATTCCCCGCCATCTGCCGCAAGCGCTGCCAGCACATCCTCAAGCTTGTCCGAAGCGAACAGCCGGTCGATCGCACCGCGATGGGCGAGGATGCGGGCATCGGGTGACGGAGCGGACAGTTCGTCCAGCACCGTGTCGATCGCTTGCGGATCGGCGATGATCCGGGCCTTCGCATCCTCCAGCGCGTCCGAATGGAGGTAGTGGCTCGCCAGCCCCAGCGCGAGGCACTCCGCCCCGTCGAGGCGGTGGCCGGTCAGTGCCAGATACTGGCCGGTGCGTCCCGCCAGCCGCGAGAGATACCAGCCGCCGCCGACATCGGGGAACAGGCCGATCCCGGTTTCCGGCATCGCGAGCTTGGTGTTCTCGGTCGCGACACGGTACCGGGCTGGCTGGCTGATGCCGACGCCGCCGCCCATGGTGATGCCGTCCATGAAGGCGACGATCGGCTTGGCATAGGTGAACAGCGCGTGGTTCATCCGGTATTCGACCCGGAAGAAGTCGCGCGCTTCGCTGCCGTCGCCCGCGCCGCTGTCCGCGATCATGCGGATATCGCCGCCTGCGCAGAACCCACGCCCCTCGGCATGGTCGATCATCAACGCCTCGACGCCGGTATCGTCGCGCCACGCCATCAGCGCGTCGAGGATCGCGGCGCACATGCCGGTGGTGAGCGCATGGATCGCCTTGGGCCGGTTGAGCCGGATGCGGCCGACCTTGCCCTCGATCGAGATCAGGACGTCGCTCATTGCCGCGTCAGCTCCCGCCCGACGATCATCCGCATCACCTGATTGGTGCCCTCAAGGATCGAATGGACGCGCAGGTCACGCCAGAAGCGCTCGATCGGATAGTCCATGAGGTAGCCATAGCCGCCATGGAGCTGGAGCGCGCGGTCGACCACCGACGATCCGGTATCGGTCGCGAAGCGCTTGGCCATCGCCGCGAACTTGGTCTTGTCGGGCGCGTTCGAGGTTACCTTCGCCGCGGCGAGGTAGAGCAAGGCGCGGGCCGCCTCCAGCTCGGTCGCCATGTCGGCGAGGGTGAACTGGGTGTTCTGGAAGTCGGCGATGGCCGAACCGAACTGCTTGCGGTCCCTGGTGTATTGCACCGCTTCGTCGAGGCAGCGCTGCGCCCCGCCGAGCGAGCAGGCGCCGATGTTGAGCCGCCCGCCGTCGAGCCCCATCATCGCAATGCGGAAGCCCTCACCCTCGCCGCCGATCAGATTCTCAACGGGCACGCGGACATTATCGAACGTCACCTGCCGCGTCGGCTGGGCGTGCCAGCCGAGCTTGCGCTCGTTCGCGCCGAAGCTGACGCCGGGCATGTCCTTCTCGATCGCGAGGCAGGAGATGCCCTTGGGGCCATCGGCGCCGGTGCGGACCATCGTCACATAGAGCTCGTTCTCGCCCGCGCCCGAGATGAACTGCTTCGAACCGTTGACGACGAACACATCGCCTTCGCGCTTCGCCGTCGTCTTGAGCGCCGCGGCGTCGGAGCCCGAGGACGGTTCGGTCAGGCAATAGCTCGCCAGCCAGTCTGCGGTGACGAGCTGGGGCAAATACTTGTCCTTCACCGCCTGCGACCCGAAGCGGTCGATCATCCAGCTCGCCATGTTGTGGATCGAGATGAACGCGCTGGTCGCTGGGCAGCCATAGGCCATCGCCTCCATGATCAGCGCGGATTCGAGCCGGCCGAGGCCGATCCCGCCGCTTTCCTCGGAGACGTAGATCGCGCCGAAACCGAGCTCGGCCGCGGCCTTTACCGTTTCGCGCGGGAAGATGTGCTTCTCGTCCCACTCGGCGGCGTGCGGGGTAATCGCATCGGCGGTGAACTTGCGTGCCATCTCCTGGATCGCGCGCTGGTCTTCGTTGAGATCGAACTGGTCCATCATCCCCTCTTTATATTTCGCCGGTTGAACGCCGCCCAAGTCCGTGCGATCCGATGCCGCACAAATCGGGGAAGTTCACCGCATGAAGCTTCGTCTTTTGCTCGTCGTGCCGCTGCTTGCGACCGGCGCCTGCGCCACGCCCGACACGCTCAACAGCCTTGCCGTCGGCATCTGCCAGAAACAGCAAGGATGCCATGTCCGCGACCAAGCGCCCCGCCACGGGTCGCAGCAGCAACGCGCGGTCGAGGACGTGATCGAGGGCCGGCAGGAGCCGATGTAGGCGGCAGCTCATTCCGCTTCGCCCAGCACGCGGCGGCGGAACAGCGGGCCCATGAGATCGAGATCGTTGCGCGCATACCAGCGCGGTGCGGGCAGGCCCTTTTCCCACGCCAGCGCTTCGGTCAGCGTGCCCTGAGCGACGGGGGCGTCGGGAACCAGCGTGCCGAGCGGATCGGCATAGGCGGCATCCGCGGTGACGATCTCCCACCCCTTTTTCCGCAGCGCCGCGACCAGTTCGTCGACGAACATCGCCGCGAGGTCATTCTCGTGCAGCAGCAGCATCTGAACGGGCTGGCGGCCAACGGTCTTCACCATCAGCCCGTCGTAGAATTCGGCAGCCTCGACATGGCTTTCGACATAGAGGTCACGCAGCGCCTTCATGTCGATGCGCTTGCCGGCCTTCTTCGCCGCGATTGCCTGATCGTCGATATACCAGTCGACGGACTCGGCGGTGACATAGCCGTTGGAAAGGCCGCGCGCCTTCAATCCCGCGCGCACGGCGTCGCGCTTGACCTTATCCTTGCCGCCCTCATCGAGGAACGGGAAGCGGAACCAGGGGCGATAGCCTCCCCAGCCTTTCAGCCATGCATCGGCATAATCGATATCCGCCAGATAGGCCTCGGCTGACATGCCGCTCAGCCGCTTATGGGAATAGCTGTGATTGGCGATCACATGCCCCGCGACCAGATAGAGCGCGATATTGGTCGCACCATCGCCGGTGCCCGGCTTGCCAAGATTGCCGACGGTGACAAAGAACGCCGCCTGCTTCACCTGTGCCTTGCGCAGCGCCTTGATCAGCATCTTGGCTCGTACGTCCGGGTCCATGAACCCGCCCGCATGCCGTGGCGTATCGTCGAAGCTGAGCGCGATCCGCTTTTGCGCGGCGGCGGGCACCGCCATCACCAGACACGCCACCAGAGCCGCAAGCCAACGCATCGCCTTCTCCCCCCGTTTCATGAGATGGAGATGCCCATAGCATGGCGCGCCGTCCGGCCGTCACCCACGCACTCGCGAAGGGAATGGCGGGACGATTGCGATCCGCGACGAGACGTCAGGGCGCCGGTTCGGCCACCGCTTCGAATGCCGACTTCACCGCTCGACCGGCGAGATAGAGCATGATCAGCGCCACCCCGTTGAAGATCAGCTCGATCCCCAGCAGCGTCCCCAGCAGGACCGCGGCGGAACCCGGATAGGTCGCGAACACATAGGCGCCGAGCCCGATCGCGATCAGGCCGGTCAGCAGCAGCGGCCAGAACAACCCTGTCCCGCGCACCTGGAGGGCGAAGATCACGCGGACCAGCCCCGAAGCGAGGAACAGGATCGCCGCGGCGAGCGTGAGCGAGAGGGTTCCGGCAAGCGGGTTGGCGAGGATCACGATGCCCAGCAGCGTCACGACGATCGCCCAGAGGATGGCCCAGATTTTCGCGCCCGTCCCCGTTTCGGAGAAGGCCGAGATCAGATGGACAATCCCGCTGAACAGGAAGATCCATCCCGCCAGGAACACCGCCGTCAACGTGGCGGCGAACGGATTGAACAGCGCAAGTACGCCGCCGACCAGCGAAACGATGCCGGCGATGATCCAGAGTGTAGAAGCTTTCATGACTTGCCACCCTTTTCCCGCGATCGCCCCCCGGCCCGCCGGACCATAAGTCAGCGGCGGTCGGAGGAACAGGATATTCGGGGTGGCGGGGCATGTCAGCCCATCGTCGGGATGACGAACGCGTTGCCGCCGTCGGACGAACCGTCCGGCCAGCGCTGGGTTACCGTCTTCACCTTGGTGAAGAACTTGATGCCTTCCATGCCGTGCTGGTTGGTGTCGCCGAATGCCGAGCGCTTCCAGCCGCCAAAGGTGTGATAGGCGACCGGCACCGGGATCGGCACGTTGATGCCGACCATGCCGACATTGACGCGCGCCGCGAACTCGCGCGCGGCATGGCCGTTGCGGGTGAAGATCGCGACGCCGTTGCCGTACTGGTGGTCGCTCGGCAGGCGCAGCGCGGTCTCGAAATCGGGCGCGCGGACCATCTGGAGGACCGGGCCGAAAATCTCTTCCTGATAGCTCCGCATCTGTGGGGTCACCCGGTCGAACAGGCTCGGACCGATGAAGAAGCCCTGCTCATGCCCCTGAAGGCTGAACCCGCGGCCATCGACGACCAGCTCGGCGCCCTCGTCGACGCCCATCTGGATATAGCTTTCGATCTTGGCGCGGTGGGCGGCGGTGACCACCGGGCCGTAATGCGCCTCGGCATCGGTCGAGACACCGACGCGCAGCGCCTCGATCGCGGGCAGCAGCTTGGCGCGGAGCGCTTCGGCGGTCTTGTCACCGACCGGCACGACCACCGGGAGCGCCATGCAGCGCTCGCCCGCCGAGCCGAAGGCGGCGCCGGCGAGGTCGTTGACGACCTGGTCGAGATCCGCGTCGGGCATGACGATGCCGTGGTTCTTGGCGCCGCCCATCGCCTGAACGCGCTTCCCGGCCTCGACGCCGCGGCGATAGACATAATGCGCGATGTCCGACGAGCCGACGAAGCTCACCGCCTTGATTTCGGGATGGTCGAGGATCGCGTCGACCATCTCCTTGTCGCCCTGCACGACCTGAAGCACACCCTCGGGCAGGCCAGCCTCGAGCATCAGCTCGGCGAGGCGGACGGGAACGCTGGGATCGCGCTCGGAGGGCTTGAGGATGAAGGCGTTACCGCAGGCGATGGCGACACCGAACATCCACATCGGGATCATCGCCGGGAAGTTGAACGGGGTTATGCCCGCAACCACGCCGAGCGGCTGGCGCATCGAATAGACGTCGATCCCCGGCCCCGCGCCCTGGGTGTACTCGCCCTTGAGCACATGGGGGATGCCGCAGGCGAACTCGATCACCTCGAGCCCGCGCTGGATGTCTCCCCTGGAGTCGGCGATCACCTTGCCATGTTCGGAGCTGAGCAGATGCGCCAGCTCGTCCATGTTCTTTTCGATCAGCGCCTTGAAGTTGAACATGACGCGGGCGCGGCGCTGCGGGTTGGTCGCCGCCCAGCCGATCTGCGCCTTGACCGCATTCGCCATTGCCGCATCGAGGTCGGCCTGCGCGCCGAGCGTCACCTGCGCCTGCACGGCGCCGGTGTTGGGATCGAACACGGCGGAACGGCGCGTGCCCGTTCCCGCCGTCGCCGCATTGCCGATGAAGTGCGAAATCTCGCGGACCGCCGTCGCCATTTACCGTCTCCCAAACCGTCGACCGTCGTCCCCGCCAAGGCGGGGATCCATCTGGCTGGCGTCGCGAAAGAACCGCGACGCCTGAGGCAATGGATTCCCGCCTGCGCGGGAATGACGAAGCATGGGAGCGTTCTGCTCCCCGCCTCTCGACGCGGCAACCCATCGACATGCAGGCCATAGCTGCATATGTGCAGTTCATGGACTGGAGCGACCTGCCGATCTTCCTCGCCATCGCCCGCACCGGGCAGCTGGCCAAGGCCGCGCAGGCGCTTGAGATCGACGCCACGACGGCAGGCCGCCGGCTGCGGAGGCTGGAACAGGCGCTGGGCGAGCGGCTGTTCGAACAGGGAGCGGACGGCCAGTCGCTGACCCCGGCGGGCGAGCGGCTGCTGACGCATGCACGCGCGATGGAGCGTGCTGCCGCCGCGATCGGCAGCCGCGATCCCGGCGGGCCGGTGCGCGGGACGGTCCGCGCCAGCGTATCCGAAGGCTTCGGCACCTGGTTCGTCAGCCGCCATCTGGGCGAGCTCGCCGACGCGCACCCGGCGCTGGCGGTCGATCTGATCGCGAGCAGCGGCTTCCTCAACCCCACAAGGCGCGAGACCGATGTCGCCGTGCTGCTCGCGCGGCCGCGCCGCGGGCCTCTCCTGACGCGCAAGCTCGCCGACTATGGGCTTCGGCTTTACGCCTCGCATGATTATCTCGCGAAGAGCGCGCCGCTGACCGCAGCCGACCAGCTGCGCGAGCATCGCCTGATCGGCTATGTCCCGGACATCCTCTACGCGCCCGAACTGCGCTATCTGGACGAGATCCCCGGCGCGCCCGAGCCGCAGCTGCGATCGTCGAGCATCAACGCGCAGTACCGGATGACCACAGCGGGTGCGGGCATCGCGGTGCTGCCCTGCTTCATCGGCGACGCGGACCGCAAGCTGACCCGCGTGCTGCCCGACATCCACATCCGGCGGAGCTTCTGGCTGGTGACGCATGAGGAGACGCGCCACTTCCCGCACGTCGCAGCCTTCGCCGGCTGGCTGACCGCGCTCGCCTCGCGGCATCGGGCCGAACTGGAAGGTTAACCGCAAAAGTCGCGAAAAACCGCCATTTGTCTTCAAACTGTCACGCCCGGATAAGATCGCATTTACCCTGACGGCCCTAGGTGGACGTCATGTTCCGCGCACCCGACGCCCCGGCCGATCTGCCTCACGCCCTCACCATGCGGGACTGGCTGACCACGACCGAGCGCAATCCGCCGTTCCTTCGGCAGACCGACACGCTGTTCAAGGCGATCGACCTGTTCCAGACGAACATGGAGCTGCGGCTGCTGCCGGTGGTCGACAGCCGGCATCGCGCGATCGGCGCGGTGTTCGAAAAGGATGTGCGGCGCCTGCTGCTCAACCCGTTCGGCCACGCGCTGATGCGCAACCCGGCCTATGGCAATGGCCTTACCGCGCATGTCCGCGCCTGCCCGACCGCCGAGGTCGATCAGGACCCGGGCGCGCTGATCGAGGCCTATCGCGCCGCGAACGGGGCCGAGGGGATGATCGTCACCCACCAGGACCGGCTGTTCGCGGTGGTCGCCAACCGGCGGCTGGTCCATCTTGCCTCGACCCGCGATCTTGCCGCTGCGCATATGCGGGTCGAGCGGGCACAGCGGATCGAGGCCGCCACGGCGCGATTCGAGCGGCAGGTCGCGGGGCTCGCCCGTGCGCTGACCGATCTCGCCCGTTTCATCGCGGGCAATGCGAAGGAAACCGAGAGCCGGGCCGCCGACACCGGCGATCGCGCCGCAGCGGTCGCCGCCGCCGCCGGGCAGACCAGCCTGTCGATGCGCGACATCGCAGACCGGGGCCGCCTGCTCGCGGGCGCCTTTGCCGCGATCAACACCGACACCGCACGCGCCAAGACCGCCGCGGCGGACGCCGTCGCACTGGTGAGCGCGGGCAGCGCGCGGATGGATGGCCTGATGCACTCGGCGCAATCGATCGATGCCGTGATCGGCCTGATCGGCGAGATCGCCAAGCAGGTGAACCTGCTCGCGCTCAACGCGACGATCGAAGCCGCGCGCGCCGGTGACGCGGGGCGCGGCTTCACCGTCGTCGCGAACGAGGTGAAGATCCTCGCCACCCAGGCCGGGGTCGCCGCCAAGCGCATCACCGCGCATGTCGAGGAAATCCGCGGCGGGATCGTCCAGGTCGCCGACGGCCATGCCCAGGTCGAGGCAGCGATCGCAGCGATGGCGCGCCTGTCCGACACGGTCGAGGACGCGGTCGGCACGCAGCGCGACACCACCAGCCTGATCGCGCTCACGGTCGAGGAAGCCGTCTCCGCCGGCGCGCAGATCCATGGCGATGTCGAAGCGATCGGCGCGACCGCGCGCTCGGCATCAAGCAGCGCAGGCGAAATGGGCGGCCTCGCCGGCCGCATCCGCGCCGAGGCGGACGCGCTGGGCAACACGGTCAACGCCTTCCTTGCGGAACTGCGCGCGGCCTAAAGCTTGGATCCGGAATCCATAAGCCTTGATCGTCATTCCCGCGCAGGCGGGAATCCATTGTCAACGAAGTCGAGGCTCGATCCGATCGATCAGCCAGAATGGATCCCCGCCTGCGCGCGAATGACGGAGGTTAGAGGAGGCCGTCGGGGCGCAGCCTAAGCCTCCAGTGCTTCCCCGATCACGGTGTAGACCCGCGCAAGCTCCTCGTCCGAGATGCAATAGGGCGGCATGACATAGATGGTATTGCCGAGCGGGCGGAGCAGCACGTTGCGCTCGCGGAAGAAGCTCATCAGCCGCGGTCCGACCACGGACAGATACGCGCCTTGCGGCGCCTCCACCTCCATCGCGACGATCGTGCCCAATTGCCTGAGGTTGTTGACCTTCCCGGCCAGCGCGCGGCTGTAGCTGCGCTGGCGGTGCGCAAGATGCGCGACCCGTTCTAGCACCGGCTCCTCGCGCCAGATGGCAAGGTTCGCGGCGGCGGCGGCGCAGGCGATCGGGTTGGCGGTATAGCTCGACGAGTGGAAGAACATCTTCGCCCGGTCCTTCGACCGGTGCGATTCGAAGATCTCCGGCGTCGCCATCGTCACCGCGAGCGGCAGCGATCCGCCAGTCAGCCCCTTGGACAGGCACAGCAGGTCGGGGACGACCGACGCCTGCTCGCACGCGAGCAAGGTGCCGGTGCGGCCCCAGCCGGTCATCACCTCATCCGCAATGAACAGCACGCCATGCGCGGCGCAGATCTCCCGCATCGCGCGCAGCACGCCGGGCGTGTACATCCGCATGCCGCCGGCACCGAGCACCAGCGGCTCGACGATCATCGCCGCGGGCGCCGGCGATTGGACGCAGAGTTGTTCGAGCGCATCGAGCGCGCGATACTCGTTCGCGCCTTCCGGGAACGGGATCGTGTCGACATCGAACAGCAAGGGCGCATAGCTGCGGTTGAACACGCCGCGCGCGCCCACCGACATGCCGCCGATCGTGTCACCATGATAGCTGCCCTGCATCACGATGATGCGGTGCCGCGGTTCGCCGCGATTGGCGAAATGGCCGAGCGCCATCTTGATCGCCACCTCGACGCTGGTCGATCCGCTGTCGGAGAAGAAGACGTGATCGAGCGGCCGCGGCATCATCGCCACCAGATCGCGTGCCACCGTCTCGGCGGGTTCATGGGTCCAGCCGGCAAAGATCAGCTGGTCGAGCTTTTCCGCCTGCTCGCGGATCGCCGCCACGATGCGCGGATGGCTATGGCCATGCGTGGTCACCCACCACGACGAGATCGCATCGATCACCCGCCGGCCATCGGCGGTGTGAAGCGCGGCCCCCTGGGCATGCGTCACCATCGGCACCGGCTCATTGAGGCCGTGCTGGGTGAAGGGGTGCCAGACGGGCGATTTCTTCATGCGAGGTCCGCCAGATCGAGCGTTTCCGCCGCCGCGCGCAACGTCTCCGGGGTCAGCGGGTCGAGCGCCGGGATCTGCCCGAGCGACCGGACCTTGCCCATCGCGCAGATCGTCGCCTCGCTGTCCGGCATCGCATTCCCCGAGAAGAGAATGCCGCCTACCCATATTGAGCGGGCGCGCAAAGCCTCGATCGTCAGCAAAGCGTGGTTAATGGTTCCCAGCGTCGTGCGCGCCACGACAACCACGGGCAGCCCCCAGCGCGCGAAGAGGTCGGCATAGACCAGCTCACGGGTCAGCGGGACCAGTGCCCCGCCCGCCCCTTCGATCACCACCCGGCCCGGCGGCGGAACGAGGCGATCGACGTCGATCGTCACCCCGTCGATCTCGGCAGCGCGGTGCGGCGAACAGGGCGTGGTCAGCCGATAGGCCTCGGGCAGCACCGCGACCCCGGTGAGGCGCGCGACGGCCTCGCTGTCGGTCTCCTCGTCCAGCCCGGCCTGGACCGGCTTCCAGTAGG
>Ga0247823_10002094_pt1 | contig 16528 bp, 13 predicted proteins | sample 13C_PalmiticAcid_2_FD_192426 | JGI IMG/M metagenome (GOLD analysis project Ga0247823, IMG submission 192426) | Soil microbial communities from agricultural site in Penn Yan, New York, United States - 13C_PalmiticAcid_Day30 | ecosystem: Environmental > Terrestrial > Soil > Agricultural land...
CGCCCGGCGCGATCGCCCGGCAGGGCCCAGTCGGCGAGCATCTTCTCGATAAAGTCCGGCACCCCCGCGGCGATCGCGCCGGGCGTGTCGGTCGTCGGGATGACGCGGTCGCTCAGCGCGGACATCGCTGCGCGCTGGGCCGGCGTGAACACACGGACGCTGGGCGGTCCTTCGGAGATGGCGGGGATCTCCATACCGCGCGGGGCGCCGGCCGCGCGGGCGAGTGGCGCGAAGAGCGATGCGCCGAACATGGCCGTCACGCCTGCGAGCGCAGTCCTGCGGTCGATCATTTTGCTTCTCCCGGCAGGTCGTGCGCGACGGCGGCTTCGGACAGCGGTCGCACCCAGATGTTGCGGAACGACACCGGCGATCCGTGATCCTGAAGCTGCAACGGCGCCGCATCGGGATGGGGCTGATAGCCGGCGACCTTGCGCCAGACTGTCGTGCCGAGCATCGCCTGGCGGTTCTGCACCAGCACGCCGTTCAGGAAGGCGGTGACATAAGCCGGGCGCAACAGCTTGCCGTCGGCCGAGAAGCGCGGCCGCTCGAACACGATGTCGTAGCTCTGCCACTCGCCGGGTTTGCGCGCAGCGTTCACCAGCGGCGGTTTCCAGCCATAGACCGCGCCGACCGTGCCATCGGCATAAGTCGGGTTCTGATAGCCGTCGAGGATCTGAACCTCGTAGCGTTGCATGAACCAGATGCCGCTGTTGCCGCGATCCTGCGATGTCCCCGCGGGCGGGTTGGGCGAACGGAACTCAAGGTGCAGCTGGACGTCACCGAAGCTCTGGCGTGAGACGAGGTTGTTGTCGCCGCCGCCCGGCGGACGGGGAGGGACCGTGATTGTGCCATCGGCGACGGTCCATGGCGCCAGCTGGCCGCGCCACGCATCTGCGGACAGGATGATCGCGTCGGACGGTGCTCCGCCCGGCGTCGCGGCGGGTGCGACCATCGTCGGGGCAGGGCGGTCCGCGTCATGGACCCGCCATTTGCCATCGGGCAGCATCGGCGTGTCCCTGAAGCCCGGCTTCTCTTGCGCGGATGCGCTCGCAACCACGATCCACGCGGCCATCAGGCAACCGGCCTTGCGCATGCGCGTCATGCTTCCACTCCTTGTCGATCGATGTTGCGATAGGCGGCGATCAGGCGATCCTCGCCGGCGCGGCCCGCTGTCGAATTGCCGTGCTCCATGCCGATCACGCCGGCGTAGCGCCGCGCGCGCAGCCAGCGGACGATGGTCGCATAGTTGATCTCGCCGGTTCCCGGCTCTTTGCGGCCGGGATTGTCCCCGAACTGGAGATAGGCGATCTCGCTCCAGCAGGTTTCGAGCGCCGGGATCAGGTTCCCCGACTGAATCTGCTCGTGATAAAGGTCGGCGAGGATCCGGACCGCGGGGCTGTTGACGCCGCGCGCCAGGGCATAGCCTTGCGCGATCGTCTGCATGTACACGCCGGGATGGTTGGTGCGCGTGTTCAGCGGTTCCATGACCAATGTCAGCTTGTGCGGCGCCACGATGTCACCGGCCCGGCGCATGACGTCGATGATCCGCGCGGTCTGGATGTCGACCGGCACGCGCGGATCGAGAAACCCCGTCACCACCGTCATCTGCGTCGCGTTCAGCCGCTTCGCGACATCCACCGCGCTCCGGATATCGGTGAGAAACGCTTCCCGGTCCGCTTCATCATTACCCCCCAGCACCGGCCGCGCCTCCGCCCATTTCGGCATGCTGGCGACGAACACGCCCATCCGCATGCCGCGCTGCGCCAAAGCGCGCGCCATCCGCTCCTGCTCAGCGACTGGCCGTCCGGCGGCTTCATTGTCCTCCCACGCCCGGAAACCCTGGTCGGCGGCGAAGGCGATCTGCTCGATCAGCCCGCCCCGGCTCGCGAAGCTGCCTTCGTGCGGCGCATAAGCGAGCGAGAAATAAGCGGCATTGGAGGCTGACTCGCGCGCACCCGCAAGTGCGGCGAGCGGCAGGGCGGCCCCTCCCGCGAGCAAGCTTCGGCGCGCGATCGGCGGCATCATTTTGCGCTCTCGGCCTTCAGATAAGCGATGATCGCGGCCCGCTTCGCCGGATCGGGCGTGCCGATCGGCATCCGTGTTCCGGGGACCTTCTTGGATGGGTTGGCGAGGAATGCGTCCAGCGTCTTCTCGTCCCATTTCAGCTTCGAGCCCTTAAGCGCTGCGGAATAGCTGACGCCGGGTACCGAAGCTGCGGGCTTACCAATGACCCCGTAGAGATTGGGGCCGAGGCCGTTCTTGCCGCCCTTGTTGGTGGTGTGGCAGGCGCGGCAGGCAGCAAAGGCTGCCGGTGCCGCGCTGGTCTGTGCAAAGCTGGGCGCAAGCGCGGCGCCCAATGCCGCCAGCGCCACCGCTCCCGTGGCCACACCCGCTACCAACTTCATATCGTCTCTCCCAATCTCTTCTCTTGTTCGGTGACGGCCTGCTTCACCCGCTGCCGATCGCGGTCCACTTCTCATCCGATGCGGCGTTGGCGGCGACCGTCTCGACAAAGCGCATCGTGCGCAGCCCGTCGGTGAGACCGGGGAACCCGCCCTGCGTGCCGGCGTCACCGTCCCAAACCGCGGCTGCGAAGGCGCGGTAGATGTTGGCGAAGGCCTCGAGATAGCCTTCCGGATGCCCCGCCGGGGTCCGGGTCAGCGCAAGCGTGCGCGGGTCGAGCCCCGGGCCACCGGTCCGAAGCGTCTCTGCGGGCTTGTCGAGCCAGCGCAGGACTAGCGAATTCGGCTCCATCTGCGACCATTCGAGCCCGCCAAGCTCGCCATGGACGCGTAATTTGAGGCCATTCTCCTCGCCGGCCGCGACCTGGCTGGCCTTGAGCATGCCGCGCGCGCCACCCTCGAAGCGCAGCAATGCGCTCACATCGTCGTCGAGCAACCGCCCCGGCACATGCGTCGTCAGGTCCGCGCAGACCGCCTCGGTCTTTAGGCCCGAGACATGCTCGGCGAGCTGGAAAGCGTGCGTACCGATATCGCCCAGACACCCGCCGATCCCTGCCCGCGCGGGATCAGTGCGCCATTCGGCCTGTTTCTGGCCGTCCCGATCGATCGGCAGGCTGAGCCAGCCCTGCAGATACTCGACCTGCACCAGCCGGATCGCACCGAAATCGCCGCGCGCAACGCGAATGCGCGCCTCCTCGATCAGCGGGTAGCCGGAATAGGTGAAGGCCAGCGCGAACAGCCGTCCGCTCGTCTTCACCGCGCGCGCAATCGCCTCGGCCTCGGCGACGCTCATCGCCATCGGCTTTTCGCACAGCACATTGAAGCCTGCATCGAGCGCTGCAATCGCCACCGGAGCATGGAGGTGGTTAGGCGTGACGATCGCGACCGCATCGACCCGCGCCTCCGGCGGCAGCGCCCGCTCGCCTTCAACCAGTTGCTCGAAGGTATCGTAGACGCGCTGCGGATCGAGTCCGAGCGCGTCGCCGGTCCGCGCATTGCGTCCGGCATCGGTGCTGAACGCACCCGCAGCCATCCGCCATTCGCCGTCGATCGCAGCGGCCATGCGATGGACGGCGCCGATGAACGCGCCCTCACCGCCGCCCACCATGCCGAGCCGGAGTGGCTGTCGCGCCATATCTACAGGCCCAGCAGGGCGCGGATCGCGGCCCGGTCAACGCCGCTTGCTGCGAAATCGTCGAACGACCGCTCGGTCAGGCGGATGATGTGGTCGCTGATGAAGGGCGCGCCTTCGCGGGCGCCGTCCTCGGGGTGCTTGAGCGCGCACTCCCATTCGAGCACGGCCCAGCCCGTATAGCCATATTGCGCGAGCTTGCTGAAGATGCCGACGAAATCGACCTGCCCGTCACCGAGCGAGCGGAAGCGGCCAGCGCGATCGACCCAGCTCTCATAGCCGCCATAGACCCCGGTTCGCCCGCTCGGGTTGAACTCGGCATCCTTCACATGGAAGCACGCGATGCGATCGTGATAGCGATCGATGAAGTCGAGATAGTCGAGCTGTTGCAGCACATAGTGCGACGGGTCGAACAAGATTCGCGCACGGGGATGATTGCCGACCGCTGCGAGGAAGCGTTCCCAGGTCGCGCCATCGTGGATATCTTCGCCGGGATGGATCTCGAAGGCGCAGTCGATCCCGGCTTCCTCGAACGCGTCGAGGATCGGGGTCCAGCGGCGGGCGAGCTCGGCAAAGGCTTGTTCGATCAGCCCCGCTGGCCGCTGCGGCCAAGGATAGACATAGGGCCAGGCGAGCGCACCGGAGAAGGTTGCATGCGCTTTGAGACCGAGATTAGCGCTGGCCCTGGCGGCGAGCTTGACCTGCTCGACCGCCCAGGCCTGACGCTCGGCGGGCTTGCCATGCAGTTCGGGCGGGGCAAAGCCGTCGAACAACTGATCATAGGCGGGGTGCACGGCGACCAACTGGCCCTGCAGGTGGGTCGACAGCTCGGTCGGCTCGACGCCATGGGCGGCAAGCCTTCCGCGCAGGTCATCGCAATAGCCCGTGCTCTCGGCGGCCATCTTCAGGTCGATCAGCCGCGGGTCGCAGGGGATCTGGACCCCCTTATAGCCGAGATCTCCAGCCCATTTCGCGAGTCCGTCCAGCGTATCGAACGGCGCCTTGTCGCCCATGAACTGGGCAAGGAAGATCGCAGGGCCCTTCATCGCGGTCATGCTGGAGCTCCCTTCCGGCTATCGTCGCGGAACAGGAGCTGGAACAATACGGTGATGACCAGAGCGGCGATCGCCGGATACCACCACATCTGCTGCCAGTCGGCGATCGTCGGCGCCGCGGGCAGCTGGGCGTAGAGCAGCCCCCCGATCTGCGAGCCGAGCAGCATGCCGACACCATAGGTGAACAGCGTCAGCATGCCTTGCGCCTGGGCGTTGACCCCCTTGGGCGTGGCGATGGTGCCGGTATAGATCGCGCCGGCGACGAAGAAGAAATCGTAGCAGACGCCGTGTAGCGCCACGCCGAGATAGACCGCCCAGAGCGATCCGTCACCGTCGCCGATCGCGAACAGCGCATAGCGCAGCGCCCATGCCGCCATGCCTACCAGCAGCAGCGGCTTCACGCCGAACCGGCGGTACAACCACGGCATCGAGAACATAAACGCCAGCTCGGACATCTGCCCGATCGCGAGCGTGCCGCTGACATTCTCAATGCCGGTCGCACCGATATAGGGCGAGGCATAGGCGTAGTACATGGCGAGCGGGATCGAGATCAGCGTCGCGCAAATCACGAAGATGAGATACGAGCGCTGCCGCATCAGGCCGAACGCCTCGACGCACAGAACCTGGCGCATCAGGCTCTCATCGCTCGGCGCATCCGGTTCGATGGCAGGGAGCGTCAGGCTGTAGAAACCGAGCGCGATCGATACGACCGCCGCGACGCGGAAGATCTCCGGACTGGCCGAAAGCGCCGCCCAGCCGATGATCAGGCCGGCGACGATCCAGCCGAGCGTGCCGAAGGCCCGGACGAAAGGGAAGCGATCGTCGCGCGCGCCAAGGCTCTTCAGCGCGATCGTGTTGGCGAGCCCGACGGTCGGCATGTAAAGGATCATGTAGCCGAAGAGCGCCCAGACGAAGGTACCGCCTGTCTCCGGCGTGAGCAGCGCCGGGAGTGCCAGCAGGATCGCCCCGCCGAGGAGGTGAAGGATCACCATCAGCGCCTTGGGGCTGAGATAGCGGGTCGCAGCCATGCCGAGCAGGAAAGATCCGGCGATCGAGGCGATCGGACCGACCGAAAAGGCGTTGCCGATCAGCGCGCCGATCCCGACGGTCTGCATCACCAGACCGAGCGTGACGGCCCATGCGCCCCAGACGAAGAACTGCATGAACATGAGCGCACTGAGCCGCCCCATGAGCATTGTCGATACCGGATGCGAGGCAGCATTCTGCACCCCATTGGCCGTCGCCATGCGATCCCCTCCCGTCGATGTCGTTCGTTCTTTTCGCGACTCAGGCTAAGCACGTCGCGCGCCGATGTAAAGGATTACATCGAAATCTGTCGACAGGGTGCGCAGCAGACGACATGAAGCAATGATGCCCACGATTATCGACGTCGCCGCGGTCGCGGGCGTCTCCACTGCCACGGTTTCGCGCGTATTGAGCCAACCCGAACGCGTGGCGGAAGCAACGCGTCAACGCGTACTCGAGGTCGTGCAATCGCTGGGCTACGCACCGAACGTCGCCGCGCGGACGTTGCGTACCCTGCGCGCTGCCAAGATTCTCCTGACAGTGCCCGACATTTCCAATCCCTTCTTCGCGAGCATTATCCGCGGCGCGGAGGAAGCGGCGCGCGATGCGGGCTATGCCGTGGTGGTCGGCGACACCCGGCACGATCCCCAGGTCGAGGACCAATATGCAGAGATGCTGTCGCGCCGCGAAGTGGACGGGCTTATCTTTCTCGGGCATCGCCTGCCGGAAAATCTGAGTCCGCTCCTGTCCCGGCCGGGTATTGCAGCGCCGGTCGTGAACGGGTGCGAATATAGTCCGGATCTTGGGGTCCCGAGCGTGCATATCGACAATGCCGCCGCGAGCGGCGATGCGCTCGAGCATCTGATCGAGCTGGGCCATCGCGATATCGGCATCATCACCGGTCCGCTTATCAGCCCAATCAGCCGTGACCGTCTTTCTGGTGCAATGGAGGCGGTCGAACGGCATGGCCTGACGGATTGCCTGCGGGTGCAGAACGGCGACTATTCAGCGAAGCTGGCGTTTGAGCTGACGGGCGATCTGCTGAAGCAGAACGTTACCGCAATCTTCTGCTTCAGCGACGAGATGGCGATGGGCGCGATCAGTGCGATCGGCGCGGCGGGCCTGACCTGCCCCGGTCATGTCTCGGTCGTCGGCTTCGATGATCTGCCGACCGCCCGTTTTTTCCAGCCCGCGCTTACCACCATTTCCCAGCCCAAGGGGCTGATCGGCCAGAGGACGGTTGAATTGCTGGTCGAGATTTTGCGCGATCCGGGAAGTCCGATCCGCCAGATCACCTTGCCCCACGAACTCATTGTCCGCGACAGCACCCGGTCAGTTCGCAGTGAGACAGTGCGGCTCTAGGCAGGCGCTGTCACCGCTCAATTGGCAGCGGCGGCGATCTTTTCGAGCCTTGCCCGGATCGTGCTCTCGGCCAGCCAGCGACCGCGCACCATGACACCGGCGCGGCGCTCGACATGGGCCAGATTCTCAAGCGGATTGGCGGTCAGCAGGATCAGGTCGGCGCGCTGTCCCGGGGCGATTGTCCCGAAAGCTGCCTTCGGTCCGAAATAGCGGGCTGCCTCACGCGTTCCGGTCGCCAGCACCTGATAGGGCGTGAGCCCCGCCGCGTGCATCATCCGCATCTCGTGGTGGATCGAGAAGCCGGGCACGTTGAAGAATTGCGGCGCGTCCGAGCCCAGCGCGATCGGTGCGCCCGCGGCATGAAGATCGCGTACCAGACGGCGCCGAAGCTCAACCAGCCGCCGTGCCGCATCCGGCTGGAAATCGGGGCGTGCGGCAAAGTCGCGCTTCGCCTTTACCCAGCCATCCAGCACGCGCTTGGGCATGTAGCGCATTTCCGGTCGCGCGATCATCGCTTCGGGTGCCTCAGGTGAAGCGAGATGCTCGACCAGACTCAGCGTGGGCACGTTCCAGGTGCCAGCCGCGATCGTGCGCTTGACGGCATCGGGGATGCGGCGCGCATCTGCTAACTTCACCCAGCCGCTGCCGAAGAAGCCGGGCGCGCGTCCCGCGGTGTCGCTGTCTTCCGGAACCAGAAACTCGACATAGCGGTCGAGATGGTCGATCGATGTCTGCCGGCTCCCGAGCGCATCGGTGAGCCGTACGCCCTCGGGAATATGTCCGCCGAACGGCATTCCGATCGCGTTCGCGGTTTCCGCCATCGCGAGATAGGCGTCCTGCGGCAGGCTGCCGATCTTGATCAGATCATACCCTGCCGCGCGATAGTCGCGCACTGCCTGGCGCGCCTTGTCGGGCGTGGCGGCGACCGTTGCGCTTAGCCATGGGCTCGCGGCATAGAGCGTGGGCCCAAAGAGCTCCCCCGCGGTGATACGGTCGCGCACGGAAAGGTGCGATGCATTCCCGGCCATGTTGCGAACCGTCGTGACGCCGTTCGCGACATAGAGAAACAGCATGGCGTCGCGATAGACCGGGTCCTCGGGGCCGGGTACATGGCCATGCATCTCTGCCAGGCCGGGCATCAGCCAACGGCCTTTGCCCTCGATCCGGTGGGTACCCGCCGGGATGCGTGCGGTAGCCGCCGGATCTACTGACACGATCCGCCCGCCCTGCACAACCACGGTCTGGTTCGGCAGCACATGCTCGCGGTCCATCGGCACGACGTTGACGTCGATAAAAGCGATGGCCCGGCCGGCTTCGCTCGTGTCCGGCGTGGTTCCTCTCGCCGTGACAAATGCCGCTGCGATCAGCAGCATGAGCGCGAGAACAACCAATGGAAGGCGTATATCGAGAGCGGTGAGGCGTGGCATGTAACGCTCTCCTTCCAGCCGGACCGGTTCGCGATCCGCTACCGAAGGCTATCACGCGCGGGACAGCCTGTCAGTCCCACCACCGGGGCAAGGTCCTCATTATTCCCTTTGGTGCCAAGGCCAGCAGCGCGGTTTCAGGCGGCAACCTGACCCCGACTCGTGCGCCTGCGCAGATGCGGAGCTTGTCTTTAGCGGCTCATCAGGCGGTAGGCGCTGGGAGACACGCCAAAACGACGACCAAACACAGCGGTGAAGTGCGAGGGGGTCGAGAAACCCAAGTCATAAGCAAGTTCTGCTACCGTGATGTCGCTCTCCAGCAATCGCCGTGCCGCAAGGTGAAGGCGGTGCGTGCGAACATAGTCGCCATAGGCCATACCGAGGGTCCGCTTGAATTGCCGGCTGAAATAGGCTGGCGACAAATGGCATCGCTGAGCCGCTTCCTCGAGCGTGGCAGGGCGGGCGGGATCGCGGTGAAGCCGGTCGAGCGCCGGGCGGAGTCGGTCCACGCCGGTCTCCCGTCGCGCGGTCCGCTCGCCTGCGATCCCCGGCGCGTGCACGATCGCCGTCACCAGTACTTTGATCAATGGCGATGCAAGCGGATCGGCGGGGTCGAGACCGGCGAGCCAGTCGGCGATACCCGCGATCCGCTCGCCCAGAGCGCCGTCCGGCCGCACGCAGAAGGAATGGGCAAGCCGCTCGAACCCCGGCTGGCGCGCCAGCGCTTCCGCGCTGATAGCGTCGATCTGTACCAGCACCCAGTCCTTCGGGCCGGTATCGAGCGTAAAATCATGAACCTCCATCGATGGCACATAGGCGATCGAGCCCGGCGACAACGGGTAACGGAGGCCGTTGGCGATGAAGCTTCCCGTCACCTGATGAAAGACGACGAACTCGCAGACGTCATGAACGTGCGGGAACGGCTCGGTTGCATGTGCGTGGGCGGGGTGCCGAATACGCTCGGCCCGCAAGGTCGCGCCCGGCGGCAATATGACGGGTTCGCAAATGGGCCGGATGGGCATCGGTGCGCGAGCCATTTGATCGCCTCTTCTGTCTCCATCCGCCGGCATACATGCAAGATCAGGGGGTGCCGAGGATCCGAATTTCGTACGGCGCGAGTGTCAGCGCCGCAGGATCGACTGCCTTGCTCCCGTCCATCAGGTCGCCCCAGCCACCGCCCAGCGCGGGCAGCGCGACCCGGGCAGCATCAGCGCTTGTGTTGGCGAGGATCAGCGCGCGCGCGTTTCCTTGCTCGCGCAGGAAACACAAGGCAGGCGATGCATCGTCGCACAGAATTTGTTGCGTACCCTGGCGCAGCTCTGGCCGGGCGGCTCGAAGTGTCAGCAGCTTGCCATAGAAATCGTGAAGCGCATCGGGCTGCCCTTGCTGTTCCTGAAGTGAGATTCCGTCGCCGCTGCGGCTGTAGCGATGGATCCAGGACGGCCGTTCGCCCTTGTACCAGATGGCGGAGCCCGGTGCGGAGAGGTCGGTATCCCATCGAAACGCCTCGCGGAGTGGGATATGCGCCGCATCGGAGCGCGCGGTTTCGTCCACTCGTCCGCGCATCCCTAGCTCCTGCCCGTAGTAGATAAGCGGGGTGCCGCGAAGAAGCAGTGTGAGTGCCGCTCCGATCCTTGCCTTGCGCTGATCGTCGCGGACTTCGGACATGAAGCGATCCGTGTCGTGGTTCTCGAGGAACAGGATCTGTCCCTTGGCGGCAGGGGTCACCGCGTCCATCGTGCGGATCGCCTTCAGGATCGCGGGCTTGTCGAGCTTGGTCAGGGCGCCGCGCAGCGGAAAGGCGAAGGCGAGATCGGCGTTGCCACGCTTGAGCCAGTCGTCGCCATAGCCCCAGTCGGCCTGTTCCGCGAGAATGCGAGCGGAAGGGTTGCGGGCCTTTACCGCGCGAAAGATGGGGGTCCAGAAATCGGCGAACAAATTGGTCAGGCGACCCTTGTGGTCGAGGTCGTCCATCATGTGGTCGATGCGGAAACCGTCCACGCCATCGCGCAGGGACCCGTCGCCATGCGGGTCGATCCAGTGGAGGAACAGCTTCTCGAAATAGCGTTTCACCGCGGGCGTGCGCATATCGACCATCGAAATGCCGATCCACTTGCCGTCATAGCCCGGCCAGGCGGGCTGCTTCAGAAACGGTTGCGGTTCCTCGTTTGTCTTGGGCCGATCATACAGGATGTGGCGGCTGAACCGGGAGCCGGGCTTTCCGCGAGATTCGCTCAGCCAGGGGTGGCCTTCAGCTACATACTGGATCTCCTGGTCGAGATAGACCTTCAGCCCGTGTGTGCGGGCAGCCCGGACAAAGGCGAAATAGTCCTCCATGGTTCCATAGGCGGGGTCGATGCCCTCGAAGTCGGTCGCGAAATAGTTGTGATAGTAAGGCGATGGCTGAAGCGGGGTCAGCATCAGCGAGGTGACGCCCAGCGACTTCAGATAGCCGAGCTTCTCCGTCATGCCTTTGAGATCGCCGATGCCGTCGCCATTGCCGTCGCGGAAGCTGCGCACGAAGATGTGATAGATCACTTCTTCACGCATAGCCTCAGCCGTCAGCGCCGGCCGGTCCGAGGATTTGACCTCTGCCGGAGGTGCGACGTGGAGCGTCAACGCAGCGAGGGCAAGCGAAGCCAGGATCGTCATGCAGCAGGTCTCCTGTCGGGGTGGGCAAGTACGGTGCCGAAAAAACGGAGGCTCTCGGCGAGCTCGCGCCGCCAGTAGCTCCATTCGTGCCCGCCGGGGCGCTCCGCATAGCCATGCGTGATCCCTGCGGCGCTGAGTGCGTCATGCAGCTCACGATTGGCGTCGAGATAGGCGTCCTCGACCCCGCAGTCGAAGCGGAACGGCGGCAGCGCGCCGGGGGCGTTGCGTAATGCGGAAAGAACACACCGGTCCACGGGCGCATCGCTCCAACCCGCGCGGGACTCGGCGATGAGCCCGTCGATCTGCTCAATCCGGGTGAGGGCGGAATGCGCCGATGCGGCGGCTATGCGCGCCGGATGCTTTCCCGCAAATCGGAGTGCTGCGAATCCGCCCATGCTCAACCCACAGACAAGCAGAGGTGAGGGGCCGGTCCCGTAGGCCAGCCGCGCGGCAGCCGGCGCTTCCTCCAGCGCCCACGCCTCGAAATCCTGCGCGCGATGGGCAACATAGCCCGATCCGTCACCCCATAATCCATCCGAGGGCATGCAGAGGATCACCGGGGGCAATACATGTTCGGCGACCAGGGCTTCGGCGGTCAGGTGCGCAGCGCCCTTGGCCGCCCAGGCCCAGTGCGATCCATAGACGCCATGCAGCAGGAGGATCACCGGCGATTCCGCGGTGACCCCCGCGGTCGCATAAAGCGTGAGGTCGGCGCGGTGACCCAGCGCCTTGCTCTTCACGGTCATGAAGCGCAGTCCGTTGAGGGGCGTTGCGGGATCGGAAAGTTCGGTGGTCAGGAACATGCTCAATCGATCTGCACCACGCCCTTGGCGCTGGTTCCGGCGAGCATGTCGTCGAACGCGCGGCCAAGGTCAGCCAGTGGATAATGGTGCGTGACGAGCGAAGCCACCTCGAGCGAGCCCTGCGCGATCCAGTCGAACAGCCGGGGGAAGTCGCGCGACGGCACGCAGCCGCCATAGAGCGGCGCCAGATACCGCTTGTTCCAGAAGAAATCGGGCATCGGCACGCTCACTTCGCCGTGCGCACCGCTCACCTGAAGCGCGTTGCCGCCATTGCGCACGAGCAGCAGGGGCAGAAACGCGAGCGCGGCGACCCCGGTGGCTTCGAAGGCGTGATCGACCCCGCGCCCATCGCTGAGCGCCTTGATCTGCGCAATCAACGCGGCGTGTCCCGCATCGTCGGGGGAGGTCAGGACCGTATGCGTGGCGCCGAGCGCGCGTGCCCGCTCGAGACTCGCCGGCCGGCGATCGATCGCGATGATCGTCGTTGCGCCGGCCAGCCGGGCGCCCTGAATGACGTTCAGGCCGACGCCGCCCAGACCGACGACCGCGACGCTGTCGCCATGCCGCACGGCAGCGACATTTACCGCCGATCCGACCCCGGTCATCACCGCACATCCAAGAATGCATGCCTCGCCGACCGGCAACGAGGGGGGGAGTGGCGTGACCGCTTCGACCCGGACCAGGGCGTACCGCGCGAAGGTGCCGAGATGGAACGCACGTTCGACGCTCTGCCCCTTCCAGCGGGTGTGACCGGCGTGCGCGCGGCTGGTACCGAGCCGCGCAGGCGCGACTTCATGGGTTCGCTCGCACAGCGCCTCATCACCGCGCGAACACTGGAAGCAGGTGCCGCACGGGATGGCCCAATTGAGCAGAACGGGTTGCCCGATCGAAAGATGCGCAACGCCCGCGCCGATCGCTTCGATTTCGCCGGCCCCTTCATGTCCGATCACCAAAGGTCCCGGCCAGCGGAGCGAGGCGTGATCGGTATGGCATACCCCTGCCGCGCGCAGCCGGACGCGAACCTCGCCGGGACCCGGCGGCGCCACGCTGATCTCGTCGATGACGAAGCTGCCCTGGCCATCGGCGATCGCTGCCGGCCCGGTTACCGGCCCGATGGTCACGCCGCCCGCTTCTCGAACAGCACCGGGTTCTTCGGTGTGTCGATGACTTCACCGATCGTCGCGCCGGGGCACCAGCGCGCCCAGTCAGCCTCCTGCATCGCGTTCTCGGGCGCCTTCAGGCGAATGTCGCGATCCATATAGATCATGGTCATCACCGAACGCGGCTGATCGGAACGGTTCGGACCTGCGCGGTGGAACGTCCAGCCGAGGTGAAAGCTCACCTCGCCCAGATCGAACGGTCCGTCGATCACCGGAAAGCCATGTTGCTGCATGTCGGCGGTAATCATCCGCTCGCTTTCATCCGAGATACCCAGATCGCGCCCGAATTCGACCGACTGGCTGCCTTCGAAGAAGGCGAGCGGCCCCATATCCTGCGGTACCGCCTGAAGCGGGATCCACGCCGTCACCGTGCGATCGCTGTCGAGCGGCCAGTAATATTGGTCGGCATGGGCGGGGGTGATGCCGCCGCCGGGCTCCTTGTAGAGCGACTGGTCATGGTAGAGGCGGACCCCTTCGACCTCGAGCAGCGCAGCAGCGATCCCGGCGACGCGGCGGCCAAAGGCGAACTCGCGCACCGTCTCATTCTCTTCCCACAGGTTCATGACCTGCAGGAATGCCTTGTCATAGGTCGTCCGCTCGTCGAGCGGCAGCGTCTGCGTGTTGAGCGCGATCGTCAGTCGCGTGATTTCTTCGCCATAGTGGCGCAGCGTTTCGGCGGAGAGCACGTCCTTCAGGCGGATGAAACCATCGCGGTTGAACTGCGCGACCTGCGCTGCCGTGACGGGGTAGGGGGTATTCAGATCTTCGGTCATGAGGCGCACCTGTTGGTCGCTGCGAATGATGGAGAATAGCATGCGGGCGGCGCGGCGCTGCGCGTATCGCTGTCACGAACCCGGTCAAAAACTGTCGGATTCATGCTGCCAGAGCGACCCCAGCGTGGCCGGATCATCTCAGAACTTCAGCGTCGCGCCGGCGTAGACGACCCGGCCGAAGCGCTGGAGCGTCCCCGTCTGCGCTTCCCGTCCAAAGTAGGACCGGGTCGGCGCGTCGGTCAGATTGTTGCCCTGAACGTACAAGGTCAGCCCGTTGAGCGCGCTTCCCGGCTGGAACGCGTAGGACATCTGCGCATCGACGATGGTTTCCGGTGCGTTGCCGGTGATCTGTTCGTTCAACCCGAACTGCGGCGCGACGAAGCCCGACCGATAACGCACGCCAACGCGCGTCGCGAACCCACCCTTGTCGTAGAAGATCGTCGGATTGACGACATGCCGCGACAGGCCGGGCAGCGGGATCGAGACCGCCTGGCCTGAAAGGGCGCTCCTGACGTTCAGACTGCTTTCCGTATAGGCATAGTTCACGATCACGCCCAAGCCATCGAACGGCGCCGGAAGCGATCGGAAGCTGCGGCTGAACTGAACCTCGACGCCGCGCATATTGCCGCCCTTGCCGTTGATCGGCGCGAACAGCGGACCGGTAGCGAGCACGGTCGATCCCGGCGGCGCGTTCGATGGCAAAGGCGGGAAGATCAGACCGGCGGCGCGATAGTCGAACTCGTCGACGGTGCCGCCAAGGATGAAGCTTTCGAGGTCCTTGTAGAACAGGCCCACGGAGAAGATGCCGCTCGTGCCGAAATAATGTTCGTATCCGAAGTCGAACTGCTTCGCGAGGAACGGCTTGAGCCGCGGGTTTCCGCCGCTTCCGCTCGGCTTGTACACGCCGTTGCCGATCGGGTTGACGTTGACGGAGATGGAGTTGCGCAGTTCAAAGAAGCGCGGGCGCGACATCTGTCTCGAGAAGCTGAGGCGCAGTCTGTCGCTCTCGCTGAGGTCGAGGATGAAGTTCGCCGAAGGCAGGAACTCGGTAAATTCGCCGCCGATCGTGGATTCATAGCGGGCGCCGGTCGGGCTCGTCGGGTTGGTCAGCGACGATGTCGATTTCTGATTGGTATGGACGACCCGCAGCCCGATATTGCCCTTGAAATTGAGTCCGCCGGCAACCGTATTGAAATTGAGCTGTCCGAACCCTGCCCAGACCTCTTCGCGGATCCGGAAGCTCTGGTCGTAGGTGAAGCTCAGGAATGGATAGTCCTGGCGTGGCTCGCGATTGGGCCCGACATATTTGTCGAGGATCGCGTCGATATCCACCGCCAGGAAATCGGGGAATCCGGCCGCGGCATAATCGCCCTTGAAGCCCGCGACCTTGTACATGTCCGACGTGAGCGCGACCGGGCTGGCAATGCCGAAGGAATTGAACGTCGTGACCGTGCGTTGCGCCGTGCGCGTCGAATAGCGGGCGCCGATCTGAATGGATTCAAGGAATGAACCGTTGATCTTGTAGGTCAGGTCGCCGGCATAGGCGGTGAGTTCGTCATTATCCTCCTGCGGAACGATATAGAATCCCTGGAAGCGGTTCGTGTTCGGGTTGGTGAAGTCATGGTTGAACTTCACCGTGGGAAGATTGAGCCCGTTGAGCCGATAGTCGAGCTGAAGCGCGCCCGGAACCGCATTCGCCCGGGTGAATGTCGCGCCGGTCTGAACATAGCTGTTCACGTTGATGCCCGAGTTCACGAAATAGCTGTTCGCGCTGGAATAGCTGGCATCGAGATTGAGCGTCAGGCGGTCGCCGAAGTCCTGCTGGAAGTTGCCGGCGATCGTATACAGCTTGTCGCGGTCGCTTTCGTCCTGATTGATCGACTCGAAATCGATGCCGTTGCCGCTGGTGAAGTGCCCGCCGATAATCGCGTCGCCGTCGCTGATCGGATTGGTCAGCGTGCCCCTGGCCGTATTGCCGTTCTGCTCGCCGCCGAACCGCACGCCCCGGCGGCGGACGTCCGACTTGAAGCGCGAGTAGTAGCCGTCGATCTGGAACCGGGTGCTCGGTGACGGTTCGAACTGGATCACCGCCAGCGCGCCGTCGCGGGTCTCGGTGCCGCCGAACTGGGTGGCCTCGAAGCCGTAGCCGATGGTATCGCGAATACCGTTGTTGTTGAGATCGAGCGCGTTGCCCCCGCCGTTGGTCCCGGTGCGGGTATAGTCGAAGCCGACGAAGCGGGTCGCGACATTGGGCTGGACCAGCCGCGCATAGCCGAGCGCGATGCCCAGCGTGTCGTTCAGCAGCTTGGCCTGGATCCCCGCCGACACGCGATAGCCGAACTTGTCGGCATCGGGATTCTGGTTCGCGCGGTCGTTATAGCTGCCACGCAGGTTCAGCGAGGCCGAGAAGCTCTTCTTGTTGTCGAGCGGGCGGGCGGTTCTCAGCTCGACCTTGCCCGCGACACCGCCTTCGATCTGCGAAGCCATCGGCGACTTGAAGACCGCCGCCTGCGACAGCAGCTCGGAAGGATATTGGTCGAATTCGATTGTGCGCAGGCCGCTGGTCGACACCTGCTCGCGGCCGTTCAAAGTCGCGGAGACGAGGTCCTGGCTGAGGCCGCGGATGTTGATCGCGCTCGCCTGGCCGCCGGTGCGTTGCGCGGCGACGCCGGGCAACGC
>Ga0247823_10002095_pt1 | contig 16524 bp, 9 predicted proteins | sample 13C_PalmiticAcid_2_FD_192426 | JGI IMG/M metagenome (GOLD analysis project Ga0247823, IMG submission 192426) | Soil microbial communities from agricultural site in Penn Yan, New York, United States - 13C_PalmiticAcid_Day30 | ecosystem: Environmental > Terrestrial > Soil > Agricultural land...
CATTTCCGGTGCGACGTTCAAACCAGCTGGAAGCCCGGGTTCCTTGCGAGCCCGGTCGGCCAGCTTGCGGGCGATCTGCAGGACCGATTCGCTGTTCATCAGCATCAGTGACTGCGAGGCGACGGTCGAACTCGGCCGGCGTTCGCAGTTGAGATCCATAACCGGTGCATCGAACGCCGTCAGCATGCTTTCGGGTTGAGTCCGGCGGACCTGCAGGTAGACGCTCCGCCGCGGCACGCCGTTCTGCACGATGATCTGTCCGGCGTCATCCGCCATGACGGGAATCGCGGGGCCGAAGGGCGTGCGATCGAGCGAGCCGGAGGCCGCGAGCATGCGGTCGCGGATCGCTTCGGCTTCGAGACGCCGGACGGGCATGCGGCCGTAGAGCCGGTTGTCGCCGTCGATGGAGTCCTTCTCGGGCGTCCGGCGCGACGACTGCTGGTACGCGCTCGACAGCATGATCTGTCGATGCAGCGATTTCAGGCTCCAGCCGTTGGCCATGAATTCGGTGGCGAGCCAGTCGAGGAGTTCGGGATGCGTCGGCATTTCGCCGAGCTTTCCGAAGTCGCCCGGCGTGCCGACGATGCCGCGGCCGAAGTGGTTCAGCCAGACGCGATTCACGATGACCCGCGCGACGAGTGGATGCTGGCCGGACGTGAGCCATTTCGCCCAGGCGAGCCGGCGGCCGCTGCTGGGAAGGGCCGAGTCGTCGTCTGGAAATGTGACAGGCTGCTCGGGAGCGGATGCGATCTGCAGGTCGCCCGGCTTGATGGGGTCTTTCGGCTGGCGGTGGTCGCCGCGGTGAAACAGGTAGGTCACCGGGGCGGTCGTCGCGGGTTCGGTGAGGGCCGCCACGTAGTCTTCAACCGGCTTCTTCGCCCGCACGGCCTCAATCTCGCTTCCGAGCTTCTTGAGGTCCTCGCTGGCCGCCATGTCGTACTGGTACAGATTGCCCGGGTTGATGTTCACGCTTGGGCGTTCGCTGAGCAGCTTTTTCTGTTCCGGGGTGCGTTTGGCATCTTCCGTCTTGTACGCCTCGCGGAGCGCCTCGCGGAGTTCGGCCGGGTGTTTCTCGAGTTCTTTTTCGAGTGAGGCTTCCAGGTACTTCGCCTGTTTCTCGTCGCGGACTGCGATCAACTTCCCGGCCTCCGCTTCGATCTCGGCGGCCTTGGTGCGATCGGCATCGGTGTAGAGCGAAACCTGTCGCTGGGGCGGGTTCTTCCAGGCCTTCGGGTTGAGCGCCGGCTCGAGGTTGGCGCGGATCGCGAAGTAATCGGTCTGCGGAATGGGGTCGTAGCGATGATCGTGACACTGGGCGCAGCCGACCGAGAGGCCATACAGCGAACTTGTGACGATCTTGATCGTGTCGGCCACGACCTGGTTGCGATTGAGGTCGGCGTCCCCCTCGGCCGTGCTGCCGTCGGCCGCCATCCGCAGGAAGCCGGTGGCCGTCAGGGTTTCGATCTGTTCCGGCGTGAGACTGACCGGCGGTTGCGGGACCAACTCATCACCGGCCAGTTGTTCGATGATGAACTGGCTGAACGGCTTGTCGGCGTTGAGCGAGCGGATGACGTAGTCGCGGAATTTGTAAGCGTAAGGACGCACCGGATCGGCCGCCGAGACGCCGTCGGAATCGGCATAGCCAGCGACATCCAGCCAATGCCGGCCCCAGTGTTCACCGTAGTGCGGCGAGTTGAGGAGGTCGTCGATCAGTTTGGGCCAGGCGTTCGGAGACTGGTCGTTGACGAACGCCTGCACCTGTTCATAGGTGGGAGGCAGGCCGAGCAGGTCGAAGTAGGCCCGGCGAACGAGGGCGACTTTTTCCGCCTGCGGATTGAAGGTCAACTGCTCGGCTTCGAGTTTCGCGAGGACGAACGCATCGATCGGATTGGCGACGCGATCGGCCGCCTGCACTTTCGGAGGCTCCGGACGGCGGATCGGCTGGAAGGCCCACCACGATCGTTCTTCGGGTGTGATACCGAGACCTGGCGCGAGTGATTCGGGCTCGAGGCGAACGGTTGGTGCGCCAGCCGCGATCCAGCGGCGCAGGAGCTCTTTCTCGGCCGCGGAGACTTTGGCCTTGCCTGGCGGCATCTCGCCCGACTCGACCTTCTGCCAGATCAGGCTGTCGTTGGCGTTGCCGGGAACAATAGCCGCGCCGGATTCGCCCCCCTTCTGCTGGAAGCGGACGAGCCGGAGATCGAGGCCCCCCTGCAATTCGGCTTCCGCGCCGTGGCAATCGAAGCAATGCGCCCGGAGGATCGGACGGATCTCGGTCTCGAAGCGCGGAGCGGCATCGTCAGCAACGACGGTCGCGGGCAACAGGAACAGGCAGGCCGCAAGGAGGCGGTCGCAACGCACTGCAGACATCCTGAAAGGTGGGACCAGGGTGGTGGGATCTGCGGTGTCCGTATGGTCGGGACTTCGCGGCCCTCGGGCAAGACCGACTGCCTTGATTCTCCCGTTCACTACTGTGATCGTTGAAGCACTGTTGCTGCATTCCGAACATTGACCGTTTGCCTCGCCTCGCAGACAAGGCCTCCACGTGATGATCGGACAGCGGAATTGCTGTCGCTGCCTGTGGACAGTCGCCCTTGGCGTTGCGTCCCTGTGCACGGCTCGTGAACTTCAGGCGGCCCGGCCGGCCGGTAAGCCGAACGTCATCGTGATCATCACGGATGACCAGGGCTATGCGGATGCCGGCTTTCAGGGGAGCCCGGAGATCGTCACTCCCCACCTGGACGCGCTGGCGCGGTCGGGAGTCGTCTGCACCAGCGGTTACGTGACGGCTCCGGTTTGTGCGCCGTCGCGTGCCGGTTTACTGACTGGTCGCTACCAGCAGCGCACCGGCTTTCATGACAACGCCTGGAGTCCGCTGGTGGGCCTGGCGACGAACGCGACCACGATCGCGGACGTCCTGCATTCCGGAGGCTATGCCACCTGTGCGATCGGGAAATGGCACATGGGCCAGCTGCCCGAGTACCGGCCGCTCGTTCGCGGCTTCACCGAGCACTACGGGTTCCTTGGCGGCGGCCGCTCGTTCCTGCCGCTGAAAGAATCGCAGGGAGTCGCGTTTGTCCCGAAAGATCCGGACCAGGTGGACCTGTGGCGCAACGAGACCCGCGGCGACGATCCGGCCTATGTCACCGATGCGTTCGCCGACGAGGCCGTGGCCTCGATCCGGCGTCACAAGGAGACTCCTTTCTTATTGTACGTCGCGTTCAATGCGCCGCATGTCCCGCTGCAGGCGACAGAGAAGTACCTGTCCCGATTCCCGAACCTGACCGGCGCGCGTCGCACCTATGCCGCCATGCTGTCGGCCGTCGACGACGCGATCGGACGGATCTCGGACACGCTGCAGGAGACCGGCCTCGAACACGACACGATCGTGTTCTTCCTCAGCGACAACGGCGGCCACCCGCTGGCGAACACCGGGAGGAACGCACCGCTGCGCGGCGAGAAGAGCACGCTCTATGAAGGGGGCATCCGCGTGCCGTTCCTCGTGAAGTGGCCGGGGACACTGCCGGCGGGGAAACGCTACGACTCGCCTGTGATCAGCCTCGACATCATGGCGACTGCGATCGCGGCCGCCGGCCTGAAGCCGGCCGGGGACCAGCCGCTCGATGGCGTGAATCTCATTCCGCATCTCAGAGGGGACGTCGCAGCGCCGCCACACGAGACGCTCTACTGGCGGTTTATCCAGCACCGCGCGATCCGTCACCAGAACTGGAAACTGACGATGCCGTCTGACGGACCGGTCGGGCTATTTGACCTCGGGACCGATGTTTCAGAATCGAACGACCAATCGTCCACGCATCCGGACATCGTCAAGCAACTGACAACGATGCACGCCGCGTGGGAATCGCAGATGCCGCCCGTCACGCCGGTGCCCCGCAAACCCAGGCCGGTTCAAAACTGATGATCGGAGGAGGCTGCCGGTGAGGAGCATCACGCTCACCATCCTGATCTGTCTGACGGCCCGCATCGCGGTCGCGGATGTCGATTACGTTCGCGACGTGAAGCCGATCTTCGAGCGTCACTGCTACGACTGCCACGGCCCGGCGAAGCAGAAGAGCAGTTACCGGCTCGACGTCCGGGCGGTTGCATTTCGCGGAGGCGATTTCGGTGAGCCGGCGGTGACTGCGGGCGATGCCTCGGCCAGTCCGCTGTTGAACTATGTCGAAGGGGGCAACGATGTCGCGATGCCGCCGAAGGACAGCGGGAAGCCGCCTCTCGACAAGGCGGAAGTCGAGACGCTGCGGCGGTGGATTGCCGAAGGCGCGAAGTGGCCGGATGAGTTTTCCGGCGAGCCACGTGAGAAGCATTGGTCGTTCAGGCCGATCGTGAAACTTGAGCCTCCGGCCGGTCGTTCGAACCCGATCGACTCCTTCCTCCAGAAGTCGCTCGACGAGAAAGGTCTCAAGACTTCGCCGCCGGCCGATCGTCGCACGCTGATTCGCCGGGTGACGTTTGACCTGACCGGCCTGCCGCCGTCGCCGGAAGAGATCGAAGCATTCCTGGCGGACACATCGCCGGAAGCGTGGCAGACAGTTGTCGAGCGCCTGCTGGCCTCGCCGCGGTACGGCGAACGCTGGGGCCGGCATTGGCTCGATGTCGCCCGGTATACCGAAAGCCAGGGTTTCGAGTACGACCGGCTGCGGAACAATGCGTGGCATTATCGCGACTACGTCATCAAGGCATTCAACGATGACAAGCCGTACGACCAGTTCATGCGGGAACAGATCGCGGGGGACGTGCTCGAACCGCAGACGCGGGACGGCATCGTGGCGGCGAGCCTGCTGGTGTGCGGGCCGTTCGACCAGGCGGGGAGCGGGCAGGCGAATCTCACGCAGCGAACCGTGACACGCGAGGAAGAACTCGAAGACTTGATCGGCGTCGTCGGGCAGTCGTTCCTGGGGCTCACGATCAACTGTGCCCGCTGCCATGCACACAAGTTCGATCCGATTCCACACGAAGAGTATTACCGGATCAAGTCGGTTTTTGAGGGCATTCGCCACGGCGAACGGCCCGTGGCCACGGCGGCCGAACTGAAGTCGATGCGTGCCGACATTGCGGATTTGGAAAAGGAAATCAAATCGCTCGACGCCAAAGCGAAGGTTGAAGGAGTGGGACAGGACGAATTCCTGGCCCGAAAGAAGCAGGCCGAGGTGGAACGGGATCGTCTCGTTCAATCGACCAGGGAGGTGACCTACGCGGGCAGGCGTGATCAACCACCGCCGACGCGCCGGTTCAAACGCGGCAATGTGACGATGCCGCAGGAAGTGGTGACCGCGGGAGGGCTATCGGCGATCGATTCGCTGCCGGCCGACCTCGGCCTGGCTGTGGATGCTCCAGAAGCGAGTCGCCGGCTGAGATTCGCCGCGTGGCTGACCGATCCCCGCAATCCGCTGCCGTCGCGGGTGATGGTCAACCGGGTGTGGCAGTGGCATTTCGGCCAGGGACTCGTGACGACGCCTAACGATTTCGGGGCGAGCGGCGGCCGGCCGACTCATCCCGAACTTCTCGACTGGCTGGCGGCCGAATTCGTGGAGCAGGGCTGGAGCATCAAGATACTGCATCGGCGGATCGTGACCTCGGCCGCCTACCAGCAATCGTCGGACTTCAATCGGGAAGCGGCGGCCGTCGATGCGGACAACCAGTCGCTGTGGCGATTCCAGCCGCGGCGGCTCGAGGCGGAAGCAGTCCGGGACGCGATGCTCGCGTCGAGCGGGCAGTTGAATTTGGCGATGGGCGGTCCCGGCTTTCGTCCGTTCACGACGACCGAGTTCAACGCGACGTTTTACCACCCGGTCGATCGGCCTGAGCCCGAGTTCAACCGGCGAACGGTCTATCGCATCAACGTGAACAGTGGAAAGGATCCGCTCCTCGATTCACTCGATTGCCCCGACCCGTCGGTGAAGACGCCGCGGCGAGGCGTGACAACGACGCCGCTGCAGGCGCTGGAATTGATGAACAATCCATTCGTGCAGCGGCAGGCGGCGGGGCTGGCCCGGCGAGTCTCGGCGGACGGCAACGATCCCGCGAAGTCGATCGAACAGGCGTATGTGCTGACGCTGGGACGATTGCCGACCGCGGAGGAAGCGGCGAGGGGGAAGCAGGTCGCGGAGGAACGTGGGCTGGAGAGCCTGTGCTGGGTGCTGCTGAACTCGACGGAGTTTATCTATGTTCGATAGCGGTCCCCGCCGGCGGTTCTTCACGAGCGCGGCCGATGCGCTGTCGGCCATCGCGTTCACGTGGCTGCTGCATCGCGACCACGCTCGTGCGGCCCCGTCCATGTCGGCACTTCAGACGCACTTCGTTCCGAAAGCGAAACGCGTCGTCCAGGTGTTCTGCGCGGGGGGCGTGAGCCATCTCGAAACGTTCGACTTCAAGCCCGAACTCGAACGGATGGACGGCAAGTCGCTCGAAGGCAAAGGCGAAAACCTCGGCTTCTTCGGGAAGCCAGGGAACCTGATGAAGAGCGTCTATCCGTTCCAGCAGCACGGCGAATCGGGGGCGTGGGTGAGCAGCCTGCTGCCGCATCTGGCCGGGTGTGTCGATGACCTGTGCTTCATCCACTCGATGGTGGCCAGGAGCAACAACCACACCCCGGCCACGTTCCAGATGAACAGCGGGTTCACGCTGAACGGGTTCCCGTGCATGGGAGCGTGGCTGAGCTACGGGCTGGGCACCGAGAACGAGAACCTGCCGGCGTTCGTCGTGCTTCCCGATCCGCGCGGGCTGCCGGCCGGGGGCTCGATCAACTGGACGTCCGGGTTCCTGCCGGCGAACCACCAGGGGGTCGCGTTTCGCACGCAATCACCCGAGCCGGTTCCCGATCTGCGGACGCCGGCGACGGTCTCCGCGGACCGACGGTTGGCCGACATGCAGCTCCTGCGAACGATGAATTCCGAGTTCGCGAACGCCCATGCGGGCGACGGCGTGTTCGAGTCGCGACTGCGGTCGTACGAACTGGCCGCACGGATGCAGTCGAGCATTCCCGAGGCGACGAACCTTGCGAGCGAAACGGCCGCGACGCAGGCGATGTACGGGCTCGATGAACCGGCCAACAAAGGCTTCGCCCGCAACTGCCTCACGGCCCGGCGGCTGCTCGAACGGGGCGTGCGGTTCGTGCAGATCCTGAATGGCGGTTCGTTCGGCAGTCCCCGCATCAACTGGGACGGCCACGAGAACATGAAGGAGAACCACGACGCCCAGGCGGCCACGATGGACAAGCCGGTGGCCGCGCTGATTCACGACCTCAAGCAGCGGGGGATGTTCGACGACACGCTGTTCCTCTGGTCGACCGAATTCGGCCGCAGCCCGGCCACGCAGGGAATCGGCGCACCGGGCCGCGATCATCATCCGACGGCGTTCACCTGCTTCCTGGCCGGGGCGGGAGTGAAGCCTGGGATGCACTACGGGACTTCGGATGAGATCGGCTATTTCGCGGCCGAGAACCCGGTGGCGATTCCCGACCTGCATGCCACGATCCTGCATCTCTTAGGTCTCGATCACGAGCGGTTGACCTTCTATCACAACGGGATCAATCGCCGGCTGACGGATGTTCACGGGCATGTGGTCCGCGGCATCCTGACGTGACAATGGTTTCGTTGCCGACGCTGCCAGCGTCGGCGGGTTCGATAACGGGAACGGGCAGACGCTGGCAGCGTTCTGCAAAGGGGGCATCCTGAGATGAACACACTTTCCCGCCGGGAGTTCCTGGCTGCCGCGGCGGCCGTGACGGCTACATCGACGCTGCGTGCCGATGCTCCGCAAACCCCCGACTGGATTGATGCGCATGCCCATGTCTGGATCGATGATGTGGCGAAGTATCCTCTGGCGGGGAAGTTCAAGGTGGGCGATCTGGTCCCGCGCACGTTTCCGCCGGACAAGCTGCTGGAACTGGTGGGAAAGAATGGCGTCCGCCGTGTCGTCCTGATCCAGCACCAGGTCTATCACGGTTCGGACAACAGCTACATGGTCGCCACGCTGGCGAATTTCCCTGGCAGGTTCTCGGCGGTGGCCTATGTCGATGCGGCCCGGGTGGATGTCGTGGCGGAACTCGAGCGGCTGCGGAAGGGGGGCGTGCGAGGGCTGAGGATCTGTGCGGGCGACGGCGGCGTGGCGAAGTGGTCGGACAATGAGAATATGAAGGCGCTGTGGAAACGCGGCCCGGAGATTGGCGTCGCGATGTGTCCGCAGGTGAGTCCGGATTACCTGCCGGAGGTCGACCGGATGTGCCGGGATTTTCCGGAGACGCAGGTCGTCATCGACCACTTCGCGAAGATCGGCCACGAAGGGCAGGTGCGGGCGGAGGATCTCGATCGGCTCGCGGAGCTCGCGAAGTACAAGAACGTCAACGCGAAGCTGTCGGCGTTCTACGGGCATGGCGACAAGAAGCCGCCGTATGACGAGATCGTCCCGATCATCCGGCGCTGTTATGACTCGTTCGGCCCCCAGCGGCTGATGTGGGCCAGCGATTGCCCGTACCAGCTGTTCGGGATGAATACGTATGAGGATTCGATTGCGCTCGTGCGGGATAAGCTCGATTTCGTGACGGAGGACGATCGGCAGTGGATGCTGAAAAAGACGGCGGAGCGGGTGTTCTTCAGCTGATCATTCAACTCCGGGACTCGCGAATCCGTGGACGTCACTCAGCTTCCGTTCAATGCGCTGATCGGTCTTGAACTCATGCCGCCGGAGAGCGGGTTTCTCGTCGGTCTGCCGGAAGGCGCGCAGTTCACCAACCACCTGGGGACCGTGCACGCGAGCGCGCTGGTTGCGGTGGCCGAGGCGGGATCGGGGGCCTTTCTCGTTCGGCTGTTCGGTGATGTCTTCGGTGTTGTTCCGGTGGTCCGGCAGCTGGATGCGAAGTTTCGCAGGCCGGCGACCGGGCGGGTGATGGCGCGCGCGAATGTGGACGCAGACCTCGGCAAGAAATGGATGACCGATGTTGCCGAACGTTGGCGACGGTGCCCATTGAAGTGGTCGATGCGGCCGGTGACGTTGTGTTCTCCGCCAGCATTCAGTGGTTCATTGCGCGGGCGAAGTGAATCGCGCGCGGGGATCGCGAGGCCGGATCAAAGTCCAGCACGCGGCGGCGATGATGTAAGTCACGACATAGGTGGTGAAGACGGTCTGGTAGCCGGACATGGATGCATCCAGCTTTGCCGACGTCGAAAGCTTCTCGACGGTCGTCGCCATTTGTGCGGCGTGACTGGCGAGTGACGATTCGACCAGCGTGCCGGTGAGCCAGTTGGCGAAGGCCGCGCCGAGGGTGCCGATGGTGTTCATGCAGGCGGCGGCGACGGCGACGTTCGGACGGCCGATGTCCTGGCAGGTGGCCCAGGTCGCTCCGAGCGTGAGGTCGATGCAGAAGGCGGCCAGCGAGACGAGCAACGAAAAGAGGTGAATGTTCGGGGCGGCTTTGACTCCGAGCCAGCAGAGGGCGCATCCGGTGAGGGCGCAGAAGCCGAGGACCTGCCGGGCGCGGCGGCGGTCGCCTGTGCGCCGGGCCAGGAGATTGATGATCTGGCCGCCTAGCAGGCAGCCCGCGGCCCCCACCCAGAGCGGTGCGCCTTTGTAGATGGCGGCGATGAGGTCGTTCTCGGGAACGGCAAACCGCAGCTGCAAATAGGCCGGGAGATAGGTGATGTTGAAGGCCCAGCCGTAGTTCACGAGCGAGTACATCACGCACAGCGCCCAGAGCGCGGGGTTCGAGAGGAGTTGGCCCCAGTCGATTCGGGCATGGGGCTGCGGCGGGGCGTTGTCATCCCGGATGAGCGATGCTTCGGCCGGGTTCACCGCGGGATGCTGTTCGGGCGTATCGCGGAACCCGATCGCGAAGACTATGCACCACAGGATGCCGAGTGCGCTGAACAGCCAGAAGGCGCCGCGCCAAGTGGTGAGCGGCGCGGACATGGCCGTGCCGCCGACGAGGATGGCCCAGATCAGCGGCGTGAGTCCGCCCATCAGCCGGCCCGACATCCAGATCCAGCCCTGGGCCGTCTCCCATTGCCGCATCGGGAACCAGTTGTGGATCGCCCGCGTGATGTTCGGGTAGGCCCCGGCTTCACCGGCTCCGAACAGGAACCGGAGCGTGATCAGCGTTCCGAGGCCGCCGAGGGTGAGCGATCCGACTTTCAGGCCGACGGCGCCGGTGAGGGCGGTGAACGTCGACCAGAACAGAACGATGCGGATCAGCGTGCTGCGCGGGCCGAGGCGGTCGCCGAGCCAGCCGGAGGGGATCTCGAACAGGGCATAGGCGATCGTGAAGGCGGTGAAGGCCCATTTCAGTTCGGCCACGCTCGACAGCGACAGTTCCTTCGCGATGGCCGGGGCGGCGGATCCCAGGCAGACGCGGTCGAGGTAGGTGATCATCGACAGCCCGCAGGCCATCGCCAGGACGCGGTAACGGATCCGCGTCGGCGGGATGGTTGGCGGGGCGTCGATGGGGCTGTTCATCGGCGATCGGGAGCGGCTCGCAGGCGAGCCGGCTAAATGGATTCGTCGATGAGGGTGGAGCGGATGAAGTCCTCGTTGAGGGTGACGCCCAGGCCGGGGCCGTCGGGGACGGTGATCCAGCCGTCGACGGCCTGGACTTTCTCCGTCGTCAGTTCGTGACGCAGGGGCGAATCTTCCACGCAGTCTTCAAAGAGGAAGGCGTCGCGGCAGGTCGACAGCCAGTGCAGGCTGGCGGCGACAGTGACCGGGCTCGTGTAGCAGTGATTGCACATCCGGGCCCCGATCTCTTCGATCCGGTTTCGCAGATAGGCCGAGTCGGTGAAGCCGTTGCGTGACAGGTCGATCTGGTAGATGTCGAGGCAGCGGCCATCGATCAGCGGACGGAATGATTGCCGCCCGCATTCCTCTTCTCCGGCCGCGATCGGAACGGGGGACCGGTCGCGGAGCCAGCGGTAGCCTTCGTAGTCATCCGGATGCAGAGGTTCTTCGAGCCAGCCGATGCGGTGTTCCTGGAAGGCGCGGGCCCGGTCAAGGGCGGTGCGGGCGTCCCACACGCAGCCGGCGTCGATCAGTACGGTGCCGTCATCGCCCATTCCCTTTCTTGCTCCGGCGACGAGTTCGCGGTCAAGGGCTTCGTCCTGGCCCATCGGTTCCCAGCCGAACTTCACGGCCGAGTAGCCGGCCTCGCGCCAGCGGCGGGCGATGGCGGTGGTCTCCGCGCCGTTCTTTCCGAACAGGATCGACGCATAGGCCTTGATGCGGCTGTGCTGCTTGCCGCCGAGCAGGCGGTGGATCGGTTCGCCGTAGTGCTTCCCCTTGATGTCCCACAGGGCCATGTCGATCGCGGCCATGGCGGTGATGGGGACCGACCGGCGGCCGCAGTACATCGTGCGGCGGTACATCAGCTGCCACAGGCGTTCGGTTTCGAGCGGGTTCTCGCCGACGAGGAGCTGCCGGAGGCCGGTGGCGACGTTGTGGCTGAACGGGGCGTCAATGACGGCCTTGACCATTTCGGGGGACGAATCGGCCTCGCCGATGCCTTCGAGTCCGGTGTCGGTGCGGACGCGGATCAGGACGGAGTCCTGGCTGCTGGCGGTTTTGGCTTCGACGTTTTTGATGCGGAGGATCTGGCAGGCGATCTGGGTGATTTTCATGGGGGAGAGAGGTTGTTGCGTGGGAGTGTTTGCAATGGGGGCGGCAGGCGGGAGCCTGCCCTACGCGAGACGGGCGGTGACCACGATGTGCTGACCGCGGGGGACGGGGGCGGCCCAGGCCTGGGCGAGGACGACGCCGTCGACGCCGGCGGTGGCGGGCCAGGGGGGCATGTCGATGTGGTCGAAGTCGTGCAGGAGCCCGACGACGTCGCCCTTCTTCACGGCTGTTCCGCAGTCGAGGATGGATTCGTAGTGGCCGTCGAACGGGGCGACGGTGAAGCAGTCGCGGTCGATCATTTCGAGGACCTGCTGCGTGCCGGCCTTGTGATGGGCGATCGGCTCGATCGTGCCGCGAAGCTGGCCGTGGTTGATGGCGGCGGCGCGGACGCCATGACGCGCGTAGCGGATGCCTTCGGAGTTCGTTGCGCGGCCCCAGCCGAGCTCGGTGCCGACGGTGATCTTGCCGAGCCGTTCCGCTTCGCTGGGGAGGAGTCCGGGCGTCAGGTTCTGGTAGACCATCAGCGACGGCGTCCCGAACCAGCGGGCGGTCTCTTCGATTTTTTTCGCGAGGACCGGGTCGTCAACGCGGTGGTAGTTGGCGCAGATCGAAAACCGGGCGACGTCTCCGCCGGAATGCAGGTCGAGGACCACGTGGACCTGCGGCCAGATGTAATCGCGAACGAAGCGGGCGATGCGGTGGGTGATGCCGGCCAGCGCGGGCGTCGCCCCGGCCCCTTCGACGAAGGCACGGTTGAGATTCACGCGGTCATCGAGCTGGCTTTCGCGGGTGCCGGCGCGGAAGGCGGGAGGGTTCAGCACGGGGACGAAGATAATCCGGCCGCGGACGTCTTCGAGACGGATTTCATGCAGCAGGTGCTTGAGGGCGACGGGGCCTTCGTATTCGTTGCCGTGGTTGGAGCCGAAGGCAACGAGGCCTTCGTTTGTCTTCGCTTCGGGGCCGACCCAGACGGTGAGCGGGATGAGGTGGTCGCCCCAGATGCTGTCGTGTTCGAGGGCGACCCAGTAGTCACGCCGGCCGGGGGAATCGAGGTCGATACGGTCGGGACGGGCGATGAGGCGTGAGGTTGGTAGCTCTTGCATTTCGGCGGTGTTCGTCGATGGGGCGATGGCCAAAGTGGCCAGAGGCTCGCAGGCGGGGCGGATGGGAACGTTTGGGAGACCTGCGGTCGGTTGGGGTGGAACGGTCGGGAGACCCGTTTCACAACTGGGAGGTCCGACGACCGTTTCACAACTGGTGTGGGGTGCCGCTGGCTTTGCCAGTGCGATCAAAGTTGTGATCTCCCCTTGAGACGCACTGGCAGAGCCAGTGGCACCCACCTCACTTTTCAGGTCTGACAAGCCGCTCACGGGCAGGCTGCGTCTGCTTCAGGCGATGATTTCCTTGATGACCTGACCGTGGACGTCGGTGAGGCGGAAGTCGCGGCCGGCGTAGCGGTAGGTGAGCTTTTCGTGGTCGAAACCGAGGAGGTGGAGCATCGTGGCGTGGAGGTCGTGGACGCTGGTCGGTTTGTCGACGGCCTTGAAGCCGAACTCGTCGGTCGCGCCGTAGGTGACGCCGCCGCGGATGCCGCCGCCCGCCATCCAGACGGAGAAGCCGTAGTGGTTGTGGTCGCGGCCCTGCAGCGCCTTCCCGGCCCCGCTCAACTCGACCGTGGGAGTCCGCCCGAATTCTCCTCCCCAGAGAATCAGCGTGTCTTCGAACAGGCCGCGCTGTTTCAGATCGGCGATGAGGGCGGCGATGGGGCCATCGATTTCCGCCGACAGTTTGCGGTGGAGGTCGGCGATGTTGCTGTGGTTGTCCCACGGCTGGCCGGCGCCGTGCCAGAGCTGCACGTAGCGGACGCCGCGTTCCAGAAGACGCCGGGCGATCAGCGTCTGCCGGCCATGCACGCCGCTGCCGTATTGTTCCTGGATGTGCTTCGGTTCCTGGCTGATGTCGAAGGCCTCGGCCGCTTCGCGCTGCATGCGGAACGCGAGCTCGAACGACTGGATCCGGGCTTCCATCCGTGGATCGTTCCGCGCGGCGAGGTGTTCTTCGTTGAGCGTTTTCAAAAGGTCGAGCTGCCGCCGCTGAGCCGATGACGTGGCGTGCGGGCTGCGGATGTTCTGGATGAGCTTGTCGAGCTGGCGATGCTGCGGGTCGACGAACGTGCCTTGGTACGCGCCCGGGAGGAAACCGGCCTGCCAGTTTTCGGCGTCCTTGATCGGATAACCCTGCGGGCACATGGCGATGAACCCGGGCAGGTTGCGGTTCTCGACTCCCAGGCCGTACAGGACCCACGCGCCGACGCTGGGCCGCGGCTGCACCGAGTCGCCGCAGTTCATGAGCATCAGCGAGGGCTCGTGATTGGGCACCTGGGCGTACATCGAGCGGATGACGGCGATGTCATCGATGTGCTGGGCGGTCTTCGCGAAGAGTTCGCTGACTTCGATGCCGCTGTCGCCGTACTTCTGGAACTTGAACGGCGACCCGAAGGCCGCGCCAGTTTTGCGTTCGGTGGCGAGATTGATGGGGACGACTTCGCCGGAGCGCCGGGTGAGTTCGGGCTTGGGGTCGAAGGTGTCGACGTGCGACGGGCCGCCGTTGAGGAAGAAGTGGATGACGCGTTTGGCCCGGCCGGTGAAGTGGGGTTGGCGGGTGCCGATGTCGCCGGTGGTTTCGGCGCGGGCGGTGGCGGTGAGCCCGCCGGAATCGGCCATCACGCCGGCCAGCCCGAGCGCGCCGATGCCGAGGCCGCCACGGGCGAGGAGGGAACGCCGGGAAAGAGAGTGATTCATGGATTGCCTCGTTGCCGACGCTGCCAGCGTCGGTGTTATTCATCCTCGCGTAGGAGTCGAGGTTTTCGCCTGCATCGAGCAGCCTGAAGGCTGTACTCCTACAGAGCCTGGGCACGAGGTTCTTAAGGCTTGCCGTCGACGCTGGCAGCGTCGACAACGGTCTAGTCCACAAACATCAACTCATTCGCCAGCAGCAGCACCTGGACGAGCTGCTCGCGCGGGTTCAACAGGGAAACGGACTTGGCTTCAAACTGCTGCTTGGCATCCCAGGTGCGGGGGGTGGCGCCGGCTTTGGCTTCGGGGCCCGAGGGCAACTCGCGGAGGACCGGGGCCCACAGGTGCTGGTCGCTGTTCAGGTTGGCGTTGTAATCGACGACGAAATCGAGCGTGTCCCCGGCCTGCACCTCGACGGGCGACAGGTTCAGATCGACGTCCGCGTTGTGAACGATTTTCGACGCCAGGACGCCGTGGCGGCTGGAGATGATCCAGCACTTCACGCCGTCACCGGCTTTCACATCATGCTGGGCCAGCGATGTCACCGAGATCGTCGCATCGGCCGGAGCCGTCCAGCGGCGGATCGCCGCGTGAGCGAGGTCATTGCCGGCATGTCCCCCGTCCGCGGTGATCTGCACCCAGCCGAGTTTCGCATCGGGCCAGGCCGGCCCACCCTGCCAGGCGTTCCCGGTGAAATGCGGCAGCTTCTCGAACGACTTCACCCGTCCGGCCTCGGCGTCGACGGCACCGTAGCCGTACGTCCAGTCCTTCGCCCCGGCCAGTTCGGGAGGCGGCGGCTGTTCGCCCGGTCCGCGCAGGAAGTCGACGGCCGACTCGAGTTGTGAGGCGGTCGGTTCCCGCTGATAGATCGCTGCGTACCACTGGCGAACGGCCTGGCGCTCGTCGCCCTCACTGCCGAGGGACGCGATGACGCGGGCCCGCTCGGCGACGATGCCGCTGTTCATGGCGAACAGCGCCTGCTGCGGGACGGTCGTCTCGCTCCGCTGTGGTGAATGCAGGTCGGGGTTCGCGAAGTCGAACATCCGCAGGACGTCCGGGACGAACTGCCGGTCGACGTAGCCGTACAGAGTGCGGCGTTTGTGCGGCGCGCCGGCGGCGAACATGTCGGTCGACCGGCCTCCCATGCGGAGATCCAGGTCCCCTCCGACCGCCAGCCACGTGTCGCGAAGTTCCTCAAAGGAGAGCCGGCGGGGATTCATTCGCCACAGCAGCCTGTTCTGCGGGTCGAGTGTCAGCGCGGCTACGGCGGTGGGCGACTGCGGATCGACGGCGGACTCTTGGGCGAAGGCGCTCGACAACACGATCTGTCGATGCAGCTCCTTCGTGTTCCAGCCCCCTTTGACGAACTGGTCGGCCAGCCAGTCGAGCAACTCGGGATGCGACGGCGCTTCGGCCCGCACGCCGAAATCGCTGGGCGTCCGCACCAGTCCCGCACCGAAGTGGTGCCACCAGACGCGGTTCACCCACACGCGGGCCGTCAGCGGGTTCCTGGGATCGGCGATGGCCCGAGCCAGTTCCTGGCGACCAGTGCCCTCGGAGAAGGGACGACGCTCGGGGTCGCTGAGCAGCTTGAGGAACTGCCGGGGAACGACATCACCTTTCAGGCCGGGATTTCCGCGGCGGTAGATGTGCTGCTGTGTTGGTTGATCGCGGTCGACGAGGATCGTGGCGAATGCCGGTGCATTCGGTGAGGTGATGATCAGGCGGTCGACGTCGCCCTGCACCTTCCAGAACGAGTTGCAGATGCCGCTGTCGCAGAGCCGTTCGATCGACGATGGGTGTTCATCGGGAACGACGCAGGGGGAGGTGGGACCGTAGAGGAGATCGAGCAGGCGGGCCGTTTCGGGCTCGGACTGTCGACGGAGAATGTGGGCGAAGTCGGCAGGGCTGGAGAGCTTCAGGCTCGATTGCCATTCGTTGTTGGCGGCGGTGAGCCATTGGCCGTAGCGCTCGGCCACTTCCCGCATGCTTTTCGGAGGTGCTTCGAAGAGCTGGCGGATGCCGGGGGCGAGTTGTACGGCGGGATCACTTCCCTCGCTTGGGTTGGTGATGCTGGCGGTCACCGCGATTGCTTGTTTTCCTAATACTT
>Ga0247823_10002097_pt1 | contig 16516 bp, 16 predicted proteins | sample 13C_PalmiticAcid_2_FD_192426 | JGI IMG/M metagenome (GOLD analysis project Ga0247823, IMG submission 192426) | Soil microbial communities from agricultural site in Penn Yan, New York, United States - 13C_PalmiticAcid_Day30 | ecosystem: Environmental > Terrestrial > Soil > Agricultural land...
TTCAACCCCTTTTTTATTTCCCAACGATTCAAGCACACACATGAACGAGTTGGACGCATTGGTCGAGAGCGCCCGTGCCGGGTTTGTTCAAGCCGCCACGCCGGCCGATCTGGAAAACGCCAAGGCGCAGTACCTGGGCAAGTCGGGCCGCATCACCGAGCTGATGAAGGGCCTGGGTGCCCTCTCGGTGGAAGAGAAGAAGACCCGCGGCGCGGCCATCAACCAGGCCAAGCAGGCCATCGAAGCCGCGCTGACCGAGCGCCGTCAGGCGCTGGCCGATGCCGAGTTGCAGGCGCAACTCAAGGCCGAAGCGCTCGACGTGACTTTGCCCGGTCGCCAGCGCGGCCAGGGTGGCCTTCACCCGGTGAGCCTGACGCTGGAGCGCATCGAAGCGATCTTCGGCTCCATGGGTTTCGAGGTGGCCGATGGCCCCGAGATCGAATCCGACTGGTTCAACTTCACGGCCTTGAACACGCCCGAAGACCATCCGGCGCGTTCCATGCACGACACGTTCTACGTGGAGGGGGGCAGCGAGAAGGCGCCCAACCTCCTGCGCACGCACACCAGCCCGATGCAGATCCGCCACGCGGTTCAGCACGTCAAGCGCCACCGCGCCGACCTGGATGCCGGCCGTCCCATGCCCGAGATCCGCGTGATCGCGCCCGGCCGCACCTACCGGGTGGACAGCGATGCAACGCACTCGCCGATGTTCCACCAGTGCGAAGGCCTGTGGATCGGCGAGAACGTCAGCTTCAAGGACCTGAAGCACGTCTTCACGGACTTCTGCCGCACCTTCTTCGAGTCCGACGATCTGGTGCTGCGTTTCCGCCCCAGCTTCTTCCCCTTCACCGAGCCCAGCGCCGAGATCGACATCCAGTTCCAGCACGGTCCCCTGGCGGGGCGTTGGCTGGAGGTGGCCGGTTCGGGCCAGGTGCATCCGAACGTGGTGCGCAACATGGGCCTGGACCCGGAGCGCTACATCGGCTTTGCCTTCGGCATGGGGCCTGACCGCCTGACCATGCTGCGCTACGGCGTCAATGACCTGCGCCTGTTCTTCGACGGTGACGTCCGTTTTCTCGCCCAGTTCCGCTGAGACCACGACATGCAATTTCCAGAATCCTGGCTGCGCGCCTTCTGCAAACCTCCCCTGACCAGCCAGCAGCTGGCCGACACCCTGACCATGGCGGGTCTGGAGGTCGAAGAGCTGGAGCCGGTGGCGCCGCCGTTCACGAAGGTGGTGGTGGGCGAGATCAAGGACGCCGTGCAACACCCCAATGCCGATCGCCTGCGCGTGTGCCAGGTGGACGTGGGGCAGGGTGCTCTGCTCAACATCGTCTGCGGTGCGCCCAATGCCCGCGTGGGCATCAAGGTGCCTTGCGCACTGGTGGGGGCCGAGCTGCCGCCTGGCGAAGATGGCAAGCCGTTCCAGATCAAGCTGGGCAAGCTGCGCGGCGTGGAGAGCCAGGGCATGCTGTGCTCGGCGCGCGAACTCAAGTTGTCCGAAGAGCACGGTGGTCTGCTGGAGCTGCCGGCCGACGCGCCTGTGGGGCGCGACATCCGTGAACAGCTGGCGCTGGACGACATGCTGTTCACGCTCAAGCTCACGCCCAATCTGGCGCATTGCCTGAGCGTGTACGGCATTGCCCGCGAGGTGTCGGCGCTCACCGGTTCGCCGCTGATCGAGCCGGCGTTTCCGGCTGTGGCGGCGCCGCTGCAGGACCGCCTGCCGGTGCGTGTGGAGGCGCCCGACCTGTGCGGCCGTTTCACCGGGCGCATCGTGCGCGGCGTGAACACCCGCGCCACGACGCCCGCCTGGATGGTGGATCGCCTGGCGCGCTGTGGCCAGCGCAGCGTCTCCCCGCTGGTGGACATCTCCAACTACGTGATGTTCGAGCTGGGTCGCCCCTCGCACATCTTCGATCTCGACAAGATCCACGGCGGCCTGCAGGTGCGTTGGGGCCGTGAGGGCGAATCGCTCAAGCTGCTCAACGGCAACACGGTCGCGGTGGATGCGCAGGTCGGCGTGATCGCCGACGATCAAAGCGTGGAATCGCTGGCCGGCATCATGGGCGGCGACTCCACGGCGGTGTCTGACGACACGCAGAACATCTACATCGAGGCTGCGTTCTGGTGGCCCAAGTCGATTGCGGGCCGTTCGCGCCGCTACAACTTCTCCACCGACGCCGGTCACCGCTTCGAGCGCGGTGTGGACCCCTCCACCACGCGCGAGCATGTGGAGCGCATCACCCAGCTGGTGCTGGACATCTGTGGCGGCCAGGCCGCCGTGCTGGACGACCATGTGGTCCAGCTGCCCACGCCGCAGCCGGTCACGCTGCGCGTGGCCCGCGCGGCCAAGGTCATCGGCATGCCGGTCGACCAGGCGCTGTGCGCGGGTGCCCTGCGCCGTCTGGGCCTGCCGGTGGAAGAGGGCGATGGCCTGCTCACGGTCATGCCGCCCGCGTACCGCTTCGATCTTCAGATCGAGGAAGACCTGATTGAAGAGGTGGCGCGCATCGTCGGCTACGAGAAGCTGCCCGACACGCCGCCGCTGGCGCCCATCACGGCCAAGATCCGCACCGAGGCGCGCCGTGGGCCGTTTGCGGTTCGCCGTGGCCTGGCCCAGCTGGGGTACCAGGAAACCATCAATTTCAGCTTCGTGGAAGAGCGCTGGGAGCGCGAGCTGGCCGGCAATGCCGACCCGATCCGCCTGCTGAACCCGATCGCCAGCCAGATGAGCGTGATGCGCTCGTCGCTGCTGGGCAATCTGCTGTCGGTCCTCAAGTTCAACCTCGATCGCCGGACCGACCGCGTGCGCCTGTTCGAAGTCGGGCGCGTGTTCTTCAAGGACGCCTCCGTCGTCGAGAGCGACACCACCGTTGCCGGCTTCCGCCAGCCCATGCGGGTGGCCGGCCTGGCTTACGGCGCCACCGAGGCGCTCCAGTGGGGCACGCCCGAACGCGCCGTGGACTTCTTCGATGTGAAGGGCGACGTGCAGGCCTTGCTGGCCCCGCGCCGGCCGGAGTTCAAGGTGGCCGAGCACCCCGCGATGCACCCGGGGCGCTGTGCCGGTGTCTGGCTGGACGGCCGCTGCATCGGTCATGTGGGTGAATTGCACCCGCGCTGGCGCCAGGGCTACGACGTGGCTCAAGCGCCGGTGATGTTCGAGCTGGAACTCGACGCCGTGCTGGATCGCCCGGTGCCGGCCTACCAGGCCGTGAGCCGCTTCCAGGCGGTGGAGCGCGATCTGGCCATCGTGGTCAAAGAGTCGGTGACGCACGCGGCTGTGCTGGAGGCGATCCGCGCGCCGGCCAGCCCCTGGCTGCGCGATGTCGTGCTGTTCGACGTCTATCGCCCCAAGAAGCAGGCTGCGGCCGAAGGCACGCCCGCAGGGGCGTTGGCCGCGGATGAAAAAAGCCTGGCGGTGCGGCTGGTGCTCAACCGGGACGACGCTACACTGACCGAAGAGGAGATCGACGCGACCGTGAACGCGGCGGTCGACGCCGTGGCCCAGAGGGTGGCTGGTCGATTGCGCGCCTGAGACGAACAAGATGGAGAATGCCCGAATGGAACTCGCTGTTGAAAGCTTGGAAACGCCTGCCTTGACCAAGGCGCAGCTCGCGGAGTTGCTGTTCGACCAGATCGGTCTGAACAAGCGCGAATCCAAGGACATGATCGATGCCTTTTTCGATCTGATCACCGACAGCCTGGTGAATGGCACCGACGTGAAGATCTCGGGGTTCGGCAACTTCCAGATTCGCACCAAGGCCCCCCGGCCCGGGCGCAACCCCCGCACGGGTGAGCCCGTCGCCATCGAGGCGCGCCGCGTGGTGACCTTCCACGCCAGCCCCAAGCTCAAGGAACAGGTGCAAACCGCCGTCATCGGCGGCTGAAGCGTCTTTTCGATGCACCGGCCGTCCTTCGGACGGTGTGCCTTCTGACCACAAAAACGCCCCGATCTGGGGCGTTTTCGCTGGGCAGCGGAACTGTTGCAACATTTCACACGGAAATGTTCACCAGCCCGTGCACACACGCACCAGTTAGAGTAGATTTCAAGGTTCGGTCCGTACCGCCTTGATTTTCATGGAAAAAACGCTTCCTCCGATTCCCGCCAAACGCTACTTCACCATTGGTGAAGTGGGCGAGTTGTGTGGCGTCAAGCCGCACGTGCTGCGGTACTGGGAGCAGGAGTTCACGCAACTCAGGCCCATGAAGCGGCGAGGCAATCGACGCTACTACCAGCACCATGAGGTGCTGATGATCCGCCGCATTCGTGAGCTGCTCTACGACCAGGGCTTCACCATCAGCGGGGCGCGCAACAAGCTTCAGGAAATTGTTCAGGCCGAGCGCGACAAGCGCCGCAACGAGGAAGATGAAGCCATTGACGTGATCGATCTCGATGAGGTCGTTCATGGCGAGGTCGTGATCCCTCTGATCGAGGCCGAGTACCCCGTGCACACGGGTTCTGGCGGGCTTCTGCACGATGTTCGACGGGAATTGCTTGAAATTCGTGAGCTTCTGAGGCTGTCGGCCTGATTTGCTTCATTTGGACGCTATAATTTGAGGCTTGTCGGCGTGTAGCGCAGCCTGGTAGCGCACTTGCATGGGGTGCAAGGGGTCGCGAGTTCGAATCCCGCCACGCCGACCATTTTTACGAAAGCCCGAAATCGAAAGATTTCGGGCTTTTCTGTTTTTGCTGTTCTTTTTCCAGATCGAACTTCAGGAAAATCAAACGGCTTCGGGCGCTTGTTGAGAAAGTGCTGTTGAATCAAGGCACTGAAACACGCAGGCCCGCGACCGTTTCGACATGGCGCAAAGCGGGCAATATGTCCGCTTTTGATCCGTATTTGCTTACTTTTTGTTGCGCGTGATCTATACTTGCGCTACCAAAGGCTCAAGCACCCATTGGCTTTCATTCGCACCCGGGCCTGTCTTGTCAGAGAGGTAAACAAGATGATCGATTCTTCCACTCCGTCCCAGCCGACTTCCGGCGTGTCTCGCCGCCGCCTGGTGCGCGCGGGTCTCTCGGCCGCTCCGGTGATGGCCGCTCTGAAGAGCAACAGCGTGCTGGCAGGGGATCACACCTGCATTCGCCCGTCGTCGTTCTCGTCGCTGGCCGCTGCGCAGATGAAGGTCAGCCAAGGCCGCGCGATCAAGACCGACTACGAGTGCAAGTCGCACGGCTACTGGAAAAACAGCAACGCCGGCCTGGCCACGAAGTTCAAGGAAACGACCAAGTTTCTGTCGACGACCACCGGCTTCATGCGCGACCCGGGCAATGCCTATGGCAACCTGACGATTCAGCAGGTGCTCGATCAAGGCGGCAACCGCAACAACGCGGCCCTGGCCCGCCATGTGGCCGCGGCCTTCCTGACCGCGACCGCGTTCAACAACGATTCGACGCGCGTGCTGCTGACCAAGAGCCAGTGCAGCGCCATCTGGAACGGTCAGGGTGTGTGGTCGCCCTTCTCGGGAACGACCTGGACGCTGTCGCAGACGATGGCCTACTTTGACATGATCTACGGTCCAGCCTTCCTGTGACCGTGGCTCAGGCTCAGGCCAACTTCGGTTGTTCCCGGGCCGCTCATTTCGCGATTCAGCGTTGGCCGGATGGTGTGGTCGTGTACGACGACACCAGCGGCAGCCTTCACGCGCTGACGCCCGTGGCCGGCGAAGCGTTCGACCTGTTGCTCGCCGGGCAGGCCCACGACGCCACCAGCCTCGCCCAGGCCCTGGGCCTTGTTGAACCTGCCACCGAGGAACTGGACATGCTGCAGTCCTTGCTGATGCAGTTCGAGTCAATGGGTTTGGTCGAGTGCACGCCGGGGTGAGGTCCACGCAGGCGCTGGCGGCATTTTCCCCAGCGGAACTGGCGCAACGCCTGCGCACCGACGGCGTCTATTTGCGCATCCCCCCTTTCGTCATGCACATTCGCAGCCCCATCCCGGTGGTGGCGCAAGGCTTGCAGGCGCTGTATCCCGATCACGACGTCCTGACGGGAGACGATCTGTTTGCCGACTTCCATGTGGCGGTGAAGCCCAAGCGCCTGCCGTGGAAGACGGTGTGTGTTTTCGAGATGGATGGTTTTCGGCCATTCACCCCGCTGGCGTACGGCGAGGCGTACGCGTTCCTGGAATGGGGCATGAACTGGTGCGTGACCAGCTATTGCCACACCTGGATCACGATCCATTCGGCGGTGCTGGAGAAGGGCGGCCGGGTGCTGATTCTTCCGGCGCCCCCGGGCTCCGGCAAGAGCACGCTGTGTGCGGCCCTCATGTTGAGTGGCTGGCGCCTGTTGTCCGACGAGATGGCGCTGTTCGATCCCGTGTCGGGTCAGGTGACGCCGTCGCCGCGCCCCGTGAGCCTGAAGAACGAGTCGATCGAGGTCATCCGCAAGCGGGCGCCCGAGGCGAGCTTCGGGCCGGTGGCCCGGGACACGATGAAGGGCACGGTGGCCCACATGCGCATTTCACCGGACAGCCTCGCGCGCGCCGACCAGCCGGCACCGCCGGCGTGGGTGGTGTTCCCCCGGTTCAAGCGCGATGCGGCGCTGTCGGTGGTCGAGCGTCCCAAGGCCAGCGCGCTGGTGGAACTGGCGTCCAACAGCTTCAACCACCACGTCCATGGGCGCACCGGCTTTCAGGCGCTGGCGGCCTTGGTGGACGGTTGTGGCTGCCACGACCTGGAGTACAGCCGCCTGGACGAAGCCATCGCCTGGTTCGACAACCTGGCCGCTGCCCCCGCATGACACTGCCCCGCATCGACACCCTGGTCGCCGCCTTGAAGCAGCCTGCCACGCTGAGCAGCCTGAGCCCGGGTGCCTGGGACCTGCTCATTCGCCAGGCCCGTCAGGCCGATGCGCTCGCCCGCATCGGCAGCGGTGCTCAGGCGGACGGGGTCTGGGAGCGTCTGCCCCTGAGCCCGCGCCGGCACCTGGCGTCGGCCATGGGCCTGGCGGCCCGTCAGCACACCGAGTTGCGCTACGAGGTGGTCGAGATTGCGCGCGCGCTGGAGGCCGTCGGCCTGCCGGTGGTGCTGCTCAAGGGTGCGGCCTACACCATGGCGGGCCTGGATGCCTCGCGCGGGCGCATGGTGTCGGACGTGGACATCCTGGTGCCCCGGCAGCGCCTGGCGGATGTGGAGTCGGCGCTGATGATGGGCGGCTGGGTGTCCATGAACCGCGATGCCTACGACCAGCGTTACTACCGGACCTGGATGCACGAGCTGCCCCCGCTCAAGCACATGAAGCGGGGCACGGTGCTCGATGTGCACCACGCCATCATGCCGTTGACGGCCCGGCTCAAGCCCGATTCCAGCCTGCTGCTGGGCAGCGCGCGAGCGGTCGACGACGACCCACGCATCCAGGTGCTTTCGCCTCCCGACATGGTGTTGCACAGCGCCGCGCACCTGTTCCATGAAGGCGACCTGGAGCTGGGGCTGCGCGGTCTGGTCGATCTGGACGCGCTGCTCCGCGAGTTCGCGGAGAATCCCACCTTCTGGTCCGAGCTGCTGGCGCGGGCCCATGCCTTGCAACTGGAGTGGCCGCTGCACCAGGCCTTGCGCTACGCCGGGATGCTGCTGGAGACGCCCATCCCGTCGGAGGTGACGGAGGCGCTCCGAGCCAGTCCGGGTGTGCGCATTGCCCCTTGGCGCCAGCGCACGCTGGACGCGCTTTTCCTGCGGGCCCTGCGCCCCGCCCACGCTTCGGCGTCGGATGCCTGGACGCCCGCTGCCCGTTTCATCCTCTACCTGCGTGGGCACTGGTTGCGCATGCCGCCGGTCATGCTGGTGTGGCATCTTTTGCGCAAGCTGGTCAAATCCCTGCGGGCAGATCCCGTGGAACCCCAATGAAACGACGCCATCTCCTCGTTGCGGGCCTCGGCGTGGCCGGGCTCCTGTGGGCGGCCAGCACCTGGGCGGGCCTGGCCGACACGGTGGTGCGGGTCAAGCCTTCGGTGGTGCTGGTCGGGACGTTCAAGACCACGGACAACCCGCGCTTTCAATTGCGGGGCGCGGGCTTCCTGGTGGCGCGGGGCGATCTGGTGGTGACCAGTGCCCATGTGTTGCCGTCGGACGCCGGATCGGCCGACGAGGCCTCGCTGGTGGTGCAGGTTCGCACGGGGCAGGGCGACTGGCAGATGCGCTCGGCCACGGTGCTGGAAACGGATGCCGCGCGCGACCTGACTTTGCTGCGCGTGGCCGGCGCGCCCGGGCCGGCGCTCAGGATCGGGGACTCGCGGCGCGTGAGGGAGGGGGACGATCTCGCCTTCATGGGCTTTCCCATCGGGGGCTCGCTCGGCTTCTCGCACGTCACGCACCGGGCGACGGTGTCCACCATCACCTCGGCGGCCTTGCCCAGCCCCTCGGCGGAGCGCTTGAGAGAGCAGGCCATCCGCAGCCTGCGCAACGGCACCTACGACATCTTCCAGCTCGACGCGACGGCCTACCCGGGCAACAGCGGCGGGCCGCTGTTCGATCCGGACACGGGCGAGGTGATGGGGGTGATGAACATGGTGCTGATCAAGAACACGCGCGAGTCGGCGCTGAGCCAGCCTTCGGGCATTTCGTACGCCATTCCCTCCCGCTATGTGCAGGAGCTGGTGGACCGGCATCGCTGAGGATCGGCCATGAGTGCGGTCGAACAGGTGGATGCCCTGGTGGTGGGGGCTGGCGTGGTGGGGCTTGCCGTGGCCCGTGCCCTGGCTCTGGCGGGGCGCGAGGTGATGGTGCTGGAGCGCGAGGCCGACATCGGCACCGGCACGAGTTCGCGCAACAGCGAGGTCATTCATGCCGGCATCTACTACCCGGCGGGCTCGCTCAAGGCACGGCTGTGCGTGCAGGGCAAGCAGGACCTGTATGCCTATTGCGCGCAGCGAGGCATTGCCCACCGGCGCTGCGGCAAGCTCATCGTGGCCCACACGGCGTCCCAGCTGGCGGCCCTGCCGTCGATCATCGAGAAGGCCCGCGCGAACGGGGTGCACGATTTGCAGTTGCTCAGTCGGGTGCAGGCACAGGAACTGGAGCCGCAGCTGGAGTGCCTGGGGGCGGTGCATTCGCCGTCCACCGGCATCGTGGACAGCCATGGCCTGATGTTGGCGCTGCAGGGGGATCTGGAGCACGCCGGCGGCATGGTGGTGTGCCATGCGGACGTGGCGCAGGTGGCCGCGTCCGATGCGGGCATCGATGTCCAGACCCAGGACGGCACGCGCTTGAGGGCGCGCACCTTGATCAATGCCGCCGGGCTGGGGGCTTGTGATCTGGCGCGGCGCACCCAGGGCCTGGCCGCTGAGCACGTGCCCCGGCCGTGGTTCGCCAAGGGCAGCTACTTCACGCTGTCGGGCCGCGCTCCTTTCGCGCACCTCATCTACCCCGCGCCCGAGCCCGACAAGCACCTCGCGGGCCTGGGCGTGCACCTCACGCTGGACCTGGGCGGGCAGGCCAAGTTCGGACCGGACGTGCAGTGGGTCGATCGGGCCGACGATCTGCAGGTGGACCCGGCCCGGGGTGAGGCGTTCTACGCGGAGGTGCGGCGCTACTGGCCGGGCCTGCCCGACGGCGCCTTGCAACCGGGCTACGCGGGCATGCGGCCCAAGATCAGCGGGCCGCACGAGCCGGCGGCCGACTTCGTCATTCAAGGGCCGGCGGTGCACGGCCTGCCGGGGCTGGTGAACCTGTTCGGGATCGAGTCCCCAGGCCTCACCAGCTGCCTGGCCATCGCCTACCAGGTTGTCGCGCTGACCTGATCAGCTCTCGACCAGGGATTGAATCGCGCGCGCGGATTCCCAGACCAGGGCGGGCCCCTGGTAGATCAGGCCGGTGTAGATTTGCACGATGTTGGCACCCGACTGGATCTTGCTCACCGCGTCGTCCGCGCTCATCACGCCGCCCACACCGATGATGGGGAAGCTCTTGCCCAGGCAGGCGCGCAGCTGGCGGATCACGCGGTTGCTGGCCTGCAGCACGGGCGCGCCCGACAGGCCGCCGGCTTCCTGCGCGTGCGGCAGGCCGGCCACGGCTTCGCGGCTCAGCGTGGTGTTGGTCGCGATCACGCCGAAGGCGCTGGTCGCCACGCCATCGCTGTCTGCGCCGTAGCGCATCAGCGTGGTGGCGATGATCTCGACCTGCGTTTCGTCCAGGTCCGGCGCGATCTTCACGAACACCGGAATGCGCCGGCCGTGGCGTTGCGCCAGCAACTCCCGCCGCTCCGCGACCGCACCGAGCAGGGCGTCCAGGGCTTCGTCGCTCTGCAGGCTGCGCAGGTTCTGCGTGTTGGGGCTGGAGATGTTGACGGTGACGTAGTCGGCGTGGGGGTAGACGCCGTCGAGGCAGGTCAGGTAGTCGTCGATGGCGCGCTCGATCGGCGTGCTGGCGTTCTTGCCGATGTTCAGGCCCAGCAGCATGGGGCTCACGCCGTTCTGCTGGCGAAAGCGCGCCTTCTTCACGTTGGTGATGAAGGCGTCCAGGCCCTCGTTGTTGAAACCCAGGCGGTTGATCAGGGCCTGCGCCTTGGGCAGGCGGAACATGCGGGGCTTGGGGTTGCCCGGCTGGGCCTTGGGGGTCACCGTGCCCACCTCGACGAAACCGAAGCCCATTGCCGCCAGGCCGTCGATGCAGCGCGCGTTCTTGTCCAGGCCGGCGGCCAGGCCCACGCGGTTGGGAAACTGCAGCCCGGCCAGCGTGTACGGGTCGTGCACGCGCGGTTCGCCGTACAGGCAGGTCAGCGGTGAGTTCTGCAGCCGCGCGATGGAGCCCAGGGTGAGTTCGTGGGCGGCCTCGGGGTCCAGGCTGAACAGAAAGGGGCGTGCGACGCCGTAGGGAAGAAGCGACATTGGATAATCCGACTTGTTGTTCCAACCGATTGTCTCAAATGACCCAAGACGAACTCAAAGCCCTGGTGGGCCAGGCTGCCCTGCAATACGTGACCCCGGGCGACATCGTGGGGGTCGGCACCGGCTCGACCGTCAACAAGTTCATCGATGCGCTGGTCGGCATGAAGGACCAGATTCCCGGTGCCGTCTCCAGCTCGGAAGCGTCCACCGCGCGCCTGAAAGCGCTGGGCATCCCGGTCTTCGAGGCCAATGCCGTGGGCGAACTCTCGGTCTACATCGATGGCGCGGACGAGATCGACGGCCAGGGCCACATGGTCAAGGGCGGCGGCGCAGCCCTCACGCGGGAAAAGATCGTGGCCGCGCAGTCGCGCCGCTTCGTGTGCATCGCCGACGATTCCAAGCTGGTGAAGGTGCTGGGCCGCTTCCCCTTGCCGGTGGAAGTGATCCCCATGGCAACGGCCCGTGTGGTGCGCCAGTTCGCGGCGATGGGCGCCACCGCGCAGGTGCGGCTGAAAGACGGTGCACCGCTGGTCACCGACAACGGCCAGCACATCCTGGATGTGACGGGCCTGCAGATCGCGGACCCGCTGGCCTTCGAGAGCCAGGTCAACCAATGGCCGGGCGTGGTGACGGTCGGGGTGTTCGCCCACCAGAAGGCCGGCGTGTGCCTGCTGGGCACGCCGGACGGTGTGAAGACGCTGACGTTCTGAAAGGCCGAGCCGGCCGGGCAGACCGGCCGGTGGTCAGAACCGGATGCCTGCGGGGTTCTGCGGGGGCGGCGTGACCGGCACTTCGGCAGGGGCCGGTGCCTGGGTGGGTTGCGCCCCACCGGGTGCGGCGGCGGCCGATTCAGGCCGCACTGCCACCAGCGGCGTGGCGCCTGGACGGCGGTAGCTGGAGGGCAGGGCAGATTGCTTGGGGTACCCGGCGGCATCCAGGAATTGCGTCCACTCGGTGTCCGAGTAACCCTTGATCTGCTGGCTGCCGATGGTCAGGAAGGGCAGGGAGGTCTCTCCGCTGAGGCGCTTGAGCGCTTCGCCATCCTGCACCGTCTCGATCGTTTTTTCGCTGTAGGGGATGCCGCGCGCATTGAGCAGGTTGCGACCGCTGTTGCACGGGGCGCAGTCCCGCCCGGTGTAGAACGTGACGGGGTAGCGGTTGCTGACCTGGCGCAGTTCGTAGGGCAGTTGACCACCGGCACCGGCGGACGCACCGGCCGAGGTGTTGCCCACGGGGCGCACCGGAGCGGTGGCGGGCGGCGGCTGGTCGGAGAAGGTGGTCTTGCCGTCCGGGCCCACGATCCGGTAGACGCCCTGGGCGAGCACCGGGGCGGCGAGCAAGCCGGCCAGCACGGCCACGGCGAACGGTCGGAAAGTGCGGTGAGGGGCGTTCATGACGGTTCCTATCGGCAGGCCACGGCGCAAATCAAGCCATGCCCTGGTGGCGCAACAGGGCGTCGATGCTCGGCTCGCGGCCCCGGAAGGCCTTGAACGACTCCATGGCCGGGCGGCTGCCCCCGGCTTCCAGGATCGCCTGACGATAGCGGCGCCCGGTGGCGACGTCCAGCGTGCTGTGGCCATTTTGCAGCGCCGCCTCTTCGAAGGCGGCATAGGCGTCGGCCGAGAGCACTTCGGCCCACTTGTAGCTGTAGTAGCCCGCCGAGTAGCCGCCGGCGAAGATGTGGCTGAAGGTGTGCGGCGTGCGGCTGTAGGCCGGGGGCTGCAGCACGGCCACTTCGTCGCGCACCTGTTGCTGCAGCGCCAGGATGGCCGCGCCGCTCGTGGCGGGCTCGGGCAGGCTGTGCAGCAGCATGTCGAACAGCGAGAACTCGACCTGGCGCAGCGTCTGCAGGCCGCTCTGGTAGTTCTTGGCGGCGAGCATCTTGTCGAACAGCGCGCGCGGCAAGGGCTCGCCGGTGTCCACATGGGCCGTCATGTGCTTGAGCACGTCCCATTCCCAGCAGAAGTTCTCCATGAACTGGCTGGGCAGCTCGACCGCGTCCCACTCCACGCCGCTGATGCCGGAGACATCGCGCTCGTTCACTTTCGTGAGCATGTGGTGCAGGCCGTGACCGAACTCGTGGAACAGGGTGATGACGTCGTCGTGCGTGAGCAGTGCGGGTTTGCCGTTCACGCCTTCGGCGAAGTTGCAGACCAAGTGCGCCACCGGCGTTTGCAGCAGGCCGGTGTCGGGCCGCAGCCAGCGGGCGCGCACGTCGTCCATCCAGGCGCCGCCGCGCTTGCCGGTGCGGGCGGCGGGGTCCAGGTAGAACTGCCCGACCAGCTCGGTGCCCTGGGGCCCCGAGCGCTCGATGCGGTAGAAGGCCACACCGGGGTTCCACACCGGCGCCTGATCGGGGCGGATGGCCACTTCGAACAGGGTTTCGACGATCTGGAACAGCCCGGCCAGCACCTTGGGTGCGGTGAAATAGGGTTTGACTTCCTGCTCGCTGAAGGCGTAGCGCGCTTCCTTGAGCTTCTCGCCGATGTAGGGCCAGTCCCAGGCCTGGGGATCCTTCAGGCCGAGTTCGGTGGCGGCGAATTCGCGCAGGTCGGCCAGGTCTTTCTCGGCGTGGGGCCGGGCCTTGGTGGCCAGGTCGCGCAGGAAGGCGATCACCTGCTCGGGCGACTCGGCCATCTTGGGCACCAGCGACACATCGGCGTAGTGGCGGTAGCCCAGCAGGCGGGATTCTTCGTGGCGCAGGGCGAGCAGCTCGCCCATGATCGCGGTGTTGTCGAACTTGGTGGCCTCGCCGGCGGCCTGGTCGCTGGCGCGGGTGGCGTAGGCGCGGTAGAGCTTTTCGCGCAGCGGGCTGCTGTGGGCGAACTGCATCACCGGCAGGTAGCAAGGCATCTTCAGCGTGAGCTTGTGGCCGGTCTTGCCCTCGGCCTGGGCGGCCGCTGCGGTGGCCTGCAGCACGTCGTCAGGCACGCCGGCCATCTCGTCGGCCGTGGCGATCAGCGAAAAGGCGTCGGTGGCGTCCAGCGCGTTTTCGCTGAACTTCTGGCCCAGTTCGGCCTGCCGTTCCTGCAGCCAGGCAAAACGGGCCTTGGCCTCGCCTTCGAGGGCCGCGCCGCCCAGCACGAAGCCGCGCATGGCGTTGTGGTGGGCCTGGGCCTGCTCGGGGTTGAGCGTGGCCGGGTCCATGGCCTTGTACTTGGCGTACAGGCGCTCATCGGCGCCCAGGCGCGTCCAGAATTCGGTGACCTTGGGCAACGCCTCGTTGTAGGCGGCGCGCAGCTCGGGGGTGTCGGCCACGCTGTTGAGGTGGCTCACCGCGCCCCAGGCGCGCGACAGGCGCTCGGCCGGCACGTCCAGGGTGAGGGAGATCCGGGCCCAATCGTTGGGAAACCCGGGGGCCGTGACTTCTTCGAGCGCGGTGCTCGCAGCTTGCAGCAGAAGATCCATGGCCGGCCCCACCGCCGCTGGCGTGATGGCGTCGAACCTGGGCAGGTCGCTGAAGTCGAGCAGGGGGTTGAGCGTGGCGGGAGCGGTTCGGTCGTTCATGCGTTCTCAGATGTGGTGGTATGAGGGAAGTTCAAGGCGCCGCCCTGCACGAACGAGTGCCCGAAGGCGCTTGCGGCTACTGGGATTGCGCGCTCTTCTTCACGCTCTTTTTCATGACCTTGGCCCGCTTGACCTGGCCGCCGGGGGTCAGGCGCTGGTTGCCCAGCACGCGCACCACCTTGACCTCGGGGCGCTGGCCGCCGCGCTTGCTGAATTTCAGGACCTTGACGTCGCGTGGGCCCGGCTTGCGGTCCTCGTCGATGGCCTTTTCCTTCTCGGGCATGGGGCGCCAGAGCACCAGCAGCTTGCCGATGTGCTGGATCGGTGCCGCGTCGAGTTCGTCGGCCAGGGTCTGGAGCATGGCGTCGCGGGCGACGCGGTCGTCGTTCAGCACCCGGATCTTGATCAGACCGTGGGCCTTGAGCGCGGCGTCGGCCTCTTTCTTCACCGAGGCGCTCAGACCGTCACCCCCGATGTGGACGACGGGATCGAGGTGGTGGGCCTCGGCTCGGTGGACTTTGCGCTGGGCGGGGGTGAGTGTGATCTGGGGCATGGGACAATTATCGTTTACACAGACCCCGGGCGTCCCTTATGGGCATGAAAGTCAAAACACAGAGCAAGAAGGTCAACAAGGCCTGGCTCAACCAGCACGTCAACGACCCTTACGTGCGCCTGGCCCAGAAGGACGGTTACCGCGCGCGGGCCGCCTACAAACTCCAGGAAATCGACGAAACGCTGGGGCTGGTCCGACCGGGCCAGGTGGTGGTCGACCTGGGCTCCACGCCCGGCGCCTGGAGCCAGTACCTGCGCCGGCGGCTGAGCCCGAACGGGGCGGCGGTGGGGGAGCTGCACGGCACCATCGTCGCGCTGGACATGCTGCCCATGGAGGCGGTGGAGGGTGTCCACTTCATCCAGGGCGATTTCCGCGAAGCGGAGGTGCTGGCCGAGCTGGAGCGCACGCTGGTGGACAAGGGCGCGCAGCAGGTCGATCTGGTGGTGTCGGACATGGCGCCCAACCTCTCGGGCATCGGGATGACCGACGCCGCCCGGATCTCCGACCTGGTCGAGCTCGCGGTGGATTTTGCCGTTCATCACCTCAAACCGGACGGCGCGCTGGTGGTCAAGCTGTTCCACGGCGGCGCGTACGACCCCATGGTGGCGCTGTTCCGCGAGACCTTTCGCACGGTCAAGGCGGTCAAACCCAAGGCCTCCCGGGACAAATCCTCGGAAACCTTCCTGGTGGGCCTGGGTCTGAAAAAGGTCGGCTGAAGCGCCACGCCCTTTGGCCATTGATAAAAGTCAACCCTTTGATTGACATTGCCGCGCCATGCCTCCGGGGTATGGGGGCTTGAAAGTCCTAGAATGGGAAACATATGAGCTTGTCAGTCACTATCGTCTCCAGGAGCTGCACTTGAACAACCAGTGGTTCTCGAAAATCGCCGTGTGGATGGTCATCGCCATGGTGCTTTTCACCGTCTTCAAGCAGTTCGACACGCGCTCCGCCGCGGGCTCGGGTTACATGGGGTATTCCGAATTCATCGACGAGGTGAAGGCCCAGCGCATCAAGAGCGCCACCATCCAGGAAGGCCAGGGCGGCACCGAAATCGTCGCCGTCACGCAGGACGACCGTCGCGTGCGCACCACGGCCACCTCGCTGGACCGGGGTCTGGTCGGCGACCTGATCAACAACAACGTGAAGTTCGACGTGCGTCCGCGCGAAGAAGGTTCGCTGCTGATGACGCTGCTGGTCAGCTGGGGCCCGATGCTGCTGCTGATCGGCGTGTGGATCTATTTCATGCGCCAGATGCAGGGCGGCGGCAAGGGCGGGGCGTTCAGCTTCGGCAAGAGCAAGGCCCGCATGCTCGACGAGAACAACAACACCGTGACCTTCGCCGACGTGGCCGGTTGCGACGAGGCCAAGGAAGAAGTCAAGGAAGTCGTGGACTTCCTGAAGGACCCGGCCAAGTTCCAGAAGCTGGGTGGGCGCATTCCGCGCGGCCTGCTGCTGGTGGGCCCTCCGGGCACCGGCAAGACGCTGCTGGCCAAGGGCATCGCGGGTGAAGCCAAGGTGCCGTTCTTCAGCATCTCGGGTTCCGACTTCGTGGAAATGTTCGTCGGCGTGGGCGCGGCCCGCGTGCGCGACATGTTCGAGAACGCCAAGAAGAACGCGCCCTGCATCATCT